>Ga0307278_10000183_pt1 | contig 31862 bp, 31 predicted proteins | sample ER_DNA_117_FD_194482 | JGI IMG/M metagenome (GOLD analysis project Ga0307278, IMG submission 194482) | Bulk soil microbial communities from the East River watershed near Crested Butte, Colorado, United States - ER_DNA_117 | ecosystem: Environmental > Terrestrial > Soil > Floodplain | place... | reverse complement strand
GCAGAGCCCCGGAGAACCTCACGCCCCACCTCGTCGACCCGCGCGAGGAGCTCGCCGTCGCGACGTTCCCGCTGCGCTACCGCGACATGCGGTGCGCACACGTCCCGGGCAGCGTGCTGGAGGACGTCCGTCCCGGCGACGCCTTCGTCACATTGCAGGAACGCGGCCTCGGCGCCGCGGCCGGGCCGGACTTCCCGGCGCGCCCCGCCCACTTCGGGCCCGAGCTGGGCGGCCCGTCGGAGGCGTCGGCCTGCGTCCCGAGCGCGCGCTTCGCCGACCACTGGTTCGGCTTCAGCGACGGGGGCCGGCACTTCCATGTGATGGTCGCGTTCGGCCCGCAGGCGTCCGCCGACGTGCGGCGCCAGGCGTGGGCGATCCTCGACAGCCTGGCCGTCGACCCGAGCGTCGTGCCGGATTGGAAGTCCAGCGGGTAGCCGCTCTACAGCGTGCGGACCGAGTGGCGCCGGATGCGCTCCTCGTCCTGGGCGAGCCAATGGCGCGCCCACGACTTGAGCTCGGCCAGCGCCGGCTGCAGCTCGCTGCCCATGGCCGTGAGCCCGTACGTGACCTTCACCGGGGGGCCTGGCTCGACGTGACGGACGACAACGCCGCGCGCTTCGAGCTCCTTCATGCGCTCGGAGAGCAGACGGTCGCTGAGCTCGGGGACCGCTTGGGCGATCTCCGAGAAGCGCATCGGACCGTGATCGAGCAGCACCGCGACGATCGCGCCCGTCCAGCGCCGACCGATCAGCTCCACCGCCTCGTGGTAGAGCGGGCAGCAGGCGGGCGGCTGTGTGCCCGCCTGCTTGCTCGAGCCGGCCGCTTGGGGCTCCGGGCTCATGCGTTCAGCCTAGCGCCGTCGGCTGACCTCACGCCGCCTTGAGCGTGCGGGCGTCCTCGGTGGAGCCGTCGACGGGTACGTCGCCGGCGACGTTGACCATGGCGGTGAAGCCCTCGAGCGCGACCACCGCGACCGCCTCGAGGATCTGCTCGTCGCTCCAGCCGGCCTCGCGCGCCTCCTCGTGGAGGTGCATCGGCGGCTTGCCCTGACCCTCGACGAGCGCCTTGAGGTAACGCAGCAGCGTCGCCTCGCGCTCGTCGCGGGAGTCGAACTCACGCGCCAGCGCGAGCTCGTCGAGCCCGATGCCGGCCTGGCGCGCGGTGCGCGCGTGCAGGGCGATCCCCGGCTCGGAGTGGTAGTGCTCGGCCACCGCGATGGCGATGCGCTCGAGCGTCTGATGGGTGAGCGTGCCGTGGCGCAGCTCGGAGCGGAAGCGCGCGTAGCCGCGCAGCGCCGCCGGCGCCCCGGCGAGCACGCCGAGGAAGTTGGGCAGCTGACCGCCCGTGGCCAGGGCCCCGCGCAGTACGGGGACCGACCCCTCGGGGGCGGTGAGCTCGTCGTGGATCTGGAAACGGCTCATGGAGATCTTCTTCATGGCAATGCCTTCGCGGAAGGGGGGACGGGTGGCCGGTGTCCATACCGTGGCCTACGAAAAGCAACCTGCTTACAGTCAGTAAGTGTAGGTCGGAGGGACGCTTCTGACAACGGCCTGTCAGAGCAGATACGCACGAGCGCGGCCTGCCGATGTGTGCGCAGGCCTATTTCGCCCGGTGGCGAGCCAAGAAGTCACGACGACGCGGCCGGAGCGACCCATCGTGGGCCGCCCCGACCGGTGTTCAGCGCGCCGGGGGGATAGCGCGCAGCGTCGCCGTGTGAGTGCGAACGACCTGCTGGTGGACGACCCGGCCGCTGGCCGCGCCCGCGCTGTGCGCGCGCGTGGCCGCATGCGACGTGCTCGTCACCGCGACGAAGATCAGGAAGAAGCCCAGGACGACGGCCCACAGCGCGAGCCGATCGGGCCTGGCGCCCACGCGCTCGACGGGCCGGCGCGCGGGCCGGCGGCGGTCGATCTGCACGAGCCGGGGCAGCGCCGGGGCGCCCACCGTGCGCCCGGTGATCTCCACCGTCCGCCGGCGCGACGGCGCGGAGAGCGGGACGGGGGCCTCGGGCGCGGGTGCGCCGGGCCCGTGCTCGGCGCGCGCGAAGCGACCGCGCCGTTCGGGCGCCGAGCGCTCGAAGCGGCGCGTGCGCGGCATGGCATCCAGCTCGTGGACGGCGTCGGGATCGCGCGTGGCTACGGAGTCGCCGGCATGGCGCTCGGCCACCGCGCGCGCGGCAGCGCGCGCGTCGAGACGCAGGCCGCGACGGGCCTCCTTCTCGCGCTTGCGCTCGAGTGGTTCGCGCAGGTACTGCACGTCGTCCCACCACGCATGGTCGGGCTGGGGCATGCCGGTGTAGCCGTCCTCTTTCGGGTGCTTACGGGGTTAGCTGACGGGCTCGCGCTGAAAGAGCTTGCGCTACGCGTCGGACGACGCGATTCGCCCCAACTTCGTCGGGTCCCCCGCTTCCTCGCTCTTCCCGTGCCTCGACACGGTCCGAAGTGAGGAACTCAGCGGTCTTGACGGCGCCCACTCTACCAGGGGTCGTCGGCGCTGACAGGACGATTTTCCGCCCACGTAGCGGCCGCAACGATGTCAGCCCGAGCCGCCCGAACCGGCGGACTCCGAGGCGCCCTGACGCGGCGCCGCGCGCTGCTACCCGCGGCCGGCGGCCGCGGCGACGTAGGCCGCGACGTCCTGCGCGTCCTCGCCGTCGACCAGTCCGGCGGGCATCTGGCCCTGGCCGCGCGCGCGGCCGTTGGCGATCGCGTCGAGGATGAGCCCCTTGGGGGGATGCAGCACGTCGAGGTTGGGCCCGACCTTGCCCACGGCGTTGGACGCCTTCAGCGTGTGACAGGTCGCGCAGTACTTGGCGAACACGGACCGGCCGGCCGCTTGCGAGGCACTGAGGTCCACGCCACCCGGCGCGTTCTTGGCATGGTCGTTGCGGTTGACCACCCCGATGGCGAGCGGCACCGCGACCCCGAGCAGCACGACCACGAGCGTGACGGCCACGGCCACGAACCGGCGGCCCGCGCGCGTCGGCGCTCCACGCCGGTAGCGGACGGACGCGCGCCCGCTGAACGCGAACGCGACCACGGCCAGGCCGAGGACCAGGAACGCGAGCACGAAGATCACCGCGGCGATCATCGGGCAGGAACATACATGGCCCGCCGCCCATCATCGCCGCCGACCCTGGGCGAAGCTCATGATCGGCGGGGCAACGGCCCTGAAGTCCTCGGCGCCGGTGCCGCTCGCGGGAAGCGGCTCGTCATCGGGCTCGGCGGGCTCGTGGGCGGGCGGACCGGGGGCGGTCGGCGCCGGTCGGGCCAGGCCCGAGGCGGGTGCCGCGCCCGCGGCAGGCATCGCCGCCGCGGCGGGCGCCGCCGCGGCCGCGCGCACGTGGGCGGCCGTCGCGCCGCCGGCCGCCGCCACGGCCACGCGCGGTTGCTCGAGTGCGATCCGCGCGAGCTCGCGCGCGTCGAGCATCGAGAAGTCCTTGACCTGGGCGCGGGGACGGCGGGAGAGCAGGTCGGGCGCGTCGAGCGGGGCGATGCGCTTGACGAGGAGGTTGATGGCGCCCCCGGCCGACGCGAAGCGCTCGAGCACGCCCTCGACCACCACGAGCGGCTCGGTCCGGACGGTGAGGCGGTCGCGCGCGTAGACCTTCGGGGGGATGATGACGTTCACCGTTCCCGTCTCGTCCTCGAGCAGCAGGAAGACGACGCCCTTGGCGGTCCCCGGCCGCTGACGCGCCACGACGATGCCGCCGACCCGCACGTGCGCGCCGTGGGACAGGTCGTCGAGATCGGCGCTGGAGGCGATCCCGCGCGCCGTCAGGCCCTCGCGCAGGAGGCGCAAGGGGTGGCGGTCGATGGTGAGGCCGGTCGTCGCGTAGTCGGCGATCATCGCGTCCCAGTCGTCGAGCGCGGCCAGCGTGGGCGCCGCGGGCAGCTCGAGCCCGAGCGAGAGCTGCGTGCCCCCCGCCCCCGCCGCGTGGGCGGGCGCGGCAGCGCCCAGGCGCCACAGCGCCGCCCGGCGGCTGCCGGCCAAGCCGTCGCAGGCGCCCGACCACGCCAGCTGGGCCAGCGCCGGCCGGCCCGCGCCGGCGCGCCCCGCGAGGTCGTCGAGCGAGCGGAAGGGACCGTCGGCCTCGCGAGCGGCGACGAGCGCGGCCACCTCGTCGCCGCGTACGCCGAGGACGTAGCCGAGGCCGAGGCGGACGGCGGCGCGCGCGGGGACGGTGGCCGTGCGCACGGGCAGCGGCGTGGGCGGGGTGGGGAGCGTCGGCGCTGCGCGGCGCGTGGACGCTGCGGGGAGCGTGGACGCTGGGAAGGACGTCGGCGCTGCGGGAAGCGTGGACGCTGGGAAGGACGTCGGCGCTGCGGGAAGCGTGGACGCTGGGAGGGACGTAGGCGCTGCGGGTGGCGTCCTGCCGAGGGCGGGCTCGCGCGCCGGGCGCGGGCGGAAGGGCAGCACCTCTGCCGGGACGTCGACGACGGTGCAGCCGACTGCACTGGCGTTGACGTCGGGCGGGAGGACCTCGATCCCGCGGCGCTGGGCCTCGTGGATGAGGGCGTCGGGCGGATAGAAGCCCATCGGCTGCTCGTCGAGCAGCGAGCACAGGAACTCGGGCCCGTAGTGGACGCGCAGCCAGGTCGACTGGTAGGCGAGCAGGCCGAAGGCGGCCCCGTGGGCCTTGGGGAAGCCGAAGCCCGAGAAGCCGACGACCATCGACCACACCCGCTCGGCCAGTGCCTCGTCGACGTCGGGCCACTTGGCCATCGCGCCCTCGACGAAGCTGCGGTGGTGGGCCTCGATCGCCTCCGCCGAGCGCTTGCGGCTCATCGCGCGGCGCAGGCCCTCGGCGTCTCCCGGCGAGAAGCCCGCGAAGGCCATCGAGACCTCGATGACCTGGTCCTGGAAGATGATCGTCCCAAGCGTGTCGCACAGGACGGGCTCGAGCGAGGGGTGGTCGTAGGGGATCTCGTAGTCGGGCTCCACGCGCAGGCGCTGGCGGCGCTCGATGTAGGGGTTGACCGCGCCGCCCTGGATCGGCCCCGGGCGCACGATCGCCACCTGGATCGTGAGGTCGTCGAGGTTCTCCGGACGCGTGCGCCGCAGCGAGCCCATCTGCGCGCGGCTCTCGATCTGGAAGACGCCGGTGGTCTCGGCCTCCTGGATCGCCTGGAAGGTGGCGGGGTCGTCGTAGGGGATGCGCGAGAGGTCGATCCGCTCGCCGCGTCGCGCGGCGACCATCTCGACGCAGCGCTCGACGGACGACAGCATTCCCAGCCCGAGCAGGTCGATCTTCAGGAAGCCCGCGTCCGAGCAGGAGTCCTTGTCCCACATGACCATCTGCCGTCCCTCCATGGCGGCGGGCACGACCGGGCAGCAGTCGACCAGCGGGCGGGTGGCGACGATCATGCCGCCGGAGTGCTGGGAGAGGTGACGGGGCAGGCCGTGGGCCTCCTCTGACAACGCGCCCAGCCATTGCCAGCGGCCTTCGGCCTCGCGGCCTGCCCCCAGAGCGGTGGCGATGTCGCGATCGACGTCCTCCCCGTGCCAGCCCTCCGAGCCGCGCGCCACGCGCTCGATCTCTCCCGGGGGCAGGCCCAGCGCCTTGCCCAGCTCGCGGATGGCACCGCGTGCGCGGAAGGTCGGGAAGGCGGCCACGAGCGCGGCGCGGTCGCGCCCGAAGCGATCGTGCACGCGCGGGATGAGGACCTCGCGCACGTCGCGCGGGAAGTCGAGGTCGATGTCGGGCAGCGTCGAGATCTCCTCGTTGAGGAAGCGCCCGAGTAGCAGCTTGTTGGCGATCGGGTCGACGTGCGAGAGGCCGGTGAGGTAGCAGACGATCGAGGACACCGACGAACCGCGCCCGCGCCCGGGCGGCAGCAGCGCGCGCGCCGTGGAGCGCCCGCGGACCTCGACGGCGACATCGCGGGCGAGCTCGAGCATCTCGCGATGCAGCAGGAAGAAGCCCGACAGCCCGAGCGCGGCGATGAGGCTCAGCTCCTCCTCCAGGCGTGCGGCAGCCTGCGCCCGCAGCGCCGAGGCCACTGGGTAGCGGGCCTCGAAGCACCCGTGGCAGACCTCGGCCAGCTTGCGATCGGCCTCGCCGTCCTCGGCGCCGGGGTAGCGATAGCCGAGGTCGCTGGTGAGGTCGAAGTGCAGGGTGTCGGCCAGGCGCTCGGTCTCGGCGACCGCCTGGGGGTGGTCGGCAAAGCGGGCGGCCATGGCCTCCGGCGTGGCGAGGACGTGGCTGTGGTTGCCGCGGCGCAGGGGCTCGGAGGCGTCGAGCGTGGTGTGCTCGCGGATGGCCACGAAGGCGTCCTGCAGCCGCGCGCGCGCGGGCGTGTGCGCATGGACGTTGCCCGTGGCCACGCAGGGAACGCCCAGGCGGTCGGCGAGCGCGGTCAGGCCGCGGTTGAGCACGCGGTCGTGACGATGGAAGGGCCGCTGCAGCTCGACACGGAAGGCGTCGCGCCCGAAGGCGCGCAGCAGCCGGCGCATGGTCGGCTCGTCGCGGACCCCCTGGCGCGCGCAGCCGCTAAGGCAGACCAGGCCCTCGGCGTGGGCCTCGACGTCCTCGAGGGTGACGCGCGGCTCGCCCACCACGCGCGACATCCGCGTCGCCGAGCCGCGCGAGCGCCGCGGACCCTCGCGGCGCGCAACGGGCTGCTCGGAGCTGTACACGCGCGTGTGGGCATGCGCGCGGGTGAGCAGCCGGCAGAGGTTGGCCCACCCACGGGCGTCGCGCACGAGCAGGGTGAGGTGGCGCGGGTCGTCGGATGTCTCGTCGGTGACCGTCACCTCCGCGCCGTGGATGGGGCGCAGGCCCCCCAGGTCGCGCGCGGCCTGCGCAAACTCCATCGAGCCCGAGACGGAGTCGTGGTCGGTGAGGGCCAGCGCGGTGTGGCCGCGCTCCAGGGCAGCGGCCACCAGCTCGTCGGGCAGCGAGGCGCCGTCCAGGAAGGAGAAGGCGGAGTGGCAGTGGAGCTCGACGTAAGGCATGCGAACGCATGTTCGCATAACGGGAGGACGGTTCGCGTCCGCGAGCGTTGGCGGCGCTTCGCGGCGCAAAACAGCATCATCGAGGGAAGGGTGTGCCGGCGCTGGTGTCGGGTCCCCGGGGCGCGGAGGTTCTGCGCAGATCGCGCGCGTTTCGTAACACCTTCCACCGCCGGCCAGAGGGGGTGTGCGACTTAAGCGAACGCATGCTTCGTTTAAGCCGCACACCCCCTTGCGGCCGTCTGAGAGGTGTTACGAAAGACGCGCGATCCGTGCCGAACCACGCGCGCCACGCGGAACCGCCAGCGCCCCGACCGCCACACACCTCTTTCCCTCGATGATGCAGTTCGCGCCGCATACCGCCGCGACACGCCGGCGGATGACGACCTACGCCCGCCGCAGGCAATCCCGACGCACCCTCCACACCCCATCCAGGCCACGGGTAGCCGCGGCCACGAGGTGCGAGTCGAGCAGCGTGCGCGACAGCGACGCGCCGAGTTGCACCGCCTCGACGCCCACCGAGCCGTCGATGCCATAGCGCCGCTCGTCGGCGTCGTAGGTGCGGGCGTGCACCACGCCCACCGCGTCCAGGCGCCGGCGCAGGGCGGCCGCGATCGCGACCGCGGCGCCGGCATGGACCGCGTCCGGATGGCGGACCTGCTCGAGGAAGGCTCGCGCCACGTGCAGGCTCACGGGATCGGTGAGGTCGAGGTGCGTCTCCTCGACGTAGGTGCGCACGTGCCCGGTCGGCGCCGTCAGCAGTCCCACCGCCGGCTGCAGGCGGGCGGGCAGGTCGAACGACCCGCGATAGATGCCGGTGGTGAGCACCATCAGGTCGACGGGGCGACCGGCGGCGTCGTAGGTCACCGCGTAGCGCTCACGGTCGGTGCGCGCACCCGTCGCACCGACGGCCCCGTAGGTCAGCGACAGCGAGCCCTCGACCGTGCGCTGCACGTAGAACGTCCGCCGGCCGGTGCTCGCGTCGGTGCGCGTGCCCGCGACGTCCAGCGAGGACAGCCCGACCATCCCGCCCGGCTGGGTGCCGGCCGAGGCCGAGCCCCGGCTTTCCAGGCCGCCGTGGCGGTAGCGCTGCGTGGGCGCGGGAACCCGCCCGCTCGCGATCAGCGCGTCGAGCTTGCCCGGCCCCCCGTTCAGGCGCCTCATGAGCGCATCGGCTGCGTGGCCGTCGCGCAGCACCCAGGTGTAGCCGCGCTCGCGCGCGGCGACCGCGGCGGCGGTCAGCTCACCCCCGAGGCCCACCCCACCGCGCCCGAGCGCCAGCTCGAGATGCGCGCCACCGCTGACCTGAAGGCCGCCCTGCTCGCCGTAGGCGACCGTGACCGCGACCGCGCCGTCGGAGCGCTCCTCGCGAATCAGCGTCTTGTCCGCGCCGACGTGGAAGACGAGGATCCTGGCGCTGACGGCGTCGTCGCGGCGATCGCTGCGGACCGGACACGGAGCGCGGTCCTGATCGCATTCGCCTCCACGCACGACGCACAGCGCGCGCATCAGCTGGTGGTCGACCGCCTGCGGGATCCCCGAGCCGTCGGCGACGAGCGCCACGGCCCCCAGGACCACCGTCACGAGCAGGAGGACGCCGACGTAGTCGACGCCGGCCTGGCCGCGAACCGGCGGTCCTGGAGGGCGCTGTGGGGGCACCCCGGCACCCTCGCGACGATCCTGTGACGGCACAACCGCGCGGCTGTGACGAAAGTGCGCAGGCCCTGCGTCAGCGGTGGCGGTACCAGCCTCCCCCCGTGAGCTCGCGAAAGACGACGAGGTCGCGGCCGTCGAGGGTCACGACCTCCCAGTAGCGCCGGCGCAGCGGCCGGTCCGTCCACCAGCGGTCCTCGATGAGCCATGACTCGCGCACGGCGACGACCTCCTGGTGGTCGACGGCCTCCGGGCGGCCACCGGGACCGGCCACGACGGTGGCCGCCCGCGGGACGCCGAGGCGGCGACTGCCGGGGCTCATATCTCGAAGGGCGTCAGGACGGCGCGGCGCTCGGGAACCCGCGAGTCGGGATCGACGGCCAGGATCCGCAGCGCGGCCTCGGGACCGGCGGCGGCCCGCACCTGGCGGATGGCCTCGCGCAGGCGCGCCTGGCGGCGGGCGCTCGAATCGTCGAAGAGGGCCGCGCCGGCAGGATGCGGCGGGCCGAAGCGCTCCACCGACAGGCGCAGGGTCTCGGCCGGCGCGGGCAGCAGCGCGAGGCGCTGGGCGAGGACGAGGCGCATGCGCCCCGCGTCGGACAGCGGCTCGCGGAAGACGACGCGCTCGCGCCAGGTGCCGCCCTCGACCAGTGCCGCGCCCAGCACGACGACGCGCAGGGTGCGCCCGTCGCGCTCGCGCCGGGAGAGCAGCCGGTCGACGAGCAGCCCGAGCGCCCGCTCGAGCTGGGTGCCCGAGGAGGACTCCTCGAGCTCGAGCACCTCCTCGAGGACCTCACCGGGACGGCGTGGGAGCAGCGGCGTGTCGAGGCCCCCCGCGAGGTCGTGGGCCAGCAGCCCCGAGCGGCCGAAGCGATCGGCCACCGCGGCACGCGGCAGCGCGGCGAGGGCGCCGAGCGTGGCGATCCCCAGGCGCTCGAGCTCCTCGGGGAGTGCCGCCAGCTCGGAGCGGTGGCGCAGCAGCGCGACGCGCTCGGCGGCCAGGCCGGCGGCGCCGGCGACGAAGCCCGGGCGCCGCGCGCGAGCCCGCGCGGCGGCGGCCACGATCGCGCAGAAGCGCGACGGGCCGGCGCCGAGGCGCGTCGCGGTGACGCCCGCCCGGCGCAGCGTCTCGCGCGTGGCGTCCAGCACCCCGTCGAGCGAGCCGCCGTGCAGGCGCCGCAGGCCGCGCGCCTCGAAGCAGGCCAGCCCCGGGCGGCCGGACTCGACCAGCGCGCCGGTCGCCTCCAGTGCCACCAGCACACGCTCCCAGGCGTCGGCCACCCCGACGGGATCGGGCGGCACGAGGGCCAGCCGCGGGCAGCGCGCCAGCGCCTCCCCCATGCGCATGCCCGGATGGATGCCGAAGCCCTCGGCCGCCGCCGAGACCTCCCCCACGAGCTGCTCCCGGCCCGACTCGGGAGCCAGAGCGGCCGGCCGCTGCAGGAGCGCTTCGCGCGCCCCGACGGCGACGACGAGCTCGAAGCGGGGAAGCAGGACGCAGACGACGGGCATCGAACACATGTTCGCACTCGCCGCTCGCCGGCACAAGCAGCACCCGAAACCTAGGGAACCCCTACGCAAAAGATCGGTGGCATGCCCGATGGCACCCGGGCGGGGCCCCCGTAGCGTCGACGCACACCATCGATAGGGGGATCAGTGAGTCGACTTTCCATCTCCAAACGCGCCCTGGTCGCGATGCTCGCCGCCCTGGCGGTCGCCCTCACCGCCGGCGTGGTGGCCACCGCCAAGCAGTCCGGCGATCACTCGTCCGGGTTCGCCAGGCAGCTCGCGTCCGCGCGGCTGGCCACCGCCAAGTACGCCACCGATCTGGACAAGGCGAAGGCCGACGGCTACCAGATCATCACGCGTGACATCCCGAACATGGGATGGCACTTCATGAACCCGAAGATCCAGGACTTCGACGTCCGCCGCCCGCCGATCCTCGTCTACGAGAAGACGAGCCCGACGACGTGGCAGCTCGCCGCGCTCGAGTGGGTCTTCCCCAAGAAGCCCGCCAAGCCGCCGTTCCCGAGCGCCCGCTACGGCTCGTTCCCGGCGGCCTGCCACTACGCGGACGGGACCTTCGTGCCCCAGGCCTCGGAGGATCGCTGCGCGAAGACGGCCCCTGACACCGGCTCCGCCTTCACCTTCTGGCACCCGGACCTCGTGACGCTCCACGTGTGGCTCTGGTACCCGAACCCCGACGGGTTCTTCGCGAGCTACAACCCGCTCGTCAAGCCGTTCAACGGGGGGTGAACGACAGGCCGCCCCGCATCGGTCGCGCCCGCGCGACCGATGCGGGCGGCCGGCCCACGGGCGGGTGAGCGGCGGCCGGGAGCCGCCGGGAACAGGCGAGCGGCTGGATGCGCCCTCAGACGACGAGCGCCGCGACCTGCGTGAGCGCCTCGTCCTCGGACAGCCCGCCGTGGTGGCCGCGGAAGCGCATGTCGAAGCGGTGGCGCTCGCGCCACCAGACCGTCTCCCCCGGCGCGGGCAGGACGCAGACGTCGGCCAGCCGCGCGCGCAGGCGCTCGCCGACCGCGCCCAGCCAACCCGCGGCGACGATGTCGGCCACGCGGTGGACCGTCGCCCGCTGGCCGAGCAGGCGCTCGAGGCCGTCGACCACCTCCTCGACCGCATCGGGCCGGCAGTGCAGGAAGAGGTCGCGCGCCGAGCCCGCGGGGACGAGCAGGCGGCCCCGGCCGCCGCGCGCCAGCAGGTCGACGACCTGCGGCCATGCCTCGTTGACGTAGACCGTCGTCGCGGGGTCGACGTCGACCTGGCCGTGGTCGGCGGCCAGCAGCACCACCGTTCCCTCGGGCAGCGCGCGCAGTCCGGCGTCGAGGGCGTCGAGGCAGCGCTCGGCCGCGGCGGCGAACTGCGGCGACGACGGCCCGTGCTCGTGGCCGGTCGAGTCGACCTCGTCCCAGTAGAGGTACGCGTACGCCGGCCCCGGTGCCGCGCGCAGCGCGGCGGCCAGCGCGGCCAGGCCGGCCGGCAGGGTGGCGACCGGATGGAGGTCCGCGCCGCGCGCGAGCACGCCGTCGTAGGTCGATGGCGTGAAGGTCGCCGGCGCGAAGACATGGCAGGCGACGCCGGCGTCGGCCAGGCGCTCGTAGAGCGTCGGCGCCGACGACCGCAGGAAGGCGGGGTCGGTGCCCGCGCGCAGCAGCGTGTCGCGGGCGCCGTCGCCCGCGTAACAGAACAGCAGCGGGGTGATGAGCGCGTCGAGCGACGGCTCGTAGACGTTCCACTCGTACAGGCCGTGCTCGCCGACCGGGAGGCCGGTGTGCAGGGTGGTGACGTGCGCGGTGGTCGTCGAGGGGAACTGCGTGGTCAGCGGCACGACCGCATCGAAGCGCCGCAGCAGCGGGTGGTCGCCATGGCGGGCGAAGAAGCGCCAGCCGAACGCGTCGAGCAGCACGAGGACGACGTGCTGCGCGCGCGCCGGCACGCCGTTGAGCGCCACGCCGCCCTCCCCCACGCCCAACAGGCGCGCCACGGTGGGCGGCAGCGCCGCGAACCCGCCGCCGTCGTGGCGAGGGACGACCATCAAATGGCGGCCGGCTGGCCGAACATCTCGCCCAGCCGCGCGGCGACCGCCAGGTCGCCCTCCATGTCCATGCGGCCAGTCAGCAGCGCCTTGCCGGGGTCGAGGTCGCCGCCGGCCATCCGCACGAAGTCGACGAGCCCCAGCTTCAGCGTCAGCGCCGGCGCGCTGGCCGTCCCGGGCCGCACGCTCGCTCGCTCGGGGCCGATCGACACCGTCCAGCTCACCAGCTCGCCGTCCGAGCGGCGCAGGTCGTACTGCAGATCGCCGCTGAAGCCGGCGGCCTTGTCCGGCTCGTAGGCCTGGGCCATCGCGCCGAAGAGCACCTTCAGCCCGCGTGCGGAGCCGGCGGTACGCTCCAGGCGGCGGTCGTCGGAGCGGCGCACGAAGGCCTTGAACGCGCGCTCGCCCTGGTCGGCGAGCAGCGCCTGGATCGCCGCCCGGCGCGGGCGGCCGTTGGACGTCGCGCGCGCCAGGCCGGACTGCACCGGCGGACCGGAGGCGGTGGGCCCGATCGCGTAGTCGGGGTCGGCCTCCCGCGGCGGCTCGCGGCGCGCGAGCGCGGCCTCGATCGCCGGTGCGAAGCGCTCGGCGCGCTGCGCATCCGCCGCGTCGGCGCGCTGCGCGAACTCGGGCATCACCTCGGAGGCGAACAGCTCGATCGACTCGCAGATGTGCTCGTGGCGATTGCGCCCGGCCTGCATGACGAAGATCAGCTGGTCGACCCCGGCCGCCTCGTAGCGCCGGCACAGGTCGCGCACCTGCTCGGGCGAGCCGATCGCCCCGCGCAGCGAGCCCAGCCCCTGCTGCAGGACGCGCACGCCGAGCGGCGCCGCGTCGGCGGTGATGATCGAGCGCGCGAAGCCGACGTCGTCGCGGCGGGCGAGGAACTCCTCGTAGATGTTCGTGCGACCCGGCCGGTGATCGCCGAAGACGTAGTAGTGCGCCAGCGAGTAGCCGAAGAAGTGCGCACCGTCGATGCCGCGCTCGATGGCCTGCGCCTCGTCAGGCGCGCACATCATCGGCAGCACGCAGGCCACCTGGGGGTTGACCGCGAAGCCGCCGGGGACGCAGCGCTCGCTGGCGACGATCTCGCGGTACTCGTCGACCCATGCCTTGGCCTCCTCGGGCTCGACGAACGAGAAGCTCAGCGCGCCGATGCCCTTCTCGGCCGCCAGGCGGATCGTCTCGCGCCGCGAGCACGCCACCCACAGCGGCGGGTGCGGCTTCTGCAGCGGCTTGGGGATGACGTTGCGCTGCGGCATCGACAGGAAGCGCCCGTCGGCGCCAGCGAACGGCTCCTCGACCATCATCCGCGCGACGACCGGGAGCATCTCCTCCCACTGCGCGCGCTTGGTCTCGCGGTCGACGCCGAAGCCCTCGAGCTCGGCGCCGCTGGACGTCTCGCCGGTGCCGAGCTCGACGCGCCCGCCGGAGACGAGGTCGAGCATCGCGGCGGTCTCGGCCACGCGCGCGGGATGCAGGTAGCCGGGCGGCAGCGGCAGGATCCCGAGGCCCAGGCGGATGTGCTGCGTGCGCTGCGAGGCAGCGCCCAGGAAGACCCCCGAGGCGCTGGAGTGCGAGTACTCCTCCAGGAAGTGGTGCTCGACCTCCCAGACCGAGTCGAAGCCCACGCGGTCGGCGAGCTCGATCTGCTCGAGGGCGTCCTGGATGAGGCGGTGCTCGCCGTCGTCGCCCCACGGGCGGGGGATCTGATGCTCGTAGAAGATCCCGAAGCGCATCGCCCGTCAGCCTAGCCGCGCCGGCGTTTGCAGCGAGCGCTTGCACCCGGTTAGGCTCGCGGCGCCGCTCCCACCTCTCCCTCTCCCCAGGAGTCCGCATGTCCCGCTGCGCCCGGTCCCTTCCCCTGGCCGCGCTGCTCGTCCTGTGGTGCGCCGCCGCGGCGCCCGCGGCGCCGCCCGACCCCGCCAACGACGGGCCGGGCGCCCTTTCGCACTTCGACCTCGCGCGCAAGGACTGCGTCGGCACCGCACGCAACACGACCTCCAAGGTGTGGTTCACGGTCGCCGACGGCGTGCTCAGCGACGTCTACTTCCCGACGAACGACAACACCAACGTCGAGACGCTGCAGTACATCGTCAGCGACGGCTCGACCTTCACCGACCTGCAGACGCGCGACACGACCTACACCGTCAAGGCGACCGACGACCGCGCGCTGACGTGCCGCGTCACCACGACGGCCAAGAGCGGGCGCTACAAGATCGTCACCGACTACACCACCGACCCGTCGCGCCCGACCGTTCTCATCCGGTCGAAGTTCGTCGCCCTCGAGGGGAAGCTGTCGAGCTACCGCCTCTACGTGCGCAACGACCCGACGCTGAACGGCAACGGCGGCGGCGGGACCGGCAACGGCGGCGCCGACACCGGCGATCTGGCGAACGCCGGCGGCCACACGCTGCTCGTCGGATCGGACATCGTCACCCAGACCAACGCGGCCAATCGCGACTACGCCATCCCCGTGTACTCGGCGCTCGACGTCAGCCGCGGCTTCGACGAGGCGACCAACGGCTTCGCGGGCAGCGCCAGCGACGGCCTCGTGCAGCTCGACGCGAGCCAGACGCTCACCGATCTCCACGACACCGCGGTCAAGGGCAACCTGGTCCAGACGGGGCGCGTGCCTCTCGGCAACGACGGCGAGTTCACGCTCGCCCTCGGCTACGGCGACAGCCAGGCCGACGCCGTCTCGGCGAGCCGGGGCTCGCTGAAGGACGGCTTCGAGGACGCGCGCAAGGACTACGAGCGCGGCTGGAACGCGTACGACGACAAGCTCGTCGAGCCGCGGGGCCCGCAGGGCGTCACGTCCGGGCACTGGAGCGACATCCTCGACGAGTACTACCTCGGCGCCAACTACGTGAAGGCGGCCGAGGACAAGACGTTCCCCGGCGCGGTCGCCGCCGCGCTGACGTCGCCGTGGGGCCAGGCGGTATCGGCCGGCGATCCCGCGAACACCTACTTCGGCTCCTACCGCGAGGTGTTCGCCCGCGACCTCTACGAGGCATGGACGGCCCTCTTCCTGGCCGGCGACCGACGGACGGCCACGGACATGACGCGCTTCCTCTTCGAGCGCCAGCAGCGGCCGGACGGCTCGATGCCGCGCAACAGCCTGCCCAACGGCAAGCTCGCGCCTGACAGCTTCAACACGCAGCTCGACGAGTGCGCCTACCCGCTGATCATGGCGCTGGCCGTCGGGCTCACCGACAACGCCTATTACAAGGCCCACATCGCGCCGGCCGCCAATTTCGTGGCGGCTCACGGCCCCGCCTCCGGCCCCGAGCGCTGGGAGGAGCAGGACGGCTTCTCGCCCTCCACCATCTCGGCGGAGATTGCGGGCCTGATCGCGGCGGCCATCATCGCCGACCGCAACGGCGACCACGCCTCGGCGCGCGTGTGGCGCGGCGTGGCCGACGAGTTCCAGCGCAACCTCAAGAAGTGGACGCTGACCACCAACGGGCCGCTGAGCGCGCAGCCCTACTTCATCCGCCTGTCCAAGACCGGCGACCCCAACGCGGCGATCTCCTACAACGTCGGCAACGGCGGACCGACGCTCGACCAGCGCGAGATCATCGACGCCGGCTTCCTGGAGTACGCACGACTGGGGCTGCTGTCGGCCCGCGACGGCGACATCATCGCCTCGCTGCCGGTCGTCGACGCGACGATCAAGCGCAGCACCGCCAGCGGCGACGGGTTCCTTCGCTACAACGGCGACGGTTACGGCGACGGCTCGGCCGACGGCCATCCGTGGGCGCCCTCGAACAAGGGCAACGGCCACCTGTGGCCGGTGCTCGCCGGCGAGCGCGGGCAGTACGAGATCGACCGCGGCGCGGGCGGCGCCGCGATCGGGCGTCTGGACGCGATGCGCAACATGAGCTCGGGCGTCGGCCTCATCGCCGAGCAGGCGTGGGAGCTGCCCGACCTCGCGGCCTCACCATTCGGCACCGATCCGACGATCGCCTCGATCGGGTTCGTCAACGGCAAGCCGGCCGGCTCGGCGTCGGCCCTGACCTGGTCGGCCGGCCAGTTCGTGCGCCTGACGCTCGACGCGGTGGCCGGCAAGGTGCTCGACCGCCCGGCGTACACGTTCGACCGCTACGTCAGGCACACGCAGCGCCAGACCACGCTGACCGTCACAGCGCCGCCCGACCTGTCGGCGGTGACCGACTCGGTGACCGTGACCGGCACGACGGTGGCCGGCAACAACGTCACGGTGGCCGCCACCAACACCGACTCGAGCTTCGCCACGGTGACGCGCTCGATCACCGCGGGCTCGGGCGGCGGGTTCTCGATCACGATCCCCATCACCGGCGGCACGTGGGTGCTCAACACGGTCGCGACGAGCAAGTCAGGCGCCACGGCGCGCGACGTGCGCACCGTCGTCTTCGACTTCACCCCCGGCACGGTCCTGCTCGACGTCACCGACCCCGACCTCGACGACAACGGGCCGGGCAACTACGCCTACCCGACGAGCAGCAACTTCCAGCCCGGCGCCTTCGACATCCAGCAGTTCCAGGTGCTCGACGCCGGTGACAACATCACGTTCCGCCTCAAGACGCGCAACCTCTCGCCGACGTTCGGCAGCCCGCTGGGCGCACAGCTCGTCGACGTCTACGTGCACGTGCCGGGCGCAAGCCCGACGTCGACGGCGGCGTCCTTCCCGCAGCGCAACTACACGATCTCGGCCGGTGGAGCGTGGAGCCGGCTGATCGAGGTGCAGGGCTTCGGGCAGAGGTTCGTCGACGCCGGCGGGACGACGCTGGGGACGGTGGCCATCAACGGCAACGCGGTCTCGCGCTTCATCACGTTCAGCGTGCCCAAGGCCGCGCTGGGCACGCCGGTCGCGGGCTGGGGCTTCACGGTCGTCCTCACCGGACAGGACGGCTTCAGCCCCGACCAGGCCCGCGGCTTCCAGGCCACGCCGCAGGACTTCCAGTTCGGCGTGTGCGCGGCCGCCAGCAGCGATCCGCGTTGCACATTCGACCCGGGGTCGGTGCCGAAGGCCGTCGATGTCCTCACCCCGGCCGGCACCACGCAAGCCGACGAGCTCGACTACACCGTGCACAGCCCCGTGGCCATCGCACCGGTGGTGATGCCGTAGCTCGCACCGTGCCCGCGTTCCGGGGCTTCCCGCCCGAGGCGCTCGAGTTCCTGCGCGAGCTCGAGGCCAACAACGATCGCGACTGGTTCAAGGCGAACCGGGCGCGCTACGACGAGCATCTCGTGGCGCCGGCGCGGGCGCTGGGCGAGGACCTCGCCGACCTCGGGCGCGCACACCTGTTCCGCCCGTGGAACGACACGCGCTTCCATGCCCGCCCGCCGATCAAGGAGCACGTCGGCCTGGCGGTCGGATACGAGAGCGCGGGAGGCTTCTACGTCGAGCTCTCGCTCGACGGGCTGCTCGTCGCGGCGGGCCTGTATCGCCCGGCGTCCGATCAGCTCGATCGCATCCGCCGCGCGATCGACGCGGGGCGCACCGCCGCGCCGCTCACGCGGGCGATCGGGCGCGCGCAGAAGGCTGGACTCACGCTCGTCGAGCCGGCGCTCGTGCGCGCCCCGCGGGGCTATCCCGCCGATCACCCGCGCCTGGACCTCCTGCGTTGCAAGAGCATGACCGTCAGCCGGCGCCACGCGCTCGGGCCGTGGCTTCACCGTCCCAAGGCCGGCACGACGATCCGCGCGGAGCTCGAGGCCGCCGCGCCGCTCGTGCGCTGGCTGGGCGAGCACGTCGGCCCGTCGCAGCACGGCTTCGGGCGCTCGGAATGACGGCCTACTCGTCGGGGGCGCCCGGGCGCCACGCGTGCCGTCTGGGCCACCAGCCGGGCACCGCGCGGCGGTAGGCCTCGTACTCGGCACCGAAGCGCTGCCGCAGGACGGGCTCCTCGTACCAGCGCGCGAAGGCCGCGGTGACGGCGACGAAAGCGGCGGCGTAGAGCAGCAGCGCGGGCCGGCCCAGCACGAGCGCCTGGCCGACGATGATCGCCGCGACCGCCACGTACATCGGGTTGCGCACGTAGCGGTACAGGCCCCCGACGACGAGGTGCTCGGTCGGCGCGACCGGCGCGGGAGTCCCGACGCCCTCGACGACGAACCGCACGAACGCCTGGACGAGCACGACGAGGCCGGCGGCGACGAGGGCGGCTCCGAGCACGCGCAACGGCGCCCATGTGTCCTTCGCCTCCCAGCCCGTCAGCCACCACGGGATCAGGCCGGCCATGACGCCGGGCGCGAGCGCGAAGAAGACCGCGCTCCCTGCGGCGGCGATCGCCTTGGGCACGCGCTGGGCCGGGTCCCGCGCCGCTACGAGCCGACCGCGGCGGGCGCCGCCGGCTGGGCCACGCCGATCATCGCGTCGCGCGTGACGAGCGCCGCCAGCTCATCTTCGCTCATCGCCTCGCTGCCGGCCGGCCGGCGCGGGATCACGAGGTATCGGGCATCGGCGGTCGAGTCGAGCACGCGCACCTGCACCTCGTCGTCGAGCGTCACCCCGAACTCCGCGAGCACGCCGCGCGGGTCGCTCACGGCGCGCGAGCGGTAGGGAAGACTCTTGTACCAGGCCGGCGGCGGGCCGAGCAGGCCGCGCGGGTAGCAGGAGCACAGCGTGCAGACGACCATGTGGTGCACGCGCTCGGTGTTCTCGACGGCGACCAGAACCGGCGCCGGGCCGGGGTCGAGGCCAAGCTCGGCCGCCGCCTCGCGCCCGTCGGCGAGCAGGCGCTCGCGGAAAGCCGGATCGACCCACGCGCGCGCTACGAGCCGCGCGCCGTCGGCGGGCGAGCGCGAGACGAGCCAGTCGATCCCTTGCCGGATGTCCTCGCGGGCGACGATGCCCTTCTCGACGAGCAGCGCCTCGAGCGCGCGGACGCGCGCGGCGGCCGGGGGCTCGTCGCCGTCAGCGATCGGCGCGTGGTCGTCGTGGTCGTGGTGGTGGTCGCTCACTCGGCCTCCTGGAGCCAGTGCTCGAAGACGTCGACGTAGAGCCGGTCGTCGGCGTGGCCGCGGTAGTCGGGCCAGATGTCGCGCTGGGCGAAGCCGACGAGGTAGAGCGGCTGCTTCGGGAGCCCGTCCTCGCCATACGCGTGGGTCTCTGGGTTGCGGAACGAGGCGTGCATGCGCTCCACGGTGCCGGTCTTGCCCTTCAGGTAGGCAGGGGTGCGGTGGTGGCCCTCGTGCTCGCGGGCGTCGACCTGCACGCGCTGGCCTGGCCCGTAGCTCACTCGGCCAGCCTTGCATCGAGCTCGCCGGGCGCGAGCACGCCCTCCTCGGCGAGTCGCAGCTCGATCGAGAACAGCCAGCGCTCGTAGTACGACGCCCGCTCGTACTCGTCGGGCGGCATGCTCTCGATGCCGCGGCGCAGCTGATCGACGTTCATGAGGCCCGACCCGGCCAGCGCGCCCAGGAGCGCGTCGGTCAGCAGCTCCCAGTCGGCAAGCTCGTGCTCGCTGCGATCGATCGGCGCGTCGGTCGGCCAGCCTCCACGATCGTGCACCGCACGCTCCACAGGGCGATCGTAACGGAGCGCCGTCACTCGCCGGCGAGGACGGCGGCGTCGGCGATCTTGCCCGGGTTGAAGATGTCGTCGGGGTCGAGGGCGTGCTTGATGGCGCGCATGAGGCGTACGCCGGCCGCGCCGTGCTCGAGCTCGAGGTAGCCGGCCTTGCCGTAGCCGACGCCGTGCTCGCCGGTGCACGTGCCCCCGTCGTCCAGCGCCCCGCGCACGACGCGGTCGTGGAACTCCATGCCGCGGGCGACGTCGGCGGGGTCGTCGCGGTCGATGAGCAGCGTGACGTGGAAGTTGCCGTCGCCGACGTGGCCGAGGATCGAGCCGGTGAGGCGGTGCTCGTCGAGGTCGGCACGCGTGCGCAGGATGGTGTCGGCCAGCCTCGAGACCGGGACGCAGACGTCGGTCGTCAGCGCGCTGGTGCCGGGGCGCAGCGCCCTGGTCGCGTCGTAGGCGTGGTGGCGCGCATCCCACATCCGCCGCCGCTGCGCCTCGTCGGTCGCCCATGCGAAGCCGGTCGCGCCGTGCTCGGCGGCGAGCTCCTCGGTCTCCTTCGCCCGCGCGGCGACCTCGTCGGGGGTCCCGTGGAACTCGAGGAAGAGCGTGGGCGCGATGGCGTGGTCGAGGCCGTTGTGGCGGTTGATGGCCTCGATCAGCATCTCGTCGAGGAGCTCGATGCGGGCCACCGGGATCGCGTGCTGGGAGACGGCGAGCACGCAGTCGACCGCGTCGCGCAGCGACGGGAAGGCGCACACGGCCGCCGACATCGCCTCCGGCGTGGGCTGCACGCGCAGCGTGACCTCGCAGACGAGGCCGAGCGTGCCCTCGGCGCCGATGAACAGCCTCGTGAGGTCGTAGCCCGCCGAGGACTTGCGCGCTCGCGAGCGCGTGCGCACGATCTCGCCGTCGGCGGTCACCACTACGAGCGAGAGGACGTTCTCGCGCATGGCGCCGTAGCGCACCGTCGTGGTGCCCGAGGCGCCCGTGGAGACCATCCCGCCGAGCGTGGCGTCCGCGCCGGGGTCGACCGGGAAGAACACGCCCTCCGGGCGCAGCGCCGCGTCGAGCTGCCTGCGCGTGACGCCGGCCTGCACGCTCACGTCGAGGTCCTCGACCGAGAGGCGCAGGATCGCGTTCATCTCGCGCATGTCGACGCTGATCCCGCCCTGCAGCGCCGCGACGTGGCCTTCCAGCGACGTGCCCGCGCCGAACGGCACGAGCGGCACGCGGTGACGGGCGCACACGCCGACGATCGCCGCGGCCTCCTCGGTGCTGGTCGGGTAGACGACGGCGTCGGGCGCTGCCGCCGGGTGAAACGACTCGTCGACGCCGTGCTGCTCGCGCACGTCGTGCCCGGTGAGCACGCGGTCGGCGCCCAGCAGTGCCCGCAGGTCGTCGAGCACCCGCGCGGTCGCGGGCTCGGACAGGCGCCGGCGTTGCTGTGAGGTCACCGCGGTCACGCGACGTATCCGAGCACGTTAACGCGACGCGAGGGTCCGTCAGACGCGCCGCGCCCCGTCAGGCGATCGTCTCACGGCGTGTCTCGCCGCCCTGATCGTCGCGGTAGCGCACGTCGATGTGGTCACCGGCGAGGTCGAGGACGGCGAAGCCGAAGCGGCCCCATTGCCGCCCCTCGGCTTCGTAGTGGCCTGTCAGCTCCCACACCGCCGGAGGCTGGAGTGGGGCTCCATTCGGACGACTGCGAACCGGCACGCCGCCGTTGCCGATGCAGCGCAGGAATTCGACCTGCGGGGTCGCGAAGCCCATGCAACGGTGTTCGTGGCCCCACATCCATGCGGTGATGCGGCCTGAGTCGTAGAGCGGCTCGAGCTTCGCCTCGAGGTCCGCGCCGATCCCACGCGGGTCATAGGCGGTCACGAACTGGTGATGGCTCAACAGCACGAGCTTGCGGGCGTCGTCCTCCCCCGCCCATCGGCTCACGACCTCGGCCTGCGGATCGTGCAGGACACCGGTGTGACCCGATGTCAGCACGTTGGGATCCCACGAGGTGTCGAGGCCGACGATGCTCCATGACGGTGACTTCAGCCGGAAGAAGCTCGTGCTGCGTCCGTCCGCACGCTGGTTGCTGAAGCGCTTGTCCGCCAAGAGGTGGTCGAAATAGCCCCAGCCGCCGGAGTACATGTCGTGGTTGCCGTTCAGCGACCAGGAGGTGACGCCACCGACGGCCTGCTCGGCCGTGACCGGCCACCACCCCTCGTCGAGCACGTGGCGGTCGTACTCCTTGGGGTCGCCCGAGTAATAGACGTCACCGAGATGCACGACATGAGCCTGCCGGCCATCCGCGAGCGCCTCGCGAACCTCCTCGGCCATGAAGCGAGCGACCTCCCGGGCGCGGGCGAGGCCGGAGCCCCAGTCGCCCACGACGACGACGCGCGCGTCGTCGGAGATCTCGTGCTCGGCCGGCACGGGATTGAACGGGTGGTTGCCCATCGCCAGGCGCTCGAGCATGGCCTTGGCGACCTCGGTGACCCACTCCGGGTCGTCCGGCCCGAAACGCTGGTGATGCAGCAGGCCCTCGATCTTGTGGCGGAGACGTGAGAAAAATCCGTGTGCCCCGGAGTCGGGCGCCTCGCCGCTGACGACGCCCTCGTCGTGAAGCTTGGTCTCGATCGACGTCTGCAGGAGGCTGACGATGGGATCGCGGCCGACGAACGGGTCCTCGTGCACGCCGGATGAGGCCTCTCCGATCCCATCCGACGGCATGCTGTCGGCGATCTGCTGAGCGGGATTCGCCTGCGCGCCGGGCGCGATGGCCGCGGCGGCGCGTGCGGTCGTGGGACTGTCGAGCTGCCCGGCCTCGAGCTGCTGGCGAACGGCCGCCGCGTAGTCGCGCATCACATCTCGATCGGTGACGTCCCTGATCATGCGGCAGCCCCTCGCTTCGCCTCAGACATAGACACGCGTGGCATAGCCGGTTGCGTCGGGGCGTGTCAATTGTTTGAGGCGGGCGGCAGGCCTGGGTCGTAGAAAAGCCCCGCATGAGCGGGGCTTTTCCTTAGCAGGCCGGTAAGCCGGATTCTGTCGTGGACAGCCATCCATCTTTGCGGCCGACCTGGACCTCGGCGGGCAGCCTGCAAACGGTCCTGCTTGGCCTTGCACCAGGTGGGGTTTGCCCAGCCGCCACGTCGCCGTGACGCTGGTGCGCTCTTACCGCACCATTTCAACCTTGCCTGTGCGGAGCTCTGCAGGGGCTCCGCCATCGGCGGTGTGTTTCTGTGGCACTTTCCCGCGGGTTTCCCCGGGTCGGTCTCCCGACCACCTTGCCCTCTGGTGTCCGGACTTTCCTCGACGGGTTGTCTCTCCCGCCGCGGCTGCCTGGCCTGCACGACCGAGGGTAGCGGGCGCTCAGCGCCCGCGCGACCCCTGGCCGGACGCGTCCTCGAGCGCGAGACGCAACAGCACGCCCACCCACGAGCGGTACGGGCGCCACGCCTCGCCGCGGCGCGCCAGCTCCTCGGCCGAGAGAGGGGCGTCGAGGCCGTAGGCGAGTGCCGCCGCGCGCGCCATGCGCGGCTCGGCGCTGGCGAGGTAATCGGGCTCGCCGGCGCCGCGCACGACGATGCCCTGCGCGGTGAATGGCCCAACGCCGGGCAGGCGCTGCAGCTCCTCCACTGCGGCCTCGCCCCCCATCGCGCGCAGCCGCTCACCGTCGAGCGCTCGCTGCGCCGCGGCCTGCGCGAGCGCGCGCAGGGTCGCGAGCTTGCGCTCGGGCATGCCGGCGAGGCCCTCGAGCTCGGCGATGACGCCCGGCGCAGGGAACGCCGTGCGCTCCTCGCCGCAGATCGCGACGCGTTCGCCGAGCTCGTCGCCTATGCGCGCCTTGAGCGCGACGCCCTGCGCCGTCCGGATCCGCTGGCTGATCACGAACCAGGCGCCGGCCTCGAACGGCGACGGGAAGCTCACAGGCCGCAGCCCGGGGTAGCGCGCCTGCAGGCGCCCGATCGCGGGGTCGCGCCGGCCCACATCGGCAAAGCCCGAGCCGTCGACGTCGAGCGACAGGATCCGCTCCACCTGACGCGTCGCCGCGCCCGGCTCGGCGGCCCCCGCGACCTCGACCACGATCTCGCCGTCCTGGCTGCGCACGCAGGCCCCCGCAGCCCGCCGCTCGCCGTCGGGCACGAAGGCGAGGTGCAGGTGGCCCACCTGCCCCCCGCGCCCATGCATCGCCGGCGCGAAGCCCTCCAGGAAGCTGATCGCGGAGTGCAGCGAGAACGGCCCGCGCGGCTCTAGCGTGAACTGGCGCGCCATCGCTACCCCAACCCACCGGCGGGCGGTCAGCCCAGGGTGGAACCGCAGCGCTGGCAGCGCCCGCCCACCGGCCGCGCGCCGGATCCGTAGCGGGGAGCCATCTTCCCGCTACAGACCGGGCACGTGACCGTGTGGTGCGACGACAGGCCCTCCCATACGCCGACGAGCAAATCGTCAAGCGTCGGCCTGTGATCTGAAGCGTGCGCCTCGTGCGGCGCGCGGCTGTGCGACGACGGGTCGTCCTGGCGCGAGCCGCCGAGGATCGACGGGCGCTCGAAGCCGAGATCCAGCGCGAGGGCGGAGGTCATGCGACGCTCCGAAAGACACCGACCACACGCCCCAGGATCCGGACCTCCTTGGAGCGGATCGGCTCCATGGCGGTGTTCTCGGGCTGCAGGCGCACGTGGTCGGACTCGCGGAAGAAGCGCTTGACCGTCGCCTCCTCGCCCACGAGGGCGACGATGATCTCGCCGTCGCTCGCGGTGTCCTGCGGGCGCACCACGACGAAGTCGCCGCCGAGGATCCCCGCGTCCTTCATCGATTCGCCGCGGACGCGCAGGACGTACTCGCCGTCCTCGCCACCCGCGATCGACGGCACCTGCACGTAGTCCTCGATGTTCTCCTCGGCCAGGATCGGCGTGCCGGCCGCCACCTGGCCCACGAGCGGCAGGCCCGGGCGCAGCGCGCCCAGCGCGCTGTCCACCGCACTCCCGACTTCCTCGCGGACGCGGTCGAGCAGCTCGATGGCGCGGGGCTTGGACGGATCGCGCCGCAGCAGCCCGAGCTTCTCCAGGTTGGCCAGGTGCGCGTGCACCGTGGACGACGACGCGAGGCCCACGGCCTTGCCGATGTCGCGTACCGTCGGCGGGTAGCCGTACTTGGCCGAATACTTCTTGATGAAGTCGAAGATCTCCTGTTGGCGCTTGGTCAGGTCGACCATGATGAGAAGGCTCCTCGGCGGTTCGTTTTGAACGATGAAGCGAACACGTGTTCGACAAGGTAGCGTGGACCGTGGACGGAAAGCAACCCGACCTCACGACGCCGTCACGACGCGCGTCATACCTGGCATGCAGACCACCATCTCCTCCCCCATCGGCGCCCTGCGCCTGACCGTCGCCGACGACGGCGCCGTCACCCGCGTGGACTTCGGCGCCGGCGAGGTCAGCGACGACCCTCGCTTCGAGCCACTCGTCACGCAGCTCGACGAGTACTTCGCCGGCGCGCGGACGGCCTTCGACCTCCCCCTGCGCCAGCAGGGCAGCCCCTTCGAGCAGCGCGTGTGGGCCGAGCTCCTGGCGATCCCCTACGGCGAGACCGCCAGCTACGGCGAGATCGCGGCCCGGATCGGCCGCCCGGGCATGGCGCGCGCGGTCGGGCGGGCCAACGCCCGCAACCCGATCGCGATCGTGTGCCCGTGCCATCGCGTCATCGGCGGCGACGGCTCGCTGACCGGCTACGCCGGCGGGCTCGACACCAAGCGGGCACTGCTGGAGCTCGAGTCCGGCGCCCTGACCCTCGCCGTGGATCCGGCCTGAGCCGAATCGTTTCGCGGGTGCGCCGGGGCACTGCACCCTGGATCGCATGTTGGACGTCCTGCGTGCACCCGGCGCCCTGAGCCTCTTCGTCGCCTCGTGCGTGGCGCGGCTGCCCATGGGCGCGCTCGGGCTGCTGCTCGTCCTGCACACCCAGCAGCTCACCGGGTCCTATGCCAAGGGCGGCCTCGCGTCGGGCGCCTACGCGATCGCCCTGGGCATCTCCAACCCGGCCCTGGCGCGCGTCGTCGACCGCCGGGGCCAGACCCTCGTCCTGCGCGTCGGGGCGCCGCTGGCGGCCGCCGCGATCGTCGTGCTGGCGACGCTCCCCGACGGTGCCCCGCTCGGCGCGATCCTCGCCGCCGCGGCTGCCGCCGGCGCGTGCCAGCCGCCGGTTGGCGCCGCGATGCGCGCGCTGTGGCCGGTGCTGCTCGACAGCCCCGACGATCGCCACGCCGCCTACTCCCTCGAGGGCGCGATGCTCGAGGTCGTGTACATCTGCGGCCCGCTCGCCATCGTGGCCGGGATCGGCTCGTGGTCGACGGCCGCCGCGATGGCCGCCTGCGCCGTGTTCCTGCTCGTCGGGGACCTGAGCTTCTCCGCCCACCCGATCTCGCGGACGTGGCGCCCGCACGCCGAGCGCCCGCGCGACCTCAGGGGCGCGTTGCGCGGACCCGGTGTGCGCGTCCTCATCGGCGTCTTCGTCCTGTGCGGGTTGTCGGTAGGCGCCGTGGAGGTCGTCGTGCCCGCCGCGCTCGACGCCACGGGCAACCGCGCGCTCACCGGGGTCATGCTCGGCCTCTGGGGCGTCGGCTCGTTGTTCGCCGGGCTCGCCGTCGGCCATCTCGGAGCCGCCGCGGATGGCCCCCGGCGGCTCGCGCTGGCGCTCGTGGCCTGGGGCGTCGCGCACGGCGCGCTGGGCGTATCGGGCGAGCCGCTCACGCTCGGGCTGCTGCTGCTCGTGGCGGGGGCGACGATCGCGCCGACGTTCGTCTCCGCCAACGGGATGCTCGACGACCTCGCGCCGACCGGGACGCTGACCGAGGCCTTCACGTGGATGTCGACCGGGATCTCGGTCGGGATCGCGGCCGGCGCCGCCGTGGCCGGCGCGCTCGTCGAGGCCGCCTCGCCGGCCCTGGCGATGGCGGTGCTGGGCGGCGGCGGCGTGCTCGCCGGCCTGCTCGTGCGGGCCGCCGCGGCCGGGCCGCTGCGCGCGGCCGCGCCGGCGCCGGCGTGAGCCCGGGGCGGGGCGGATGAACCCGCATGCGGAGCTATACTCGGCCCCCGCCAGCGGCCGTCGCGCCCTGGCCATCCCACCTGCGCCGGTGGCGGAATTGGTAGACGCGCAAGGTTGAGGGCCTTGTCCGGGGATTCCCGGGTGGAGGTTCGAGTCCTCTTCGGCGCATGAACGAAGGCCCCGCAAATGCGGGGCTTTCGCGCTGCCGGGGCTCGCCAGGCCATGATTGGTAACACCTCGCCTGAGAAGCCCTGTGAGAACCAACTGAGCTCCGGCGGCGGCGAGGTCCTCCCCATGCAATCGGTGCTGACTGGGGTCGCAAAGCGGGAGCTGGCATTCCCACGCTCAAGCGGGCGCCTCGTGGCGGCTGGGCCGAGGCAGCCACAGGGCATCGTCGTGGCGGTCGACGCGCTCGGCCAGGTAGCTGGCGGCCATGTGCTCGTAGCGCTCGGTGGTTTTGGAGTCGCGGTGCCCAAGCTGCTTCTGGACGAAGTACAGCGGCTCGCCCTGGATTAGCCAGTAGGTCGCGGCGGTGTGGCGCAGGTCGTGAAGGCGCACCGAGTTGCGCAGCCCCGCGCGCTCGAGCGTCTGCTTGTGCCACTCCTTGCTGATCACGTGGCGCGTCAGCGGCTCGGAGCGCTCGGCGGCCAGGGCGCGCGCGACGAGGGACACCAGCTGCTGGCTGACGCCGTGGCGCTCGGCGACCTGGCGCTGGGACAGCCCGCCGGCGATCAGGTCGGCGGCGATCGCCTCTCGGCGCGCGCGCGCCTCCGGGGTCATGGCGACCGCCTGGGGCGGGGCGGGGCGGTGGCGCACGAACACGCGCGAGTCGCCCTGCATCGGGAACTGCTCTGACAGCCGAGCGATGTGGTCAAGCAACACACCGATGACACGGCGGCTGACGGCGACCTGGCGGTAGTTCTTGCCCTTGGTGCGCGCGATGTCGCGACGTTGACGGCCGCCACGCTTGGCCTTCGCGCGCGGCGAGCCTGGCGGCGTACGTAGATGAGCTGGCGGTCCTGGTCGATGTCATCGATCTCGACGGCGAGGGCCTCGCTGATGCGAAGCCCGCCGCCGATCAGAAGCTCGGCCAGAGGCCGGTACTCGATCGTGCAGGCCTCCAGGTACACCGGGATCTCGGGCGGACGCAGCCAGTCGGCCTCGAACAGGTCCTCGGGCAGCGGATCGACCTTGCGCGCCGGGCTTCGCAGCAGCAGCTCGCGATCGTCGACCAGCCAGGTGAAGAACGCCTGCAGCACGCGCAGCGCGTTGTTGATGGTCTTCGGCGCGAACTCCTCCTCCTCGTCGAGCTCGGTCAGCCAGTCCTGCACGTCGGACTTGGCGATGGCGGTGACCTTCTCATCGCCGAAGTACGGAACCAACCGCAGCCTCCCGTGGCGCTCGTAGTCCTCGTAGGTGCCCGGCACGAGGTAGGGCCGCCGCGCGCGCAGGTACTCGGGCCACAGCGCCTTGAGCGTGCCGCGCGTCTGCTTGGGCGTGCTGGGCGCGGAGTCCTTGGCCTTCTTGTAGCGCGACGCCGCGCGCGCGGTGGTGAAGCCGCGCTTGGTGGCGCCGTTGGCGAGCTTCGCGTAGTAGCGCTCCTGCCGCTTGTCGCCGCCTGAGCCGATCGCGTAGGGGTAGACGCCATCGGGCAGCGCCTGGTCGGTGACCGTCCGTCTTGCCATTCGCCTTCCTCCGAGGCCTTGAGCCGAGCCGAAGGCGACATTACTCCCGGTTGTGGTCGCCCAGTCTGGAGTCGCGGATGAGCGCCTCGATGACCGCGCGCTCAAATCGCAGCGGGCCATCCGGGCCGCCCAGCCGCACGCACGCGATGCGGCCGTCCTTGGCCGCATCGTACAGCCAGGTCTTCGACACTTTCAGGATGCGAAGCACCTCGGCGGGGCGCAGCAGCTCGGGCTCGTAGGTCGCGTCGATCATGGCCATCGCGGACCTTCCCTTCGATCGTTCATGGCGTTCCATCCCCCCGGCATCGTGCGCACGCGCCGTGCGAGCGGCCGGCGTGATCGATGACCTCGCAGTGCCCGTCGCACCAGCTGCAGGCCCGGTGGGGGTCGCCCGACGATCTCGCCGCAGTGCGTGTGTTGTGATGTTGGGTCATCCGCCGTCGTCGGCTTCCAGGAGGAGGTCGAGCAGCAGGATCCGGGTCTCTCCAGGACCGCGCTCCGAGCGGCTCGGAGGAGGGAGTTGGCGAGATCCCGGCGTTCAGCCGAAGTCAGAACGTCGAGGGTGATGCGCACCCCGCTCACGTCGCGGCCGTCTCGGCGTTGATCGCGATCGCCTCGATGTCCTGATGCTCGAGCGTCATGAGCAGGGAAAGCGGCCGCGCCGCTGGCGGTGGAGACACTGTCCTGGCAGGTGAGACGCCACGCATGATCGAGATCCTCCTGCGAACATTGGAGGATACATACGTATCTCAACGGTTGCAAACTACCGCTGGGGGCTATGCGAGGTGATCGGGATCCCAGAGACCACCCGTAGTCGCGGGCTCGGCGGTGGTGCGGCGTGCTTGCATCGCCTGGTCGAAGTCGTCGCGGCGGATGCGCCACTCCTTGCCCAGCTTGTAGGCGGGCAGCTCGCCACGCCCGATCCAGTCGCGGATCGTCTTCTCTTTGAGCTTCAGGCGCGCGGCGACCTCTTCGACCTTGAGGTATTCGGGCTCGTCTGCGGCTGGCGTCGGCGTCATGATGGTCCCTTGTGTCCCGAGGGCTGACGCTACACCAGCTGTCCGTGTGCGCCCGTCTGTGGCTGTTGGCGACCGCCTGGTTTTGACCGCAAGGAGCGGCTTGGAGGGCGAAGCGTTTCGCGTGACGGTCCTCGGGTGCGATAGGACCGCATCGTGAGTGAGCTGCCGGACGAGCGCGTCGGGGCACAGGCCGAGGGCGCCAAGGAACACGCGTGGACGTCGGTGGACGCAGCCCGGGCATCGTGGAGTGGCGCCATGCGCGCTCACGAGCAGGCACCGCCCGATCCCGGCTTTCGCGATCGGCTGCGAGCGCTGGCTGACGCAGCGGCCGCGATGCGCGACGCTCACGCGCGAGCGCTCGACGCAGGACTGGCGTGGCGGCCCGTCGCCGACTCCGAGCGAGCGCGGCCGCCCTACGAGCTGCGGCCCGGGACCGGTCGCCGCGGCCCAGCCGAGCTGTGGACCCGCTTCGACGCGGCAGTGCAGCGGCTCAACGAGGCCGGCGCCGGCGACAACCTGGCCGACGTCGTCGGTGCCTACGCCGCAGTAGCGCAGGCCGCCTCGGAGTTGGCCGACGCGCTACAGGCCAGGGGCGAGTAACGCGACCTGCCCCGCCAGCTTCGGCGTGGCCGTCGTTCTGTGCACGCCGGTCGACTATGGATAGGGGCAGTCAGCGCGTCGCTCCTGCCTTGTCACGGATGCGAGAGCGGGACCGGCTCCGATCGCGCGCCAGCGGACGCTCGCACCTCGTCCCGAGCAGGCGCCTCATGGGCGCCGGCGGAGACGATCGCAGTCGCGCCGGGAGCGGAAGCGCCGCAGCCACGACAGCCTCAAGTGACGCGCGCACGGCACTCCCATCCGGGAACATCTCCACCATGGGATTTCTCGATCGTCTCCTTGGCCGCAGTACTGCACCCGAATCGCGGCCCCGGCAGCACGCTTCCGCGCCCTCGCCGGCCGCCGCGGACGAACTCACAGACGAGCAAGCGCTCGAGCGCTACCGCTACCTCGTGCGGACCGCCCCGCCGGAAGCGATCGAGCAGGCCCATGAGGAAGCCTTCGCCAAGCTGACGCCCGAGCAACGGCGCACGGCGCTGCGCGACTTGAGCGCGGCCGTGCCCGAACACGAGCGCACCGGAGGCGACGACCCCCGCTCCCTCGCCCGGATGGCCACCCGCGCGGAAACGAACCGGCCCGGCACGGTAGAGCGAGCCTTCGGTGGCGGCGGGGGCATGCTCGGCGGCATGGGCGGCACCCTGCTCGGCAGCTTCGCGGCGGCCTTCGCCGGGAGCCTGGTCGCCCAGTCGCTGTTCTCGGAGTTCGGCGGCGAAGAGGCCGGCGCCGAGGGTGACGGTGGTGCGGAGGGAGATGGCGACGCGGGCGGTGATACCGGAGGCGACGTCGGCGGCGGCGACGTCGGCGGCGACGACGTCGGCGGCAGCGACTTCGGCGGCGGCGACTTCGGCGGCGGCGACGTCGGCTTCTGAGACCGGGCCACCCGTAACGCCCGCGGGGCACCCGCTCTTCGCCGCCCACGGCGAGCCGAGCTGACTGACCTCGCATTCAGACCACGAGCGACAGGTCGGTGAATCATCGTCGACCCCACTGCGCCGGCGTACGCCGGACTGCTCGCCGGCCGCTACGCGCGCGGCATGCCGATGCACACCGAGCCGGGCCGAGCGTGTCGACGAAGGACCGCGTCACACTCGCCTCCGTCAGCAACTGCGGAAGCGCGGTCGTCGTCGTCCGTCGCGACCGCTGGTCGTCCCAAGCGACCGTCTCGTCAGCGCGGACCGTGATGCCTGGTTGCCAACTGGAGCGGCAGCGCCGCTCACGTCCGAGAATCGCCGTCTCGGACGTACTCGCGGCCGGCCCGCAAGGGGATCGGGTACGCGCACCGGCGCGAGTACCCGATGAGCGGAGGCCGCTTGTCCCGCCGAGCGCCCTGCGGCCGGTAGCGCGCCGATGCCAGTCGGCGTCACGGCCGGTTGTCGAGCAACTTCAGCGCCGTGTCCACGCCCTGGGCGAGGAGCTGATCGGACAGGTCGCGGTCTGTCAGTGCCCTGGCGAGCTGCAGGGTGCCGACCATCAGCCCGAAGACCGTGAGGGCGTCCGTTCGAGCAGCCTCGGCGTCTGTCGGCTCCAGGCGCACCGCGATGTCGTCGATGACGCCCATCAGCTCGTCGGTGAAGACCTGTCTGGTGGCGGCGGGACGGCGGGCGATCTCGTCGAGCAGCGCAGCCGACGGGCAGCCCTCGGCGCACTGGTCGCGGTGCTGGGGGGACAGGTAGGAGCGGACGAACGCCTCGAGTCCCGCCCGATCTGAGGGCTGGGCGTCGAGGCTGTGGCGTTGGGCGCGCAGCTGGTCGGCGAGGACGTTCGCGACGAGATCCTCCTTCGAGCTGAAGTGGCCGTAGAAGGCGCCGTTGGTCAGACCGGCGTCGGACATC
>Ga0307278_10000182_pt1 | contig 31934 bp, 48 predicted proteins | sample ER_DNA_117_FD_194482 | JGI IMG/M metagenome (GOLD analysis project Ga0307278, IMG submission 194482) | Bulk soil microbial communities from the East River watershed near Crested Butte, Colorado, United States - ER_DNA_117 | ecosystem: Environmental > Terrestrial > Soil > Floodplain | place... | reverse complement strand
CACTCGGAAGTGATTGAAATGCCAAGTCATGGATGTCGTGGTGAGTTGACCGATCACGCGTTATGGGAAGCTGCTACGAAGTGGTGGCATTCGTGTTACGCAGATTGCATGCGTCCATTGACCACGACTCGACCCATGTCGTATCATCCCACGTCATGTCACCGAACCTCACCGATGAGCAACTGCATGCCTTCCTTGAGGCTGGCCTCTCCCAACGGGAGATTACCCGACGGACGGGGATCCCCCGCTCGACGTTGCAAAAACGACTCAAACGCCTGGGCCTGCAGGTGACCCCCGCAGCACCCGCACCACAGGTGACACCTGTGGCACCCACGGCCCCCACGACACCCGCATCACCTACAGTACCCGCAACCCCCGCAGTGACGTTTGTGGCCGTGCCAGAGATGCAGGAATTGCTCAGCCTGGTCAAGGATTTGCATACACGGGTAGGAGCCTTGGAGCAGACGCGGGTACCCCCCGCGTTGCCCGCAGCCCCTACATCCCCCGCGTCACCCGCAACCCCCGCAGCACCCACGGCAGCGCGAAAAGATGTGCAGCAGTGGACGATTCGGCTGTCGAAAGCCCTGATTGACCATTTGAAAGCCATTGCATATGAGCGGCGGATTCCGCCGAGTCAACTGATTGAGGAACTGGTATGGCAAGCGCTCAGGGACCAGTAGGGTCTGGCACTCACGTGCGCTGTAAGCTCTGCGGCGTCGTCTTCCCCGGCGGGTGGTTTCGGCTGCCCAACGTGCCTAACAGCGCGATGCTGCTGCACCACTTGGGTAATGATCATCTGGCGGAGGCCAAGCCCTACCTCGTGCGCATGGAAACGGAAGAGATTGACGACGTGGTCATGGAGCTCTTTGAGCGTCTCCCTGGCTAGCGTCCCGCCACCATGGGCAGAGTCTACGTGGCGTAAGGTGAAGGGGTGGGGTGGGTTTCGTCTCATGAGAGACTGGCGATGACTTTCTGGACCACCTGTAACCCAGTCTTCAGTTCCTGCTGCTGCTCCGGGTCGAGCTGATCGATCTGCGCTGAGGACACCTGCAAGAGCCATCGCCCCGCCCTGGAGAGCTCCGGATGGACCGACTCATCAGCATCGTGCAACGTTGCACTTATCGGCATCGGGTAGGAAAATATCATCATTACTGATTCGGCAGAGCCGTAGGATTATCCCGACACCCCATGAACGGAGAAACTCCCCATGGTTAGATCTCAACGAACCGCAGTGAGTGGAGCATGAGTCGCCTAGCGATTGAGAGCAGGCGTGCCCGAGCGGTGGGCTGGCTGCTATGGGCGTCTATCTGTGTGCTCGTCTGGGGGTGTGCCTCGTCCGTCTCGGCACCCAGGAGCCTTCGCCAAGCGGCGGCCCAACGCCTGGAACACGCGAACAAGTATCTGGTATCGGGATCATATCTCGGGGCCTATGAGGCCATTCAATATGATTTGCGCTCGTCTGATCCACAGATCCGTGAGCCAGCGTGGCAATTAGTGAACAACTCGCCCCAATTCTTCACGCATGTCCTCGCGGATGTCGACACGACAGTGACTCAGATACACTCACCTGGGTCCGCCTCGTTGGCCAAAGCACTGCTACTCCGGTTAACCGAGGCGCCGGACTTTGAGCAAACACGGGTACACCAGCTCCAGGCGAAGCTTGATGCGCGGGTTCGCGCGGGGAACCTCGACTCCAGTCTGCCCTTTGTGCTCACGGATAATTTAAAACGGTTTTCAAGCCTAGAGACTCCTGAGGGCATGCGGGTCATCTTTGAGCGATCGGTGGCCGTGTTAGCAAATACATCGCCAGGTATGAAGTTGGATCGAGATTTACTCTCGGCCACGCTGACGTATGTTGAGTCGCGTGGACCGGGATCTGACGAATATCGCTATCTCGGGAGTGCCTTGCCGAGGATGCCGCTGTCCTATATGGATCTCAGAGGGCAGATCGCGCGGTTGTACCCCGACTATACAGAGCCCGTCTTCAAGGCCATGAGTCTCACCATCATGATTGAAACGGTGCCACTCAAACGTCTGCTCGAAGAAGACGTGATCAAGATCTTGAAGGCTCGGTCTCCCCTCTTGGAAGTCGTGCGTGAGCCTCGTCCTGATGTGGTCAGGATCACAATTGCGGAGCTCCAATACGAAGAACGGAGCGAGCCTGAGCGGACACAAACCGCCGTGGTGAGTTCCCTGGACATGAACGCCATCGTTGCGGTGTTCGCGGTCCCCCGGGGAGCGTCATTTCTTTATGACGTCACGCAGGGAAGCGTGGAGATTCAGTATGCCTATGAGCTGAAAGCGGCCCAGCACGGCCAGCTCCTACATGAGAAGCTTATTCGTGAAAAGATCGGAGACACCTATTACTATTGCAGCAACCCTCGGGTGCAGAATGTCTATGGTGGGTTGAGTCGGGCGACGGTCTGGCCGAATGCGGACGTCGAGGCCTATTGTGCGCGTGGGGGAGGTAGGCGTGCTGTGACGGAGTATCGGGGGAAGATTCCAGAGCGGCTCACGGCAGAGATCGCGGCCGTTCCGGTCATTCAGAAGACAATCACCTGGAGTCAGTGACCATAGCCACACTAGGCCCTGTAGCATCTATCCGGCTATAAGATAGGTAGATCTCACGTTGCAACACCGCTGGAGGGAGCACCAGCGTTGAGACCAACGCCTACCACTCGCGCCGGCGCCACCAGAAGATACCCACAAGCCATAAACATCATCCGCACGATCCCTGCCCGGACGCCGCCCAGGCCCATGTCGGTGGCGGTGTCAAGCACCTGCGCCCAGCGCATCCGTGGTGATGCGGCGAGGTGGCGTGCGGGACGCCGGTTGAGCGCGTCGAGGGACTGGGGTGGGGCAGGGTGGGTTAAAGGGGGAAGAGGGGAGATGTTAAGGACCTCCCCCTCTGTATGCGGAACCTACGCGGGTTTGCTTACTATTCGGTGGAGTCTTTCACCTCTGCCAGGATTCCCAGGATGAGGCTTAAGGTGTATTCCCGGTCCTTGGACAAGGCGTCTCGGATCGAGCGCTCGATCATGGTTCTAGCCAATTGCCGGTCCTCATCCACCTTGACCGCTCGCTTCAACGCGAGTTCCGCTTGCTTCTGATGCCAATCATCCTCGGTGGGAGGCGTCTTCCGGCCGGTCAGGAACGGCAGCATCATGAGCCAGGTATACTCGAAGAGGTCTTCATCCTTGAGCCTCTTGGCCCGCCCCGCCTCCAAGATTGGCATGAGTAATCGGTTGCAGTCTTGCACCTCGGAGGGGAAGTCAACCAAGGTGTGGTCAAGATCATCATAGAAGGCCCTAACCTAGCGAAGGGCCAAATTTTGGCCAACTCCAACCCCGTCCGTCCTCACAGGCGCTGCAGCCCGGTGTGGTCATAAGAGCGCACGCAGGTAATGCTCGCCCAGGCTCCTCAGGCTGGTCTCTGCATAGAGCTGAGTCGTGCTGAGGTGTTTGTGCCGCAGAAATTTCTGGACCTGGTCAATAGGCATCCCCGCATCCAACAGGAGGGTGGCCACACTGGCCCGGAGCCGGTGCGGGGTGACACGCTGCGCCAGGCCCGCGCGCTGGGCCGCGTCCTGGACCATGAGCTGCACCGCGCGTGGGGTATAGCGGGTATGGCGGTTGCTCTCGAACAGATAGAGCACCTTCCGTGCCCGCAGACAGGTGCGCAACTCCTGAGCGAGCGCCGGGAGAATGGGCACATACCCGTCACTGCCTCCCTTCGCGACCGCGAGGTAGATCTGCGGCGGGTCCAGGTCAAAGCGCAGGTCTACGACCCGGATATTGATAAACTCCGAGACCCGTGCCCCAGTGTAAAAGAGGGTTTTGACCATGAGCCCGTAGTGACTCCCTTTGCGGTACGCAGCCTCAATCAGCCGCCCCACCTCGTGTTTATCGAGCCGCGCCACGGTGCGACGGCGCTCCCGAGGAGCCGAGAGCTGCAGCGCGCGCCGCACCTGCTCGACGACATAGCGGCTCTGATCGTACGAGAGGTGATGCTTGCGCCACAGTTTGGTCGTCTCCCGGAGGACCTCCGTCATGTCCTGTGAAGATTTCGCTTTTGGCTTTTGACCACGCACTGTGCTGGTATTTTCGGCCATGATTGCCCCCTCTGGGTCTTGTTGTGCCTGGCTTACTTCGCTGTTTCATCTTTCTGCGAAGTGGTACGCTAGCTCTTCCATGTCGTTGACCATACCCCCAGTAGAGGAGCACCCGCGATGAAGCAGGCCTGGCACCCTGACGAACTCACCCAGGATTGGACGCTCTCTGACGACGAATGCCGCCTACTCGGTGAGAAGACGGGGGCAACCCGGCTCGCCTTCGCCGTCCTGCTGAAAGCCTTTCAGTACGAGGGGCGCTTCCCGCTCCGTCGCGATACCGTGCCGATGCCCGTGATGGGGCACCTCGCCGCGCAGGTGGCGGTGCCGCTCGCCGCGTCCGCGACGGCGGACTGGGACGGCCGCTCGGCACGTCGCCACCGTGCCGACATCCGCGCCTACTGCGGGTACGACGTGTTCACGATCGCACACGAGGCGGACTTTAGCGCCTGGCTGAGTCCCGATGTCAGCAGTCCCGATCCGACATCGGAAGCGCTCACCCTCACGGCCTATAGCCATTTGCGGACCCTCAAGCTCGAGCCCCCCTTGCCCGCGCGCCTCCACCGCCTGCTCCAGGCGGCGGTGCGGCACCGCGAAGCGCGGCTCGTCGAGGAGACGCTAGCCCGGCTCTCCCCCACGACCTGCATGGCGTTGGACGCGCTGATCCAGACCGAGGCGCTGGGGGATGACGAGGACGCCTCGGATCAGATGCTGCTCTTTCCCGTCCGCTCCGAGCTTGCCACCCTCAAGGATGACGCCGGGGCCGTCAAAGTTGATACGGTGCTGGAGGAACTCGCCAAACTCCGCCAGCTCCGCGCCCTGGGGCTGCCGGAGACCTTGTTTCGGGACACGCCCGTCAAGCTGCTCGCGCACTACCGCCAGCGTGCGGCCCGTGAACCGCCCCGCGAGTTACGCCGGCATCCCCCGGCCTTACGCTCTACGCTGCTGGCCGCGCTGTGTTGGCAACGGCAACGGGAGATTACCGACACTTTGGTGGAGCTGCTCCTGCATATCGCCCACCGCGTTGGGGTGAAAGCGGAAGAGAAGGTTGACGCCACGCTCTTACAGTACGTGAAGAAGGTGATGGGCAAGACACGGATCCTCTACAAGCTGGCCAAGGCCGCCAAAGGCCAGCCGGACGGCGTGGTCAAGGAGGTCATTTACCCCGCCGTTGGCGAGCAGACGCTGGATGCCCTGATCCGCGAGGCCGACGCCGACGAGGATTACGCCCGGCAGGTCCGGCTGGTGACACGCGCTTCCTATAGCCACCACTACCGGCGTGTGGTGCCCGCGCTGTTCGACGCGCTGGCCTTTCGGTGCAACAACGAGGTGCACCGTCCCGTGATGCAGGCCCTCGAACGCCTCGCGACGTACCGGAACCGTCCCACCACGCGTATCCCGCTCACCGAGGAGGTACCGCTCAAGGGCGTCGTGAAAGAGGCGTGGCAGGACCTCGTGCTGGACGACACGACCGGCGGGCACGTCAATCGCATCGCATACGAGCTCTGTGTGCTAGGGACGCTCCGCGAGAAGGTACGCTGCAAAGAGGTGTGGGTCGAAGGCGCCGCACGCTTTTGCAACCCAGATGAGGATCTCCCGCACGACTTTGATGTCAAGCGCGCCGCCTCTTACAACGCGCTCGCCCACCCGCAGGACAGCAGCGTCTTCGTCGAGGACCTCCGCCGGCAGATGGACACTGCCCTCACCGCGCTCGATGCGACCCTTCCAGCCAACACGAAGGGCAAGATCCTCACCTCGAAACAGGGCACAAGCCGTTTGTCTATCACCCCGCTCGAGAAGCAACCGGAGCCCCCGAACCTCCTACACCTGACGGCCGCCCTCGTCGAGCGCTGGCCGATGACCAATTTGCTCGACATCTTAAAAGAGACGGAGCTCCGGGTGGGGTTCACTGACGCCTTTTGGACGGTCGGAACGCGGGAGGTGCTCGACGCGGGCGTGTTGCAGCGTCGCTTGCTCCGCTGTCTTCATGGGCTCGGGACCAACACGGGGCTCAAACGGATGGGCAATGGTGGCGGGGGGGATAGCTACAAGGATTTGCTCTATGTCCGTCGCCGCTATATTCACAAGGAGGCCCTCCGCACCGCCATTGCGAAGGTCTGCAACGCGATCTTCGCGGTACGCCATCCCACCCTCTGGGGCGAAGGGACGACCGCGTGTGCGAGTGACTCGAAACGGTTCGGCGCCTGGGACCAAAACCTGCTCACGGAGTGGCATGTGCGCTATGGTGGCCCAGGCGTCATGATCTACTGGCATGTGGAGAAAAACGCGGTATGTATCTATTCGCAGCTGAAGGCGTGCGCCAGTTCAGAGGTTGCTGCGATGCTCGAAGGCGTGCTCAGACATGCTACCGATATGGAGGTCGAGAAGAACTACGTTGATACCCACGGCCAAAGTGAGGTGGGCTTTGCGTTCTGCCATCTCTTGGGCTTTCAGCTCCTGCCACGTCTCAAGCACCTCAAACACCAGAAGCTCTACCGGCCCGACAAGGGCGAGGGCCAGCCCTATACCAACCTGCACCCGATTCTCACGCGGCCGATTCACTGGGACCTCATCGCACAGCAGTAGGACGAAATGATGAAGTTTGCCACCGCCCTGCGGTTGGGCACCGCAGACGCCGAGGCCATCTTGCGGCGTTTTACCCGGGACAACGCCAGCCACCCCACTTATCAAGCGCTCAAGGAGCTAGGTCGTGCGGTGAAAACCATCTTTTTATGCGATTACGTGCGGCTAGAGTCCCTCCGACGTGAGATCCACGAGGGGCTCAACGTCGTGGAAAACTGGAACAGCGCCAACGATTTCATCCTGTATGGCAAGGGCGGCGAGTTCGCCAGCCATAAGCGGGAGGACCAGGAGGTCGGCAGGCTCGCGCTCCACCTGCTCCAGATCAGTCTGGTAGACATCAATACCTTGATGATCCAGCAGGTGCTCGCAGAGCCCACATGGCAAGGGCGGCTGACGCCCACGGACCTGCGTGCTTTGACGCCGCTGAAGTGGCTGCACGTGAACCCGTACGGGACCTTCACCCTGAACATGCACGAACGTTTGCCACTGGCACACGCGGCATAACGCCACGTTGGCCAAAATTTGGCCCTTCGCTAGGTTAGGGCCGACCAGGGGGCAGACACCGCGTCCGTGTCCCGCCTCCTAGTTCAAGAGCGTCGGGAACAAGAGGCTCTCATCAGGGATGGCCGCGATGTCGAGGGGAACCGGAGCCAGTGTGAGCTGCCGTCCCACCGAGGCAAGGGCGATCGGGGCCATCTTGACGAGCACGACATCCGTCGTCTGCTCGGCATCGATCGGCACTGCCGGCACCGTGAATGGCTGACGCCGCACCTGGGTCGTGGCCCCGGTGCGGTGGGTCGCGGTGCCGTGGAGCACCCCCGTCAGGAGGAGATGGCCCGCGTCAGGCACGGTGACGGTCTCAATGGTGAGGGTCCCGACGAAGCGCCCGTCCGGGGACAAGGACCCTTGGACGGAGATCGGTTCCAGGTCGGTCTCTTGCGGCCATGCGGCCCCGCGCCACGGGGCCAGCATCAGCGCACTCAACCACCGCGGCAATCAAGGCATACGAGGTGTGTCGAGTCTTCATGGCATCTCCCTCCGGGTTCGGGTGCGCTCCTGAAGTCAGCACTACCCGATACTGACTTACAGAGAGCAATAGACATGCCAACCCGAACGGCATTCGCTCATGGTGGTTACCCTCCGGCCGCAACGGGCACCGGGGCGCTCGCGGCATGTTGCCGCCGGACCACCTCGACCAGCCGCTCGGCCACATAGGGCCGTTTCGGGTCCAGCGTCCGCGCCTGCTCAAAGGCGGCGGTCGCGTCGGCCCACTGCCCCGCCGCGAGACAGCTATTCCCGTGCGTAAAGGCCTCGAAGGCACGGGTCTGCGGAGAGATCCCTGCAGACGGCTGGGGCCTGATTGGCGTGCGCCAATCATTCCACCGGCGCCACGCCAGCCAGCCGGCGCCTGCGATGACGACCACGATAAAGATAAAGCTAATCATAGGGTCTCCCTTCGATCAGCCGGATGGGTCGTTTTGGGCTTCATCATCCACGGCCGGCGCCGTGTGCGCTCGGGGTCGTGGGCCCGCTGGCCGATCCATCCGTCAAGTTTCTGCTGCAACCGCGCGAGTTCCTCGGCGGTAAAATCATCCATCCCTCGCATCCCCCAGCGGCCCATGATCGGGTGCAGATGCGCTCCTGTGGGGGCTGCGTCGATCTCGTCTCTCACGGACAGGTCATCGTTCGATCTCTTCACAAGAGGCCTCCGTTTCTGGCGGGGCATCCATCGTCCCATCGGGCCCCCATGTATCGGGTGAGGCAGGTGCGGTCTGGTTGTGTCCCTCGTGGACGCGGTCTGTCGTCGAGCTCATCGCGTTTCTCCTAATATGGGTGGCGCCATGCGTGGACCGGTTTCGCGGATCGGCCCCATGACACGTGTATTGGGGTCACGGCCGGCCGGCTCTGGGCCAGATGATGGCTCCGCGTCGGGGACGATCTGGACCACCTGCGCCGCAATGCCATAGGCTTCCCAGCGGTCCACCAGGCCCGGCAGTCGCTCCTCATCGCGCGCTTGAAAGAGGTCACACAGGTCTGGCCCGCGGATGATCCGCGGCGGGTGCCCCATCTCCCGTTCCATGGTGGCGACGTGGTCGGCATGCGTCACGAGCACCTGCACATCCATGACGAGACTCGGGTGCGCTCGGCTCATACGTCTCACGATCCTTTCGGTGCGGGCGTAGACACGCCGGCCCCGTTCCGCCGTGCTCGTGGCTCCTGGTCCTCGCCGTCACGCCCCGCATACACGCGGGACAGCGTCCCCTCGCGCGAGGGGGGAGTCACGTCATGGGGCGTGGTGATGGGGCGGGGCGCCGACGCGTCGGCCGTCGGCTGGTATTGGCGTTCGAGGTCTCGCAAGCCGCGGGCGATGGCCAAGCGCAACACCGCCGTGCGCGTGGGCATGCCCAAGGCCCGGACTTCGGGGTCGGCGGCCATGACCGCAATGAGAGCATCCGCGCGTTCGAGCAGGTCGTGGGTCAACCGCAGTTGCGTAGGGCTCTTGATGGGGTTCATCACATCCTCCTGAGTTCTACAAATGTACTCTTCTTGAAATACATATATACTACTCTACAGCATACCACAAAAATGCTCAAAAGCAAGACAAAAGGGCCTGTGTGATGAACCGCACAGGAGCGCTTCCTCGCGCCTCCCGCGGTCATAAGGGACGCTCATTGAGGTTGTGCGCACGGCGAAGGCGCTGAGCCCCAACGATTACCTGCTGGGTATGAAAGGGGTGAGCACAGCGCTACAGGAAGTGCGTAGCTGGGTTGCCGAGAGGGGGGCGGCGTAGATAGTTCGGAAGGCTGTGTCAGGGGTGGCGGCCCGCGTCTACCGCGATCAGCGCGGGCCTGAGTGAGCGGATAAAGTACAGAACAATCAATACTTATGGTGGGTATCGCCTGTGAGGTCTGATCGCAACTCCCCTCTCATAGGTCTAACTAAGGCTCCCATGGGTTATGGGCGCGCATTTACATGCTGACCTTGCCTGAGGGGCTCCTGGCCTTGTCAGCGCGAGTAATGACCTGTTCAAGCGAGGCCAGCACCTCGTCAGGGCTGTGATAGGGGTCCCACTATCATTGGAACCAAAACGTCCGCTAAGCCTGCGTCAGCCGCACGCCCCTGATGGCTCCCCACGCTCAGGGTTCCTTTCTTGATCCCGTTGTTTCTCAAGTGTGATATCGTTCCACTCGCGCCGGAAAACTCGTCGCAGAAGATCCTTTCCGTGGCGAATCCAGCCTGCAAATCGGGCGCTGATCTGGGCCAAACGTCGGAATGAAGACCGGAAACTCGGCACAGAAAGAGAGGAACACAACAATGCCGTTCCCCAGCCGGTTACTCCATGAGTTCATGGCCTCCCTAGCTGGCAAAGCCGAAACCACCGTAGACACCTATCATCGAGAACTGCGGTACTTCCTCACCTGGCTAGCGCAGCGCCCAGGACACAGTGGCCCATTCCGCGCACCGCAGCAGTTGACCAGAACCGCGCTGGAAACGTACCTGGGTGCTTTGCAGACGCAAGGCCACAGCATCAGCCATTGCGCGCGCGTCAAGTCGGTCGTGGGCAGCTTTGCCCGATGGTTGATCGAGGAAAAGGCCCTGTTGCAGCGCAACCCTGCCCGCGGCGTGGAACTTCCGCCCCAGCCGCTTCTGGCCCCCCGAGAATTATGCCCTGAGCAACGCTATGTGCTCCGCAGTTTGGTCGAACGTCAGGAAGACGCAAGAGGGGAGGCGCTCTTTTCGCTGGGCTACTGGGCCGGATGCCGGGTCAGCGATGTGGCCTGGCTGCGCATCGAACACGTCCACATCGGACCGAAAGTCGGATGGGCGCATGTGGGGTATAAGGGTGGCAAAACGCGCGATATCGATCTGCTGAATGCGGTGCGGCGGCCGCTGTACGCATACCTATACCAGGGCGGTCGGGACCCGGAGAGCCCCTATGTGTTTACCTCGCAACGCGCCGCGCGGCTCACGGAAGCCGGCATACACCATTGGTTCCGCTCGCTCAAGGCGCACGCGAACCACAAGGAATGGGAGTTGATTCATGACGTGACCTTTCATGATCTCCGGCACGACTTTGCACACCGGGCCCGCGCCGCTGGATGGACGCTCGAGGAAGTGGCGTATTACCTGGGCCACGTGACGAACAAGGGTACCCCCGCGATTCAGACCACCGCTCGCTATACCCAGGTCAGCCGGGAGCATGTGCGGGAGAAGCTACGGCTGATCACTGGATGAGGGCTACATGCCTGTTGACTTTCTGACTGACGAGCAGGCGAAGCGCTATGGCCACTATACTGATGAACCCACGCCCGCACAGTTGGCCCGATATTTCTATCTGGACGATGCCGATCGCGCGTTGATCTCGATCCGACGTGGCGATCACAACCGCCTCGGCTTTGCGCTACAACTGTGCACCGTGCGCTTCTTGGGCACGTTTCTCAGCAATCCCACGGCTGTGCCGCTGGGCGTGGTGACACATCTGGCCGCGCAGTTGTCGATCGCTGATCCCGCCTGTGTGCGCCACTATCTGGAACGGCCAGCCACTCACCGGGAACATGCCGGCGAGATCCAGCGTCATCTCGGCTACCGCGATTTCAACACGCAGCCCGAGCACTTCCGGCTGGTCCGCTGGCTCTATACACGGGCCTGGCTCAGTGCGGAACGGCCCACGGTCCTCTTCGATCTCACCACCGCTCGGCTGATCGAGCGGAAAATTCTGCTGCCCGGCGTGACAGTGCTGACGCGGCTGATCGCACGCCTGCGCGATCGTGCATCCGCCCGGCTGTGGCATTTTCTGGCACAGCTTCCGAGCGCGGCGCAGCGGACTCGCTTGGAGGCACTGCTCGTGGTCGGCGAAGGAGCGCGTGTCTCACCTTTGGACCGCTTGCGCCGTGCTCCCACACGTATCAGTTCACCGGCCATGGTAGATGCACTGAACCGGCTAACGGAGATCCGTTCCCTGGGCATGAGCCATCTGGAGATGTCACGGGTGCCATCGGGGCGCATCAAAGCGCTGGCCCGCTACGCGGCGGCTGCATGGGCGGCCAGTATCGCGCGCATGCCGCCGGAACGCCGAATCGCCACCCTGGTCGCGTTTGCCCACGTGTTCGAAGCTGTCGCCCAGGACGACGCGCTGGATTTACTCTCTCAACTGATCACACAAGGCCTCGCGCGCGCGGAACAGACCGGCGAGCACGAGCGGCTGCGCACGCTGCACGACCTGGATGCAGCGGCGATCTGCCTCAATGTAGTCTGCAAAGTCGTGCTCGATCCGCAGTGTGAGGATGGCCAGCTCCGCTCGATGATTTTCGAGCGTGTGGCCAGAGAGCAACTGGAGCGGGATTCAGCCACCGTGGATACGCTGACCCGACCAGCCGATGACCACTACTACGAATTCCTCCTCGGCAATTACAGCACGATCCGGCGGTTTCTTCCTGGGCTACTGCGAACGATTCAGTTCGAAGGCAGCAAAGCCAGCCAGCCTGTGCTCAGGGCGCTGCAATTCTTACGGGACATCGAAGGCTCCTCGAAACCAACCATGGCCAACGCGCCGCGCGAGGTGGTGAATCGCGCGTGGCGGAAACTGGTGATCCAGCAGGATGGAAGCGTGGATCGCCGGTTCTACACGTTTTGTGTGCTCGAACACCTGCAGGATGGGTTAACCCGGCGAGACATGTTTGTGAGCCCCAGTGAGCGCTGGGGCAACCCCCGTGCGAAACTGCTGCATGGCGCAGGTTGGGAAGCGGTCCGCGCACAGGTCTGCCGAACCCTAGATTTGGCGCCCACGGCTGAGCCGGAGTTAGAAGCGCTGGCCAGGCAGCTGCATGACGCGTACCACCGGGTTCTCGCCCATCTGCCCACCAACCCGGACGTGCACATAGAGCAGGTGAAGGGCAAAGACCGACTCTCACTGCGCGGGCTCGACAAACTGGATGAGCCTTCCAGTCTTATCGTATTGCGTGATAAGGTGCATGCGCTACTGCCCCGCATCGATCTGACCGATGCCATCTTGGAGATCCACGGCTACACGGGATTCGCCGACGAGTTCACCCACATCAGTGAACACAATGCCCGCGTGGACAATCTGCCGCTGAGCATCTGCGCGGTGCTGGCGGCCGAGGCCTGCAATCTCGGGATCGAGCCGTTCGTCGAGCCCGCCAATCCAGCCTTGACCTACGCCAGACTGGCGTGGGTGCAGCAGAACTATATTCGAGCGGACACGCTGACACGCGCCAACGCGCGTCTGGTAGATGCGCAAACGCAGATTCCCCTGGCGCAGGCCTTCGGTGGAGGCGAGGTGGCTTCTGCCGATGGGCTGCGCTTTGTGGTGCCGGTGCGCACGCTCAATGCCGGCCCCAACAGCAAGTATTTTCACGCCGAGCGCGGTGTGACGTATTACAACTTCACCAGCGACCAGTTTTCAGGGTTTCACGGCATCGTCATTCCCGGCACGCTCCACGATTCCGCCTACGTGCTCGACGGTCTGCTGGAGAATCAGACGTCTCTCGAACCGAAGGAGCTCATGACCGACACCGCGGGCTACTCTGACCTTGTGTTTGGCCTGTTTTGGCTGTTGGGGTTTCAATTCAGTCCGCGGCTGGCTGATATCGGGGAATCGCGATTCTGGCGTCTGGATCGCACGGCTGATTATGGCCCCCTGAATGGCTTGGCCCGCCATCGCATACATACAAACCTGATCGCCCAGCCCTGGGATGATCTGCTACGGGTCGCTGGCTCGCTGAAGTTGGGAATGCTCAGTGCCTCCGAACTCATCCGTGCCCTGCAACGGGGCAGCAAGCGCTCTCTGTTGGCGCGAGCCATTGGTGAACTGGGGCGCGTCCCGAAAACGCTCCACCTGTTAGCCTTCATTGATGATCCTCACTATCGCCGGCGCATTCTCACGCAGTTGAATCGGGGTGAAGGCCGCCATCGGCTAGCCCGCAAGTGCTTTCATGGCCAGCGTGGGGAACTTCGGCAGCGATATCGAGAGGGCCAAGAGGACCAGCTCGGCGCGCTGGGTCTGGTCGTGAACGCGTTGGTGTTATGGAATACGCGGTACATGGACGCAGCGCTGAGCCATTTGCGTTCGCACGGTGTGGAGACGAAGCCCGAGGACGTGGCGAGGTTATCGCCGTTGGCTGACAAGCATTTCAACGTGCTCGGACGCTATCACTTTACCGTGACGGACGCCATTTTGAGGGGTGAACTGCGGCCTCTTCGCCATCCCGATGCCCCGGAAGAAGTCTTATGGGCAGCCGGCGCTTAGCGGACGTTTTGGTTCCATTGATAGTGGGACCCCTGAATCGTCACGATGGAGAAGTCTCACAGATTGACCTTGATACCCAGGGCGAGGTAGCACCGTATGGGGTGTTCACGCGGTGGCTGGCAGAGTAGGGGGTAAGCTCATGAAGGTCTTTATTAGCTGGTCAGGGGTACGCAGTAAAGCTGTTGCTCAAAAATTACATGATTGGCTGCCTGGCGTTATGAATTTAGTTGAGCCATGGATGTCTACCGAGGATATGCGTAAGGGGTCACTGTGGCGCTTTACGCTAGCAGAAGAGCTAGAAAGCACACATGTGGGAGTGATTTGCTTGACACCCGAGAATCTAAGCGCGCCCTGGTTGCTTTTTGAAGCCGGTGCCCTCTCTAAACTCTATAGGGAGAAAGACGCCCATGTGTGCACGTATCTCATCGATATGCGAGTCACTGACGTCATAGAAGGCCCTTTTAGAGACTTCCAGCACACCTTAGCGACAGAGGAGGAGACTTATCGGATGGTACGGAGCATCAACACCGCCCTGCAGGAAGGCCATGGCCGGCGCACGGATGCCCAGTTAAAGCGGGCCTTTGAGCTCTGGTGGCCTGAGCTAGAGCAGTGCTTAGAGAACCTCCCCGAGCCACAGGAGCCCATACCGCCACCACGGACAGCCGAGGACATGCTGCGGGAAATCTTGGAGGGGGTGCGTGATCTCCGGCATTCGCGAGGGGGTGTGCGACCGACTGGTTCGGTGAATATCGTAGATGACAATATTCGTGTAACCCTTCCCCCTCAATACCACTACCGATTAAAACTCCAAGGATCGAGCGAGCAAATCCGCCAATTCGCGAGCATCCTCGGCAGGCGGGGAGGCAACATCACAATTCAGGTACACGGGTTTGGTGAAGGTACAACTGAGTCATCTCAGCAGTTTGTCGCCGTCTTTGCCACAGGTGTTGACCTGAGGCCGGATGATGTTTCCAGAGCGGCCACAGAAGCTGGACTCATCCTGTTGAGCATTGACCCAGGTAAATTCTGACAGACGCCTGCAGAGGAAAGATGCGCCACTCGTGGCGCCAACGGGCTGGAAGGCCGCGCAAGGCTCGGGTGTTCGTCTCATGACTGCGATGGCTGGTAGGGGCAGAAGCGGCAGCGCTGGCATAAACGAAATTCTGACACGGCTTGCCCTAGCGCGGTAGCTGGCAGAGGAGGGGTAGTAACGCGGTGGAGGAGCCCCAACTGGACGTTCTCAGACAGACACTAGCCCATGGTATCCAAAGTATTTGGAGCCACTTTGAGGCCTTAACTGTTAGGGCTATCGGATGGTGGCAGAGTCTAGATCCCCAGCATAAGAAGCTCCTTAAGGGCCTTGGGGTGATCCTGATCCTGCTCTTGGTAGTCTTCGCTGTATGGAAGATCCCTCAACGGCAGCTCGCACCCTTGAAAGCCAAAATTCAGCGAGAGAGAAATAGTCTCCAGCCACAAGACCGTCTCAAGCTAGAGCATGATGCCCGTAAGCTGGAGAACGATGCCCGCACTGCCCTACTCCAGGCAGTAGGTGGATTGGCCCTCCTCATCGGGCTCTATTTCACCGCGAGGACCTGGCGAACCAATCAAGAAGGGCAAGTCACCGATCGCTTCACTAAGGCCATTAACCAGCTTGGTGAAGCCGGGCCGGAAAAATTGGCCATCCGGCTCGGAGGCATTTATGCGCTGGAGCGGATTGCTAGGGACTCAGAGCGGGATCATTGGCCGATTATGGAAGTCCTGACTGCCTATGTACGAGAGCATGCCCCCTGGAAAGAAACAGAGCTGCGCTCAAAGGAGGAAGGATCTTCGACCGAAATACCGTCGACCCAGAATCATGAACCAGTGCCAAAGCCTACCACCGACATTCAAGCCATTCTGACCGTGATTGGACGGCGCACCCGTAGCTATGACAAGGGAGAAGACCAAGTCCTCAACCTAAGTCGCACAGATCTCCGAGGCGCGAACCTCGTGGGCGCACACCTGGAGGGAGTGGCTCTCTCGGGTGCACACCTAGAGCGGGCGTTCCTCATCAACGCGCATCTGGAGGGGGTGCTCCTCTTTTCTGCCAACCTGGAGTTCGCACGCCTCATGCGTGCGCATCTGGAAGGGACGCGCTTCGGTCGTGCACACCTGCTAGGGACGTTCCTCAGGGGCGCCCACATGAAGGGGGCGCGCCTTACCGATGCTAACCTTCAGTGGGCAGATTTTCGTGGTGCGACTGATTTAACAGTTGAACAACTTGCTGACGCGAAAACTTTGTATGATGCCCACTTAGATCCACCACTCTTGGAACAGATCCAGCAGCGATACCCGCACCTGCTGGAAGATCCCGAAGCTACATAGGGGATCTCTGAGCCACCGGAGCCTCAGTTAGACTTAGGAGAGGGAAGGGGCGATCACACTTAACAGACTATACCCGCCGCAAGTATTGATTGTTCTGTACTTTATCCACTTACTCAGGTAGGTTCGCCCCACTTCACCAGCGTGTTCTGATCCGACCCCATGCACAGAAGGAGGGCTCCCATGCACCGCTCGTTGGCCTTAACCTAGCGAAGGTCGAAAAAACGGCCAGGTAGCCTGGAGGCCGCTTGCGCCAGTGGCCTACGCGCGTGCATAGAATTCCTGCAGAAGAGTGTATCGCAGCCAGCATGGCTTCTTTGTGGTGCGCAGGTGACGGCAAAGCGTTCACGCTCCTCCTTCTCCCGCACCGCGTGAGCTGGGTTTGTACCGCCATGCAGACGGTCAACCTGGTTGACGGTGTTGTACGTGGCCAAAATTTTGGCCTTCGCTAGGTTAGGGCCTCGTTGCTGTCGGTTGTGCTGTCCCTGAGTATCGTGCTCAGTTCCCTGGTCGCGGCCCAAGACGCCTCATATACCTTCACCACCTTCGATGTGCCCGGCGCCACGTTTACCTTTCCCTTTGGGCTCAACAATAGGGGCCAGATTGTGGGGGCGTTCCAGGACGCCTCAGGGGTCCACCATGGCTTTCTGAAAGACGGTGCCACATTCACCACCATCGATGTCCCCGACGCTACGGGGGATATTGAGGCCTATGGGATCAATGCGGCGGGCCAGATCGTGGGGCGGTTCGATGGTGCCATAGGGCGGCATGGCTTTTTGAAAGACGGCACCACGTTCACCACCATCGATGTCCCCGGCGCCACGTCTACCTATCCCTATGGGCTCAACAATAGGGGCCAGATCGTGGGGTGGTTCTACGATGCCACGCAGCACACGCGTGGCTTTCTGAAAGACGGCGCCACGTTCACTCCCATCGATGTCCCCGGCGCCTTGAGCACCCTTGCCTATGGGATCAACACGGCGGGCCAGATCGTCGGGTCATTCCAGGACGCCACAGGGTTCCATGGCTTTCTGAAAGACGGCGCCACGTTCACCACCATCGATGGTCCCGGCGCTACCGATGTCCCTGGCGCTATGTTCACCGAGGCTCGTGGAATCAATACAGCCGGCCGGATTGTGGGATTTTTCGAGGATGCCACGGGAGGGTTCCATGGCTTTCTGGCGACACCTGAGAGGTAGATACGATCCCGCCCGTGATGCCCGTCGCCCCCAGGCGCGCGACGCTGTGGCCGCCCAACAGGCGACAGGTCGCCGTCACGGTGTCGGGGACGATCATGGATGAGACGGACGAGTCCGAGGTGCAGGCCAGCACGTATCAGGTCATGGACGAGTATGGCCAGATCCAGCCGAGCGGCATCGTCAAGCTCGACGCGGACGGCAACTATGCCTTCACCGTTGGGCTGCAAGCCTCGCGCCGGGGCAATGATCGGGATGGCCGGCGCTATACGATCGTCGTGCGCGCCACCGACCATGCCGGGAACTCGGGCTCGGCATCGGCCACCGTCACGGTCCCCCGCAACTAGGGTCTCCAGGCGCTCTGGCAGCGCCTCCCCACCGAGGTGCAGGCCATCATCGCCTGCGATCTCCGGCGCGTCGAGCTGGCCCCAGCGTGGCCTCAGCAGGGCGTCACCTACGGCCATGACGATGAGGAGATCCTCCTCTGTCTGCCGGATGAGCCCGCGTTGATGCACGAAGAGTTCGAGGAGTGGAGGCCGGCCCTGACCTGGGTGATCGTGTGCGGGTTCGGGCAGGCATTCCTGTGGTCGCTGCTCACCCGCCTGGTCGGCGAGAATCCGAGGCGGCACGAGGTCTCCGCCCACGCCGAGGGCCTGCCGGGTTTTGCATGGCTCATGACGATGGTGGCGGGACGGTTTGGGGACCTCTCCATCCATGCCCTCCTCAACCGGATGATCGAGGGACTAGTCCTGGCGTGGGGGTTCGGAGCCGAGCTGGCGACGGTGCTCGAGCTCGAGATCAGCCGCCCGCTGGAGGGACCCGAAAGCGGGGGACTGGAGCCTGACCTGCGCCGGATCGCGCAGGCGCTCAGGTAAGGGGTCAGCTATGACGACACCCACCCATGAGTGCAAACCGGGGACGCGAGAACACTTTCTCCAGGTGTCCCAGCGGCAACGCTGGGGGACCATCCAGGAGTATGTCGAGCTGTGCCGCGCGCACGGGTATTTCACCCCGGCATTCTACGCCAAGGCCGCCGCCCACCTGGAGCGCATCCACGTGCGGCGCATGCTGCGGCAAGTCAGGGACGGCCGCGGCTGGCCCACGTTCGGCAACATCGCGCGTCTGGGCCCGGATGGCCGGCCGGAGCGCGTGTTTCTGCAGGAGGAGCTCTTCGGTCCGGAGGAGTACCGGCAGATCGTCGCCTATCACTACGGCATGGCGCGGCATCATCTCTTCAAGGCGCAGACCTACCGGGATCACGCCAAGGCACGCTACGGCCTCCAGCTGCCGCTGTTCGACGAGGATGACGGTGGGGACGGCGGTGAGGTTGGTGATTTCTGATGGCGGGCATCTTCGAGTCACGATGATTCGCGTGTCTTGAGCCCTGCAGTATGGCGTTGACGGTTCACAGCCTGCCTCGTACGTGCCTCTCCCGCCTTATCGAGATGCAGGAGGCACGAATGCAGGCGCGGGGGTCTCCTTATGTCCACATGCGTGGAGTCCCCTCATATGGACTTTTACCTACCCTTCGTAGTAATGCCGGATAATCCGATTGATGATCTCGGTGACCGTCACGTGCTCGGCCTCAGCTTCGGCCTTAATACGCGCCATGAATGGCCGTTCAATGTGGAAGGTCCAGCGCTCGGTCGGGGCGGGGGCGTCATGGGCGTGGGCCAGGAGGTGCTTGCGCCGGAGCCACCAGGCCAGCATGTCGCGAAAATCCGCTCACCCTGCGTCACAGTGGGAGATCATACCCTACATTGACTTAACATTGCGACAGCACCAGGCGTAGAGCGGCATAGCGCAGCCTGGACATGCAGCGCAGGATGGGGTAGGGTAGAGCCTCAGGGGTGCCCTGGGGTGAAGGCCTCGGGACGGGCGGGTTTGGAACGCTGGGGGGATGATTTCACGTGTCGAGGACGCCGTTCATGACGGTGCCGAGCGCGCGGAGGTCGGCCGCATGCTGGTCTTCGTCAGGAACTGGACTGTCGATCGGAGAGGTCGACAAGGAGGCGCTCGCGAACCCGTCGGTCAAGCGCTTCGTGGATCCCGCGGACATCGCCGCACTCGCGGTGTGTCTTGCCTCCGATCAGGCCCGTTCGATCGTGGGCGAGACCTTCCCCATCGATGGGGATTCACCGTCGAGCGGCGGCTCAGGAGGCACTCGTGCCAGACACCAGACGTGTACGCCAGGTGCTCAAGAGTCGCGCCACCATCGAAGGGGCAGGCGTCCATCTCCATCGTGCGATCGGCTTCGGTCCACCGGAGCAGTACGATCCGTTCCTGCTCCTCGACGATTTTCGTTCCGACGATCCCAACGAGTATGTGAACGGGTTCCCATGGCACCCACACCGCGGGATGGAGACCATCACCTACGTGCTGCGCGGCACGGTCGAGCACGGCGACAGCCTCGGCAACCAGGGTGTGATCTCCCCGGGCGATGTGCAGTGGATGACCGCCGGCAGCGGCATCATCCACCAGGAGATGCCCCAGGGTGACGAGCGCGGGGCCATGTACGGCTTCCAGCTCTGGGCGAACCTGCCGGCCGCGAACAAGATGATGAAGCCGCGCTACCGCGGCGTGACAAGCGCCGAGATCCCGAGTGCGACCGATCCGAGTGGCGCCACGATCAAGGTGATCGCCGGTACTGCGGGCGGCGTGACCGGGCCCGTGCGAGACGTCGTCACGAGCCCCGAGTACCTCGACGTGAGCCTACCTGCCGGCACGTCGTTCACCCACCGCACGCCACGGGGACACACGGTGTTCGCGTACGTGATTGGCGGCAAGGGCGTGTTCTGCCAGCAGCAGGACCCCTACAGCTACGAAGCCGTGGGCGGGAACTACTTCGACATGACACGCGAACGCCTGATCGGGGACGGTCACCTAGTATGCTTCGGCGACGGCGACCAGGTCTCCGTCGCCGCCGAGACGGAAGGCGTGCGGTTCCTGCTCATCTCGGGAAAGCCGATCGGCGAGCCCATTGCCTGGTACGGTCCCATCGTGATGAACACCCAGGAAGAGCTTCGAGCTGCCTTCGAGGAGCTCGAGCGAGACACGTTCATCAAGGATCGCGGGAGCGATGGATAGCTGTTGCGGCTTGCACTACTTGCACGCTCTTGCGCCGGCATCTGGGCACGAAGCTGCGATGTTCTCGGGCTGGATGATTGATGTGATCGCGCCGTGATACCTACCGATCGGCCGCGACGCCCCCGAAGACCGTCAACTCGGCCAGGATGATGACACACGACCCGATTGCCCACCAGACCTGACGCCGCTCCCCTGGCATCCAGGCCTCGCGCCGGTGCCGGCGGACCAGCCAGAAGGTCCCCCACACCCCTACGGTGAACGGGACCGCAATCAGCAGATAGGTCAGTATCAGGGTGAGGCTCCGTGCACGCATGGCTGCTCCTCTGTGAGGCCCCACGCGGCCATCGGTCATGAGGCGTGCGGCCGGCTCGACACGATCAGGCTGATGAGCAGGGCCGCGCCCACGACCAAGGGCACCAACGCCCAAGCCCAGCCGATCAGTTCGGCGCGACTCATCTTGTGGTGCACGCTGGTCTCCAGGCGCTGCACGCGGTCCTCGAGGAACCCACGCATCTTCTGTTCGTGTTCGACCTGGCGCGTCAGATCCGCGACCTCGCGGGTCAACTGCCGCACCTGTCGGTCCAGGGCCTCGTCCAGGTCCTCAGGCATCGCGCTCCTCCTCCGGTAAGCCCAGCCGTCGCCGCGCCTCGCGCCGGATCTCGGCCTGCTGCTGCCGCTGTTCCTGGATGACCTCGCGCTGCCAGTCCGGCAGGCTCTCCTCCCAGATCGCCAGTTCCATGTCGCGCAGCTGGTCGCGCATCTCCCAGCGGCGCCGATCGCGGCGGGTCACCCACCACATGATCATGGCACACGGCAACATGAGCACCACGCCGAGGCCCACCCCCTGGGCCAGCTGGAGCAGGACGTGGGACCCAGAGATCAGCCAGTCCAGCATGGGAATACCCTCCCTTACCGTTGCACCCCGGCCTTCTGCCAGGTGGGCCGCATCTCGTCCCGCACCAACTCCGGTCACCACCGGATCCAGGCCAAACGCTCCGCTTCCGAGAACTGGAGCGTGGGGTGCAGCGCGCGGACGACGCCCGCGAAGTCCCGCTTGGCGAGTGCGGTCTTCGCCTGCTCAAAGGCACGACATCCCACGTCAGTGGCCAGGAATGAGCCCTGCCAGGCGTGCCCGCGCACCATCTGGCGTAGATCCCACTGATAATGGCGCAAGAGATTCAGCTCGCTGGGGGTCGAGGTCTGCCGCTGGTTGAAGGGCGCCTGGGCCGGGACCTCCACAAACCAGATCATCCCCTCCGCATCGATGTACCGGAGGATCTTCGCCTCCAGCGGGGCGGGGCCGAGCAGCGCCGCGATGAGCCTCACGCCGCCCATCACGGCGTATTCCAGGTGTCCTGTTCGCCGTGGACGCGGCCGCCCGGCACGTGTGCTACGCCCACGGCCACCTCGGTCTCAGGTATGCTCCTTCAGACCGTAAATACCTCGCGCCATGGCGCGGTACGGGCTGGCCTCCCCATGGTCCCTGCGATGCTGGCTTAACGCATGGACGATTTGGCGGGACGTCACCAGGCGGCCCGCCAAGACAGTGACTCGTGCGGCAATCGCCTTCACATGCAGCGGTTGTCCCGCGGCCTTGAGCACTTCATAAGCCCATTCGTGCAGGCTGGGCATGCGTTCCGTCACGTGAATCTCGTAGCGGGGACCCATGAGGCGCTGAAAATCTCGTAACTGTGCCAGGCGCTGTCCGATGGACTGTACGGATTGTTGATGCTGTTCGTGTTCCTGCTCCAGCTGCGCGATGAAGTCCTGCAGTTGCATTATCTCCCCCTCATCGTCAGCATCCAGGTACATCGGCCGCATCGCCAACGGTGGCATGGGTATACCCGCCATACGCTCCCTTTCGCAGGTGCCGCATGCGTCGATCTCCTTCGCGCAGAGCATCTCCCCCGCAGGGTGTCAAAGACATCACGGAGCCTGGCGCCAGCTCAGCAGGTCTTGGGGTTCCAGGAGCGACGGGAGGAACATGTACGGGAAGAGATGTGGCCGAAAACATAGTTTTTAGCCAGGTCAATCGCCAGTCCGTCACTCATGGAAAATTAAGACACTTACCTCAGCAACTTTCATGGGGTTTTTGGCCACCCTACGATAGAGGTCACCATGCCAGGGCGCATACTCGTCTGTTGGTTCCAATGATTGGATTAAATCTCACATGCGATTTTCACCACACCATATCCGGTACGCCAGTCAGTCAGTACCCTCGAACCGTACATGTTCCGCTGGCTGCTCCTGGAACCCCTTGATCGTCGCGCGTCACCTCCCTGATGGCTGCGCGCCGTCGTCCTCGCCGTGAGACTCGAGGAGCTGGTGGACGGGGACCTGGAGCGCCCTGGCGATCTCCTGGAGCACGCTGACGGGCAGATCGACACTGCCCAACTCGTAGCGCGTGATGGTCACCCGCCGTTTGCCCACGCGGGCGGCTAACTCGGCCTGCGTCCACTCCCGCTGCAGGCGATATTTCCGGATGTTGGCTGGCACGCTCATGGGATCTCTCCAAAGGATTACTATGAATCACGACACTATCGTGGCCATACTTTACTGTCAATCACTATTTTGGGATTGGCCTGCCGCCGGAAGACGGTACAATGTTACTGACAATCACCTGAGGGGTGCGAGGAGGGGGAGGCCAGGCGCGTGCAGGCTCAGGAGCGTATCCAGGCATGGCGGCAGGCCTTCGGGCGGCGGGTCCGGGGACTCCGGCAGGCCAGGGGGATGAAACAAGACACCCTCGCCGAGGCCCTCCACTACCGCTCGCGCACCTCCATCTCCCACATCGAACGCGGCCGCGAAGACCCGCCCTTGACGAAAGTCCTGGCCTGCGCCCTGGAGCTCGGGGTGCACCCGCATGAGCTCTTCCTGGAGGAGCCGCACGAAGACGCGATGGCCGCGCTCGCCGATCAGGTGCCGCCGCTGCTGCGACATCTGCTGGCCCTCTGGCACACCCTCGCCGAAGACGACCGCGAGATGCTCGTGGGCTATGGCGAGGTCCTCCACCGCGGCGATGCCGAGATCCGTCGGTCCATGATCGAGCAGTTACGACTGCTCCGCCGGGTCCTGCGCCCCGGGGGGCACGCCGTCTGAGGCCCATGCGCTGGTGCGCTCGTCGCATCATCTCCATGGTCGCGTCGGCAGGTGGGGGCGCCGGGGACCAGGAGATGACCGCATGAGCGACGCCGCTCCCCAGATGGCGGCAAACACCGCGGACCATCACTGAAACGCAGGATCGTGTACCTAAATCGTGCGGCTAATTCCGGTAGGCAAAAACGAGGTAAAATAGTCCCTCTCATGACCTATGTGAAGGGGCGTTGCCATGGTATCGGACCTCGTTTCCTATCAGTTGGTGCTCGTCGTACTCCTGGGGCTCTTTGTCCTGCTCCATTACGCCTGGCCACGCGATCGGGCCGTGCCATCGCAAAGGCCGTCGCCGCTACGCCAGCGCTCCCGAGCGCCAAAGCCGTTTGCCGGTCTCACCCACAAGCCCCACTGCGAGGCGTGTGCGCGTGACGTCGAGCCCCGACAGCAGACCCCTTCTGCTCCACCACCGCGCATGGTCTCCAGGCGAGGACGCCGCCCTCAGGTCGATACCGCGTTACACTTCTGCCCGCATGCCAACTGTTCGTATCAGGGGTGGGTTGGTTGGGGCAATATCCGCGCCAACGGGCATCCCAGTGGGAAGCGCTGGCGGCAGCTCTATTGCCTCGGCTGTTGAGGCTATTTCCAGGAAACCCACGGCACGCCGTTGCATGGCAAGCACGTCGAGCCCGACCAGCTGGTGTGGGCTGTGGCGGCTCTCGCCGAAGGACTCGGCATCCGCGCCGTGGCCCGCGTCTTTGCGGTGGACCCGAACACCGTTCTCGGCTGGCTGGTCGAGACCGCAGACCACCTTCAGGCATTTTCACGCTCTTTTCTGCATGACGTGCCCGTCGATCAGGTCCAACTCGATGAGTTGTTTGCCCTGCTCAGCGCCGTCAAAGATGGTGAACTCGGCGAGGCCGATGCCATGAAGCGCCTGTCGCGCTCACCCCACTGGGTGTGGGTGGCCATAGACCCTGAGAGTAAACTCATCCTGACCGTTGATGTCGGTGAGCGTACCCTCGCCATGGCGCAGTGCGTTGTCCATCAGCTCGTCCACGTCTTAGTGCCCAACTGCGTACCGCTCTTTCTGACCGATGGCCACAAGGATTACTTCACCGCGATCCTCACCCATTTCGGATACTGGCTCCAGCCCCCACGCTGCCAGGGCAAAGGGCCCACTCCCAAGCGACGCTGGAGGCCACTGCCACAGCTTCTCTATGGCCAGGTCATCAAGACCGTGCGCCGCCGTCGTCTGGTGCGGGTAAGTCACCGGGTGGTTTTCGGCACATTGGAGGCGATCAATCAGGTATTGGCCAAGCGGGGCTGGCAGATGAATACGGCCTTTGTGGAGCGGATCAACCTCGACATTCGGCAGCATGTGGCGGCTGTGGGGCGTCGAGTCAATACCTTGTGTAAACAGGAAGGCCCAGTGAGAGCGAAGCTGCCACAGACGGCAAAGTGATCACCCAGTAAGTGTAAAAACAATGGCTTATGGTCAGCACATTTCTGTCATTTTCACAGATTCTGTGCAAACGGACACACTGGAGAAGTGCTTGTTATCACAAGGTGTTCAGCGTGACATTGCCGCTGGTGACAGCCTCGCTCTCACTGGGCCTCAACAGACTGAACGCCTTAACAACGGGTATTTTCACGTCAGTGTCAATGTTGGTATAAGGCCCAGTAGGTGGCCAAAAACCCCATAAAATTTGCTGAGGCAAGTGTCTTGATTTTCCATGAGTTACGGACTTGCGATGGCCCTGGCCCAAAAGTAATGTTTTGTGCCAAGGCGCTTACCGTACATTTTCCACTGGCTGCTCCTGGAACCCCTAATAAGACCAAAGGCGCTTCGTCCGAATTTCCCTTTTTACATTTGACTCTGGTAATTCGTCGCGAAAATCGCCGAACAGTGGCAGCGATACAGCCCAAAGACAAGGAGAAAGTACCGGTTCCTAGAGGGGTAGGAAAAGGCTACCTGCGATACGATGCAAGAGAAGCGACACAAATTTCCGCTTTTGGTTCTGATCCTGGCAATTTCCTAGTAGAATTGGCTCTCCGACCGCCCCTACGAGGGGCATTCCGGCCGACAACGGCCGGGTTTGCCGATGAAGGGACATCGTTCAGGCGACTGGAACCATCATCTTCGTCCAGGCATCGGTCGGCAGCGGTTGTGTGAGAGGACCTCTGGTTTCAAAGGCGCTGGAGCGCATCTCGTCCGGCGTGGCATCGACGGCATACCGCAGGAGGCATTCCAATGGCCACATCGAGTCATCCCACGCTCTACGAGCGGCTGGGCGGGGTCTATCGCATCGCCACCGTCGTGGACGACTTCATCGACCGGGTCATGGACGACCCCCGCTTGCATGCGAACCCACGCGTCGACGAGGCGCATCATCGGGTCTCGGCCGCCGGCTTCAAGTATCTCGTGACCGAATTGGTCTGCTGGGCGAGCGGGGGCCCCAGCAGTATAGCGGACGCTCGATGCAGGAGTCGCACCAAGATCTCCGGATGACCGCGGCCGAGTGGGACGCCTTCCTGGACGACTTGCAGCACACACTGGATACGTTCGGGGTCCCGCCAGCCGAGCAGGCAGAGCGGAAAGCCATCGTGGCGAGTACGCGCGCGGAGATCGTCGTGTGAGGGCGAGCGTGCCGCTGACAGTCGCGAGCCGGCCTCACGCCGCACTGGCGAGGTCTCAGGATCTGGCACTGGCTGATGTCTTGGCCGAGTACGAAGCGGCCATGCAATCGTTCCCGGTTCGGCGAAGGGGAATCTTCTTGCATCGTATCACAGCTAGCCTTTTCCTATCCCAGGTTGACGCCCTTACGCTGACGTTGTAAGATGGTTCCGATATAGTTATGCGAACTTAACAAAACTTCCCAGAGGCGGGCGCAATGCCACGAACCGGATTGTCAGACGTCTATGTAGTGAATGGATTTAAAATTTTGCGGTTGCTAGGAGTCCCGCAAAAGGCCGTGTGTCAGCTACTAAAAGTAGCCAAGCCCACGGTCAGCGCGTGGGCGACGGGCACGCGCCCGATGCCGCAGCAATACGTCTGGCGATTCTTCGAATTTGTGTCGCGGGCGCTTAATGACGCCATGCGACGCCTGTCACAAGACATGGCTCAGGCGAACGGGGTATGGCAAGTGTATGAGGCAGCTAGGACGCAACGACAATTGCCTCAGGATTCCTCGATACCCTGGGAAACTCTCTCTCCTAAGGAGCAGGAGGACATCCGTCAGATTACTGGCCCCGCACCAGACTCTATAGGCCCCGAATGGGGAACATTCTACGCACTCTTGCGGTGGGAGTGCCTCGACGCTCAACACCACTTGGCGAAGCAGATCACGGAGCTACTCCACAAGTGGCAGCTCGAAAACCAACAGGTCGAGCTCTATCGCGAGATCTGGGAATACTGTCGGCTGGTGGGGGTGTATGGAAGGCTGGACTTTGACACCTTTTGGCAGCAAGTAAGTGGCCATCCAGGGGAGCGCGTTGCGCTCCAGCGTGCCGCCGACACCATCACCAAACGGACGCGGCGACTGGAGCGGATCGCGGCACCGCCGGGTATCGAGCGGCTATTCGCGGAGCTCGATGGTTGGGTAAGGAGGTGATAGCGCTATCACCTCCTTACCCAACTAATGACCTGGAGGTGCATGCGGTGCGGCCGGACGAGGCGGACGTGGCGCAGCTGAAGCGGTTGCAGCAGCGGCGCCAGTGCACCATCAGTACGTTGCTCAGGGCGTTGCTGCGTACCGCCAAGGCCCAGACCATGTATGAGGAGACGACGGTGGCTATGACCTAGGACATCAGAGGAAGGCAATGGTCAGATCCTGACCCGAAAAAAGGCTGCGCCCTTCCCACACCTGGGGAGGGGAGAAGGGCGCAAGGTCCATCACTGTGCGCTGCCCGCACACAATGACGGGAGACTATCCATGTCAAGCATACCAAAGATCCCAATACCTTGCAAGCGCGTTCGGGAGCTTCGGGCGAACGCGTCCTGCCAGCCCACCCCGACGTGGCTACGCGACCTCCAGCGATGCTTTTCCAAGTCGAATCCCCGCGCGATCCATGAGGCCCAGGCGTCGGCCGTGGGCATCTCCCCCACCAAGCACCTGCAAACCCTCCTGTGGTGGGCGCTGCAAGGGGAGAGCGATCGATGAGCGGCCGGCTGCATGAGGCACAGCTGTACAAGGCCCAGGGCTTCCGCCCAATTCCGATCAGGGCAGGCACCAAAGCGCTCGCTCTGCCGAAGGGGCAGCGGAAAACCTACGCGAAGGCGCCGCCAAGCGACCAGGAATTACGCCGGTGGTTTCCAGCCGGGACGCGCAAGAACATCGCCCTACTGCTCGGACCCGCGCTGCGGTTACTAGTGGTGAATATTAACATGAAGCACGACCAGGACGGCTGGGCCTCGCTGAACGGCTATTCCCTGCCACCAGCGCCGACCATCTTGACGCCCCACGGTGGTCAGGCCCTGCTGTTTAAACCGCCCGACCGTGAACGTTATCCGTTCCCCTTTAAGGTGCACATGCCGCACAACCTGCCGGGCGTCGAGCTGCGCGGTACCGGTGGCTATCAATTGGTGCCGTCGAGCCAGGTGGACGCCTGCACGCAGAAAGACGGCACCGTGGACCCCGCTGGCGCCTATCGCCTGGAAGAGAGCTGGACGCTGGCGCGGCTGATCCTGGAGTGCGCCGAGCTCCCCGACTGGCTCCGGGATCTGTGGATCACCCTCGACCGCGTACCTCGCGACCACCCGCCACAACCGCGAAAACCAGAGATTGTAGACAGTAGTTGTAGGTCTTCTTCTTCACCTACTGTCTACAGTCCTTCAACTACTGTCTACAATTTCTCCCGAGAGAGAGAAAAGGTCTTGTCGTTGTCTTCGCCGGTGGGATCGCCCCGAGGGCAGGCGTCGCTTGAAGATGGTGGCCTGACCGCGTTAGCGCTGGATCGCGGCGCGCAGGTGTCGTGTGCGCGTGTGCTGGTCGAGTGCTGCGGGCTGGCGCCGGTCGCGGTCGCGTCGATCGGGCGGAGCGTTCGCTGCATCCTGCCAGGGCACCATGAGGCTCATCCCTCGGTGACCCTGCATTGGAGCGATCGCGGCGAGCTGATGTATCACGACTGGCACGCCATCGACGGCAAGCCCTGGTGGAACCTGGTGGAGGTGTATGCGGCGGTCGTGGTCGGTGCCATCGCCGTCACGAAGGACGGCCATGTGGCGAAGATGGGTCGGTCGTCGTTTGCGGTGTGGCGCTTGCGCTTACTGATCGAGGCGGGGGTGATCGAGCCCTACCCTGTGGACATCGTGCCGTTGCCGAACGATGCCCCGCGCTATGTCGCGAGGGTCTATGCCGGGTTTCGGCTGCTGCTAGCGTGTAAGTGGGCCTATCTCCCTGGGACGGCTACCGTGTTCACCTGGAGCTTTGCGGCAGGCTGGTGCGGTGTCGGCATCGTGAACGCTGGCAAGGCGATTCAGTGGCTGGTGAGGCGTGGCGTGCTGGAGCCCGCAGGGCAGCACCGGCGACAGCCACTCTATCTGCCCCGTAAGGAATAGCGAGTGTACCGGTGGTGCACTAGGGTGCACCGGAGAGGAGGACGACCCTCCTATGCGAGACGCGCAGCAGGAAGCTGACATAGACGACCACGTGCTCGCGGAGGTGCGAAAGAACCCGCTGGAAGTGCTCCGGGTCGCGCGGCGGCAGTACCGGGGCCATGTCTTTATCGACATTCGCACCTACTACCAGGACGACGCCGGCACCTGGCAGCCCACAAAGAAGGGCATCACCGTGAGTCCCGACTTGTGGAACGATTTCATGCAGGCCCTCCGCCAGGTCGAGGTGAAGGACTCGCGAGGTGCACCGACGATGCACCAGAAGTATACCGCCGGTGACACGAAAGGAGGTGGCAGGCATGCCCAGCAATAGCCGACTGAAAGCCTTTCCGATGCGCATGCCGCTGCAGGATTACCAGGCCCTGCCGGCGCACCTCATGGCCATCCGCCAGGAGCTTCAGGCCGCCGGCGAGCGGTTGCAGACCGCCTATGGGAAATCTGATGTGAAATCGCGCAGCCTGAAGCGCGCCCTGGCGGAGCTAGATGTGCTCAGAGGCCACTGCTCATACTCCCTCGTACATGAACAGGCGAACGGCCGAGGCCACGTGGGAAGCGAGAAGCCGTTTCTGGCTGGCGCAGACCGCCCCCGGGGTAACCGACGCGGACGACGAGCAGGGGAACCTCGGGGCTGATGCACACACACACGCGACATAACACTCACGCGCGCGAATGTCGGCAATGCGCACGGAGATGCTGATGGTGATTTCGGCGGCGAGCTGGCGGTGTCCTCGGAGCCGTGAGGAAGGCCGCGCCCGGTTAATCGGCAGAGAAAAGTACAACGCCTGGCGTCGACAAGCCGCTAGGGAACGACGTGAGGTGGTCAGAGAATTATTGTTGACGCTCGGCTGGGACCGCCCGGGCGTACTGCGTGAGATCGCGGCGCAGCTGGGCGTATCCGCGTCGACGATCTGCAGAGACCGGCAGCGACTGGACCGCTGGTGGTGATGCGGAGTGATGATGACCCGATAAGGTCTGCTGCATGCCCCCCTGGCATGCACATGCTCACCGGTGCGCGGCTTCTTGACGCGCTTCGAATGGCGCCCTATCTGGTTCTGTCGCAAAGTTGCTTTTTCGAGAGTGTTGGCATCTGTAAGCTATTGAATTCCTGACCCCAGATTTTGGGATTTTGCATCAAAATCGAACTTTGCGACAGAACCCCTATACCTCCCCCCTACAAACCGCGTCAGAACATTGTGGCTCTTCGTCACTTTTGGTGAAGTGGGCGGTCTCGATGGCATTGCGGTACGGGAAGTAGACAAGCATCTCAACCTACCGAGTGTAGAGAGGCCGTGAGCATGGGGGGGAACGCGGGATGGCGTGAGCCTCTCCCAGGTTCAGGAGTGCCATGCGGCGTAACGGAGGTGGTAGCGTCGGGGCCCCGCCGTCGACGCGTCCCGTATGCCCAGCGAGGAGAAGAGGCCTTCATGCCCCGCCGTCTGGCTCTGGGGAGGGCTCTCCTGGGTCACGAGGCGGGCTGCAGGACCCGCTGTCGTACGTACGCGAAGCCTGCGCGGCCATAGCTCTGGCGCTTGAGCAACTTCAGCCGGTTCATGTGCCCTTCCACTGGGCCGTTACTCCAGGGGAGGGTGAGCCCCGCTTTGACGGCGGCAAGATCCTCCTGCAAGCCGCGGGCAAAGCGGGCCAACGCCTCGATCCCACTGGTCAGCGCCTCGGCGATCCAGGCCTCCAGCGCGTCGCCCTGACGCCCCCGGACCAGGGCCAAAAACGCCTGGGTGAGCGTATAGGCCTGCGCGAGAGCAGGAGCACCCTGGCAGAGCTGCTCCACATACGTCTGGGCCTCCGGCGATCGTTGCCCTTCAGGGCAGACCCACGTAAACGACACCGCCCGCGTCGAGGGCCCCTGGGGGCGGGTGTAGGGGGACGTCCGGGTCTCAGGGACCTGGCCCGCGGCGGCGGCACGCCGCAGGGTCGTGATCAAGCGCGAGACCGTCCGGGCGGAGTGGGTATAGCCCTGGGCCTGGATCTCCCGCCCAAGCTGCATGCTGTCCGTGCTGCCCTCCCGCCAGCGATTGAGCACATACGGGAGGTACGGCTGCAAGACCTGCCCAGACCGCTGGGGGCTCCGCGGTGGAGGTGGTGTGTCGTGCCGCAGATAGGCATACACCGTGGGGCGGCTGACGCCGAGTTGCTGCGCGATCGTCGCCACCGGCGTACCCTGCGCGTACAGCGCGTGGATGGCTTCATCGCGTGCGACCCACGGGGCATGCCGCGGCTGCTGCTCCGCCGCGAGGCGCTGCTGGCGGGCCTGAGTACAGTGGCGTTTGCCGCGAGTCCATCGGTGTGACCGGGACCGGGGCCGCCGCAGCCGCGAGGGCCTGCGCCGTGCGGACGGCCGCGGCCAGGAGCGCCGGGCGTTGGGTCCCCAGGAAGGCCTCCACCGCTTCGCGGAGGTTGGCAACAAGATGCAAGCGATCAACCACCTGGATAGCCTGGGGCGCCCCCTGGCGGATGCCCTCCGCGAACAGGGCACGGCGATCCCGACTGATGACGATGATCGTCGGATGTGCCGTCAGCCAGGCCGCCACGGCGGCCGCTGCGCGGTCGGGTAACAGGTCGACCACCCGATGATCTATCAGATTCACCAGGATCGTGCCATAGCGGTGG
>Ga0307278_10000181_pt1 | contig 32057 bp, 34 predicted proteins | sample ER_DNA_117_FD_194482 | JGI IMG/M metagenome (GOLD analysis project Ga0307278, IMG submission 194482) | Bulk soil microbial communities from the East River watershed near Crested Butte, Colorado, United States - ER_DNA_117 | ecosystem: Environmental > Terrestrial > Soil > Floodplain | place... | reverse complement strand
GAGAGCGTCCCATACGGCCTGGACGTCCACGCTGGTCGCCGGCTCGCTCACCAGGTCGCCTCCGGGTCCGTCCGGTAGACCATGGTGAACTGCTCCCACAACCACAGGAAGTCGTCGGAGCGCTGCGGCCCCCGGCACCCACCTGCCGGCGGGGCCACCGTTGGGAATGGCAGCGCCAGCCGCTCGAACACCGGGGCGAGGCCGTCGAGCCAGCGCTGCTCGACCGCGGCCAGCGGCTCGGCGAGGACGCCGGCCGCGACCAGCGGGGCGTCGTCGACCCCGGCGAGCACGCAGCGGGCGTCGGGCCAGAGGCGGTCCAATGCCTGCACCAGCCGGGACCGCGGTTCGTCGCCGCCGTTGGCCAGCCGCTCCATCCAGGCGTGCATGTGCAGCAGGTGGTAGGTCTCCTCACGCCGCATCTTGGCCACCAACCCGGCCAGCGGCTGGAAGGCGGAGGCGACCAGCGCGTCGAGCCGGGCGGCGTCGGCGGTGTCGTACAGGAAGCGGCGGGCGACCGAGAACGCCCAGTCGGTGCGGGGGTGGTCGAGCAGCCGGGCGTGCCGGTACTCCTCGGGCTGGCGGCCGAACGCGATCCTGTCCGGGTCGCCGCGGCCCTCCAGGTCCACCAGCAGCCGGTAGAGCGCCTGGGCGTGGCCGATCTCGTCCTGGGCCAGCGACGCGAACGCCACGTCCTCCTCGAGCACCGGCGCGATCCCGGTCCACTCCGAGTCCCAGAAGCCGAGGACGAACTCGTCGTCGGCCATCGCCAGCAGCAGGTCGGCGAGGGCTTCGCGGGCCCGCCGGTCGAGTTGCTCGGCCGCCTGCGTCGTCATCCCTGCTCGACCTCCTTGCCGCCGGCCCGCTCGCGGGCCTCGGCGAGCTTCCGCTTGATCTCGGTCGAGTAGCCGGCGGGCTTCTTGAACGAGCGGTCGAACGGCGGCTGCAGCAGATCGGGGTCGTCGAGGTCGCGGATGGCCGACCTCGGCACGATCCACAGCCGCACCGACTCCTGGCGCCGGCCGTAGAACTCGCGGGCGTAGTGGGCGGCGAGCTCGGGGTCCGGGGCGAGCAGGTTGCCGGCGTGCTGCATGGGCCCGCCCTCCCGCTCCCGGCGGAAGACCTCGAACACCTGCATCGGCTGGCCGGTCATGGGTCAGGCGGCGCGGGGCGCGGCCATGACGGTGTCGCGCACCCACTGGGTCTCGGCGTAGTGGAGGCGGCGGAACCCCAGCCGCTCGGCCGACCTCGGGCCGTGCCCGGTGACCACCGCGTACAGCTCACGCCAGTCCGGCTCGGTGTAGCGCCAGCGGCCACTCTCGGGGTCCTGGCGCAGCTCGGGGTCGGGGATCTTTAGGCCGATCTCGCGGATGCGCGGCACGTAGACGGCGAGGAACTCCTGCCGCAGCGTCTCGTTGTCCTTGTTCTTGATCCGCCACGCCAGGTCGCGGTCCTTGGCGGGGTCGGTGGGCGGGCCGTGCATCTGCATCAGCGGCCCCCACCAGCGGTCGAGGGCGTCCTGGACCAGCGCCCGCTGCCGGGAGGTGCCGTTGACCATGGTCAGCACCACGTCGCGGCCGTGGAGGATGTGGACCGACTCCTCCCAGCAGATCTTCTTCATGGTGCGGCCGTAGGGGGCGTAGCTGGACTCCCGCAGCGCCTGTTGGGCGACGATCGCGGCGGCGTCGACCAGCCAGGCGATGACGCCCACGTCGGCCCAGCTCTCGGTCGGGTAGTGGAAGACGTTGTGGAACTTGGTCTTGCCGGCCAGCAGGTCTGCCAGCATCGCGTCGCGCGGCTTGCCGAGGTCCTCGGCCACCCGGTACAGGAGCTGCGCGTGGCCGACCTCATCCTGGACCTTCGCCGACAGGGCCAGCTTGCGCTTGAGGGTGGGGGCGCGCAGGATCCACTCCCGCTCCGGCAGCACGCCCATCAGCTCGGAGTTGGCGTGCATCTCGACGAAGCGGCGGACGGCCACGCGGTAGTCGTCCGGCATCCAGTCGGTCGCCTCGACCTTCCCGCCCGTCGCAACCTGGCGGTTGAACGCCTCCACCCGCTTGGAATCGGTCATCGTGCTCCCTCGTGCGCCAGAGACGCTCGCGCCTGGAGCCCCTCGAGGAACAGGTCGGCGTACTGCTCGGCGAGCGCGTCGGGCCCGAGCCGTCCGTCCGGCCGGTACCAGTGGGCCATGCCGTTCATGGCCGACAGGACGAAGACGGCGGCGAGCTCGGGGTCGGGGGCCTCGAGCTCGCCGGCGGCGACGCCCTCGCCGATGACCCGCTCGAAGTAGCCCTGGTAGACGGCGCGGGAGCGGGTCACGGCCTCGCGCCGCTCCGACGCCAGGAAGGTCCACTCGAACAGGAAGACCTTGGCCCGGTCGCGTCCGCCGGTCACCACGCCCACGTGGGCGCCGATCATGGCCCGCAGGCGCTCCGCGGCCGTCCCCGGCCCCTCCGCGATCGGCCGCACGGCGGCGTGGAAGCCGTCCGCCGCCTCCTCGACGATGGCGGCGAGCACCGCCTCCTTGGAGGGGATGTGGGCGTAGAGGCTGCCGCCCTGCAGGTCGAGGGCCTTGGCGATGTCGCGCATGCTGGTGGCCGCGTAGCCGCGGTGGCTGAACAGGGCGCTGGCCACGTCCTCGATCTGGCGCCGGCGGGTCTGCATGCCTGGCTCCCTAACTAACGCTTGTTCGCCCACGGTAACAGGGACGGGCCGGCGGCGCCAGACGACCGGAGGGGCCCGGGGAACCCCAGGGGCCGGGGGGGTCCGGGGGACCCCAAGGGGGTCCCCCGGTTGGGACGGGCCCCGGTGGATCCGGAGGGGTCGGTTACGGCCGCGGGTCGTCGTCGCCGGGGTCGGGCAGGTCGCGGGCGTCGGCCCGTCCCCGCTCCACGCCCGATCGGTAGCGGGTGAGCATGTTCCGCACCTCGTCCGGTGAGCGGGCGCTCTGACCTTCCCCGGATGGGCCGGTGAGCTGGCGCTGGGGCTGCGCGGCGGCCAGGTCCGGGGCCAGGCTGGCGCTCGGCGCGCGCTTGGGCAGGGACTGGACGGCCGGGTCGGGGGCCTTGGTCCCGGGGACGTGCGTGAGGTAGCGACGGGCGGGGAGGCGGGTCATGGCGGCCTGGCCCGTCTCGGGCCCGGCCTGCTCGGGCGCCGCGGCGCCCGTCGGGGCGGCGTCCGTCGGGTCGGCGTCCGTCGGGGCGGCCCGCTCGCCTCGGGCCGCGCCCGGGCCGACGAGCAGCCGCTCGGGGAGGAACACCAGCGCGGTCACGCCGCCGCGGGCGGAGCGGCGGAGCCGGACCTTGACGTCGTGCCGGTCCGCCAGGAGCCCGATCACCCAGGTGCCGAACCGCTGTCGCAGGTCCCCGTCGGCGACCTGCCGGCCGGCGAGCCGGGCGTTGACCTCCTGGAGCTCCTCGTCGGTCATGCCAAGGCCCCGGTCCTCGACCTCCAGCACGTAGCCGGAGCCGGTCGCCTGGCCGCTGACCCGCACCCTGGTCTCGGGCTCGGAGAAGGCGGTCGCGTTGTCGACCAGCTCGGCGAGCAGGCCGGCGAGGTCGTCGGCGGCGGCACCGACGACCAGCCGGTCGTCGGCGAGCTGCACGTCGACGCGGGCGGCGTCGCGGTTGTCGCGGACGGCGGCCCGTGCCACCTCGGTCAGCGGGGTCGGTCGCTCCCAGCGGTGGCTCGGCTCGCCGCCCGCGAGCACGATCAGGTTGTAGGCGTTGCGCCTGGCGTGACCGACCAGGCGGTCGAGCTGCAGGAGCTTGCCTGGCAGCTTGGGGTCGGTGCGGTTGCGGGTGGCCTCGACGAGCAGCGTCCGCTGCTCGTCCACCAGGGCCTGGTTGCGCCTGGCGAGGTCCAGCAGGGCGGGCAGGGGTCGTGGGTCCTGGACGCCCCGCTCGGGCGGCCGGCGCGGCGGCTCCGGGACCGCCAGGCTGGTGGACGGCGCCGGTGCGGGTTCCGCCGGCTCGCCCTCGGCCGCTCGCCGCCGGGTCGCCTTGGGGCGGTCGCTCCGCGAGCCGGCGCCCATGAGCAGCCACAGCACCGGACCGAGCAGGAGCGCCAGCAGCAGCGCGGCGCCGTAGAGCGCCGCCCGCCGGTCGGCGGCCGACTCCGCCCGGCCCGCCAGGCGCCCCACCTCGCCGACGAGACCGACCTCGACGGTGCGCATGGCCTCGACCCTGGCGGCGGCAGCGGCCGACCAGGCGGCCAGGTCGCGGGCTCCACGGGCCCGGCCGTCGAGCGCGGTCCGCCGCAGCTCGTCGAGCTGGAGCGCCTCGGACCGCACCAGCAGGCGCGTGGACAGCGCCCGCTGCTCGGGGCCGGCGAGGCCGTTGAACAGGTCGAGCAGCGCGTCCTGCCGACCCGACATCGACGCCAGCCGCAGGCGGGCCCGGTCGTCGAGGCGGCCGAGCGACGACGCCTGCGCGGCCACCAGCCGCTCGCGGTCGGCCAGCTCCTTGGCTCGCGAGAAGGCGGCGGAGGCCGCCGCCGCACGCAACAGCCCGGCGTCGTCGCCGGCCTCCCGCATGCCGATCTCGCTGTTGACCGCCAGCAGGTCGCCGATCGTCTCGGTGTACCCGGGCGCCGCCACACCCCCGGCCCCGGCCCGATTCTCCGGTGCACCCCCTTGGGGTTCCCCGGACCCCTCCGGGGTGCGGCGGTCGACCACCGCCCGGCGCCGCTCCAGCGCGGCCAGCGCGGCCAGCCCGTCGTCGAGGCGCTGGTGGAGCCGCCGGTCCCGGTCGGAGACGTCGAGGCGGACGGCGGCGTACCGGTAGGCGACGGCCGCCCGGTCGACCGCCTGGCGCGCGGCGCGCAGGTTGCGAGCTTCGGGCTGCGTGGCACGCTCGGACAGCCAGCGCTCGCGCTGCAGCTCGTGGACGAGCGCGGTCAGCGTCCCCTCGAACGACGCGAGCCCGCGCACGCGCACCGCGCGATTGCCCGCGTCGAGGTTGGCGGCCAGGCCGGTCCCGGCCAGGACCGCGACCGCGAGCAGCGGGACGAGCAGCAGCACGGCGCGCTTCGGCCGGGTTGGCGGGTTCCTTCGCATCGGCGCCCCTGGCGCGCGGTCGGCCTGGTCGGGCCGTTGCGCGGGTGGTCGGACGGTGGCCCTGTCAGGTCCTTGCGTGTCGCGGCAGGTAGCGGCTCCACCACACCGCGACGGCGCCGGCGAGCAGCAGCAGCAGGCCAAGGCCCAGCTCCCGGTTGCCGGAGGCGGGGCCGGTCACGGCCAGCGACCCCTTGGCCGCCGCGGAGGCGCAGCCGGTCGGGGCGGTGTCGCGGGCGGCCATCGTGAGCGTCTCGCCCTTCTTGGTCCAGATGCTCACGTCGACCGTGGCGACGCCCTTCAGGTTCTTGGCCAGGTGGGCGCTGACGGTGCCCGAGGAGGTGGTCATGACCGGCGTGGGCTGGCCACCGACGACCGCGCCATTGGCGAGGTTGCGGACCAGCAGGAAGAGCTGCTCGCTGGCGGGCAGCCCCTCCCCGCTGACGCGCACGCCCGAGCAGGTGGCGCTGTTGACCCGGAGGTCCTTGGGCACGGCGGCCGCCGGGCCGGCGAGACAGACGACCAGTGCGAGGGTCAGGACCGGGGCGACGAGGATGGTTCGACGCATGTTCACCTCACTGCTGCTTGGCAGGCGCGCCTGCTCTCGACGAACTCCTGGATGGTGTCGGACAGTCGCTGGTCACGGATGTTGCCGACCAGATAGGCGATGGCGGCGTCGGCCCGCTCCATCGCGATCAGGCATTCCCGCGGCGGTGGCCCCGGCGGTACCGGGATGCTGGTGCTCGGTGCCGGCGCGACGGTCTGGGCCACCGGCCGCGGCTCGTCCGTCCCGGCGCGGGTCACGGCCACGCCGAGCAGGAAACCGACCAGCAGCAGCACGATCGCGGCGACCGCGATGAGCAGGTCCACACGCAGCAACCGACGCCGCGGCCGAGGCTCGGGGGGGTCGGGAGGGTCGGGGTCGGGTCGCTCCGCGGGGACCGGCACCGGGGGGTCGTTGGGGGCCGTCGCAGGGACAGCGGAGGGCTCGAGCGGCTCCGGGGGCCGGGAGACGGTGCCGCCGGGTTCCTCCTCCGAGACTTCGTCCACTCGCACGCCAAAGGCAGGCCCCCCGCGCTTGCGCTTCTTCTCCTGGTTCCCCCAGAGGGATTCGTCGGAGGAAAGTCGCTTGGGGGCCTCGTCGGGATTGTCCGAAGCCATGTCTCCAACTCCTACCCACAGAACGGAGATCAAACAGGTTCCGGACAGTTCACCTCAAGTAACGGCCAATTTCCCGAAGGGGCGTTACTCGGATGAGCTACTCGAAGCGGCACGCTCGAGCCGCTCGCTGAAGGCGGCCCGTCGCTCGGGCGGGACGCGGTCCCCGACCCGGGCCACGAACAGGTTCGCCGGGTCGTAGGCGACCTCCGGCTCGTCGGTGGCCAGCTCCTCGAAGCCGGCGGTCTCGAGCACGCGCAGCAGGATCCGGCGGTAGGCCATCGCGGTCAGGCCACTCCCCTCGAGGTCCCAGTGCCAGGCCAGGCCGAAGGCGACCAGGACGAGGTCCCGGAAGGGCTCGGCGGCCACGGCGAAGCGGAGCAGGGCGCTGCCGACCCCGCCCCGGCGCCAGCCGCCGGCCACCTCCACGGCGCCGACCTCGAAGACCCCTGGCACCCTGGCGAAGCGGCTGCCGGGCTCGGGGTCGATGATCGCCACGTAGCCGACCACCACGCCGTCGTGGGTGTGGGCGACGACCATGTCGCCGGCGGGCTCCTCGGCGATGCGCGCCAGCACCTCGCGTTCCCGCTCGGGGTCGCGGACGAAGGCGTGGATCCCGGGGTCGACGTCCAGCCGGCGGACCAGGGAGGCCGGGCAGCGGTCGCGGAGCACCAGCGGGCCGCGTGGCGCGTCGTGCCGGGCCGCTCGCGGCTCCCACGCTGGCAGCCGGTGGGCCCCACGCCGGGACCCGTCGGCCGGGACGGGACCCGGCGAGCCCGGGTAGGCGGCGCGGACCGCCAGGGGGAGGACGAGCCGCCGAACCGCCCGGACGGTCCTGGCGTTCGGCGACTCCCGCGCCGCCGGCGACTCCCCCGCCGCCGGCGCGCCGGCGGCACCGGCTCGCGGGGCTCCAGCCCGCCTGCGGGCGCGGCGCGGCCGTGGATCGAGCCAGCTCGTCGCGGCGGGCCCGGCGGCGCGGGCCGGGTCGGCGGCGAGCCAGGCGGCTGGCAGCTTCGACGGCAGGCGGCGTCCGCTCATCTCCGACCACAGCAGCGCCCAGGCGCGGGGAAGCACCCGGTCCAGGTCGTAGCCGCCGCCCCCGGTCGCCACCCATCGTCCGAGGCAGTGGCGATGGGCGAGACGGTGCAGCCGCTTGGCGAGCTCCCGGAAGCCGCGGGTCGTGAGGGTGAGGTCGCTGAGCGGGTCGCGCACGTGGCCGTCGCAGCCGTTCTGGGTCACCAGCAGGTCGGGCCCGAGCGCGGCCGCCAGCGGCTCGACCACCGCGTCGAACGCGGCCAGGAAGTCGTCGTCGCCGGTCCACGGCTCCAGCGGCAGGTTGACGCTGCGGCCAACCCCGGGTGGCCGGCCGAGCTCGTGCACCTCCCCGGAGCCCGGGAACAGGTAACGGCCGGTCTCGTGCAGGCTGACCGTGCAGACGCGCGGGTCGTCGTAGAAGGCGGCCTGGACGCCGTCGCCGTGGTGGGCGTCCAGGTCGACGTAGAGCACCCGCCAGGGCCGCGCCCTGGTGCAGCGGGCGACCGCCACGGCGACGTCGTTCACCAGGCAGAACCCCGAGGCGCGGCGGCGCTGCGCGTGGTGGAGGCCGCCGACCGGCACGAAGGCGTGGGCCACCGCGGCCGTGGCGACCGCGTCGACGGCGGCGGCCGTGGCCCCGGCGACCAGCCGGGCGGCCCCGTCCATGCCCGGGAACGGCCGGTTGTCGCCGACCAGCCCGAAGCGGACCGCCTCGACCTGCTCGCGCGTCCCGGCCGCCATGGCGGCCGGCTCGCCGGAGAAGCGGCCGATCGCCTCCAGGTAGTCGCGGTCGTGGACGAGCTCCAGGTCGGCGTCCACGGCGGGCTCGAAGGCGAGCAGGTCGTCGTCGCCGAGGACCCCCGCCGCGCGGAGCAGCGACAGCCCGGCCTCCAGCCGCCCGGCCTGGAAGGGTTGGCCGGCCCCGAAGTCGTAGGCGGCCAGCCGCCCGTCGGCGGCCACCGCCGAAGGTCCGCTCACCGGGCGGGCGGGCCCGGCTGGCCTGGCCCGTGGGCGGCGAAGCCGGCGGCCGCGAGCGCCGACACGACCGGGGCGGCGTTGATGGTGCCGGCCCGCAGCACCACGCCGCGGGTGCCCGGCTCCGGCCCGGGCTCGGTCACCACGCTGATCAGGTTGACGCCGAGGTCGCCCACCACGGTCATCGCCCGCCCGAGCGCCCCCGGCGCGTCGGGCAGGACCAGGGTGATGCGGCTGGACGGCTCCAGGACACCGAGGACGCGCAGGAGCACCCGCAGCAGGTCGGCCTTGGTGAGGATGCCGACCAACCGGTCGTCGAGCAGCACCGGCAGGCAGCCGACCCCGTGCTCGGCCAGCAGCCGGGCCGCGGCCTCGACCGGCTCGTCCGGCGAGACCGTCACCACCCCGGCCGACATCACCTCGGCGACCTGGCGGACGCCGAGCGCCTCGGCGGCCTCGACCGGCGACGCGGGTAGCGGCTCCAGGTCGGCGACCGTGACCACCCCGACCAGCTCCTCGCCGGCGACCACCGGCAGGTGCCGGAAGCGCCCACGTCGCAGGGCCGAGAGGGCGGCGCGCACGTTGGCGTCCGGCGCGACCGTGACCGGCCGCGGGGTCATCGCGTCACGGACGAGCACGGCCCGCTGCCCGTGCGGCCGGGGGGCTGGGCCGGCGCGCCGCCTTGGCGGCCTTCGCCGCCTTGACCCAGCGCCCGACCTTGAACGCCGACGGGCACAGGTCGGCCAGCTCGCAACGGTCGCAGCGGGGATCCTTGGCGGTGCACACCTCGCGCCCGAACCAGATCAGCCGGTGCGAGAAGATCGTCCACTCGTCGACGGGGATCAGCCGCATCAGGTCCTGCTCGACCTTGACGGGGTCGTTGTTCCTGGTCAGCCCCAGCCGGCGGGAGAGCCGCCCGACGTGGGTGTCGACCACCACGCCCTCGTTGCGGGCGAAGAAGGAGCCGAGCACCACGTTGGCGGTCTTGCGGCCGACCCCTGGCAGCTCGACCAGCTCGTCCATGGTCCCGGGCACCTCGCCGCCGTGGTGCTCGAGCAGGTACCGGGCGGCGCCCTGGACCGACCTGGCCTTGTTGCGGAAGAAGCCGGTCGGGCGGAGGAGCTGCTCCAGCTCCTCGCGGTCGGCGCCGGCCAGGTCGGCGGCGGTTGGGTAGCGGTGGAACAGCTCGACGGTCACCTTGTTGACGACCACATCGGTCGACTGGGCCGACAGGATGGTCGCCACCAGCAGCTCCCACGCGGAGCGGTGGGTGAGGGCGGTGGTCACGTCCGGGTAGCGGGTGGCGAGGCGTTGGCGCAGCTCGGCGGCGCGGGCGATCCTGGCGGCCTTCGACTCGCGGCGGCCCGGAGGGGTCCGGGGAACCCCAGGGGGGTCCCCCGATGGGACGGGCCCCGGTGGTTCGGGGGAGGCTGGCATGGGCGGATGGTAAGCGTCCCGGCGGCGATCGGCCACTGAAGTCCGGGCGCCCGGATGCCGAGTATCTATCGAACGGGCGCACGGGGAGGGTGCTGTGATCGAGGACGACGCTGTCCATCTGGAGCGGCGGGAGCCGCTCGCCGACCTGCGCTCGCTGCGCGAGTCGCTGAGGGAAGAGGAGCAGCGGGTCAGCTACTGGCGGCAGCTCGTCCAGGGGCGGCTCGACCTGGTCCGCACCGCCCTCGACGGCGGCCATCCGAGCGTCGACGACCTGGCCGGCCTGGCCGCCGCCCGTGCCCGGACGGGCGCGCGGCGGCGCTCGCCGGCCGCCACCCACCTCGCCCTCGAGGGCCTTCTCAGCCCGCTGGCGGGCCTGGAGGCCCTGTGGGCCGCCCCGATCGCCTGGGACGACCCGACCGCCCTCCACCGGCTCGAGCGAGGCCTGATCGAGGCCGAGGTCAAGCTGTCCGCCTACCGCCGTGCCCTGCACGAGCGGATCGACGACTGCACCGCGCAGCTCGTCGGCCACTACCAGCGCGACCCGGCCCAGCTCGCCGAGATCGTCCCCCACTGACCGCGACCAGCCCCCGGCTGGCCCGCATGCGGGTGGTTGCAGGGTATCCGCTGGTGCCCTGATCCTCCATGCGCGGTGGTGCTCGTCCAGCTGAGATGCACCTGTTGACACTGCCCGCCGAGCCGACGACGGGGGTGTGGCTCTCGGGACGGCGTGGGCTGTCGGCTCCAGGTGCGAGAATCCGGACGCACGCGGCAACCGCCGCGGGCGTCCGACACCAAGAATGGGGATGTCTGGTGGCTGCGCTGACCGCCACGGTGTCCTGCACCGCCTTCCGGGCGGTGGAGGAGGCGACCGGCGAGCTGGTGCCCGCATGCCCGCCGGGCAACCGGTGGGGCTTCCACCGCAATGTGACCGCCACCCCGGTTCTCCGGTTGGGGGACTTCGGCCCGGCCACCACGCGGCCAGGCCCCCGTCCGGAGCACCTGAATCACTCAGGCAGACACAGGGACTCAAGCGACGCTTCCCAAAGAAGGCAACGGACCGTACGCTAGAGGCGAGGAGGAGGGCCCGGGAGGGGCTGGTGGGCATCGCTGTCCGGCACGTAGGCCGGGCGACCCTGCTCGGCGCGGGCGCCCTGGCGACCACGCTGGCCGCTGAGGTGATGGCGGCCAAACGTCGCCGTTTCCTGCCGTCTGACCCGGAGCTGGAGATCGGCGGCGTGGTCGGTCCGGAGGACGGCGAGCCTCTCGTGTTGGTGGTGCTGGGCGACAGCTCGGTCGCCGGGGTCGGCGCCGACTCGGTCCAGGACACCCTCACCTACGGGATCGCCAAGGCGCTGACCGACCGGTACCGGGTCGTGCTGCATGCCCTCGGCGTCTCCGGGTCCAAGCTCTGCAACGTCGTCGGTGAGCAGTTGCCGCAGGTCGCGGGCCTGAACCCCGATGTCGTGCTGGTCTGCGTCGGCACCAACGACGTCACCCACGGCACCACCTTCCGCGAGGCGCGCCGCCAGCTCAGGCTGCTGGCCGACGGTCTGGCCACGGTCGCCCCCGGGGCGGTCGTGGTCGTCTCGGGCCTGCCGCCGGCCGAGACCGCGCTCGCCTTCCGGCGGCCGCTGCGCGACCTGCTCGGGCTGCGGGCGTACGCGTTCACCCGCATCTACCAGGCCGAGCTGGCCCGCTTCGGCATCTCCGTGTTCGACATCGCCCGCCTGACCCGGAAGGCGTTCCGGGGCAAGAAGGAGATGTTCAGCTCCGACCTGTTCCACCCGTCCAGCGCCGGCTACGCGTTCCTGGCCACGATCTACGGCCGGGCGGTGCACGACGCGCTCGACGCCGCGCGCGCGGTCGAGGACGACGCCGCCGAGGAGCTGGCCGGCTGATCAATCGAACAGGTCGTCGAAGAAGCTCCGCTTGCGGCGTTTGCGGTCGCCCTCGCCGCGGTAGCGGTCGTCATCGTCGTCGCCATCGCCGAAGGTCTTCGGGAACGGGATCTCGCGGTCACGCTGCGGCTCGCGTGCCAGCTCTGCTCGGCGTCGACCAGGTGCTCGAGCTCGCCGCGGTCCAGGAAGACGCCGCGGCAGTCGGCGCACTGGTCGACGGTGATGCCGCTGCGCTCGTAGCTGCGCATCGCGCCCTGGCACTTGGGGCAGATCAGGTCGGTAGTCATGACGGTTCCTCCTGTCCGAGGTCGGAGCGGGTCGCGGTGGCCCGATTCACCGGGCCCCGGCCCATCGGGGGACCCCCTTGGGGTCCCCCGAACCCCCCCGGCCCTTGGGGTTCCCCGGACCCCTCCGGCGGCGGTGGCGGCCGGCGGGCCGCGCGCTCGCGCGCCAGTCGCCGGTCCTCGCGGACGGCGACCACGTTCTGGTCGTAGCTCGCCCACGCGACCAGGATGCCGAGCACGGCGGCGAGCGCGACCAGGTCGCCGGCCCCCCAGAGGATGGCGCCGCCGGCCTGCTGGTCGGCCAGCGGGGTCGGCCCCCAGGAGCGCTGGAAGGTCGCCAGGCTCGGGGCGAGCAACCGCCCGCTGTTCATGATCGCCACGCCGAGGAAGGCGTGGAACGGGACCATCAGGAACACGAACAGCAGCCGGGCGATGTGGGGCAGGCGCCAGCGGGTCGGGTCGATCCCGACCACCGGCCACCAGAACAGCAGGCCGGCGCCGAGAAAGTGCAGGTGCACGAGGTCGTGGACGAAGCGGTTGCGCAGGCTCAGGTCGAACAGCGGCGAGAAGTACAGCCCGTACAGCGAGACGGTGAACAGCACCCACGCGACCAGCGGGTGGCCGAGCACCCGTACCGGCGGGCTGTGCAGCACCCTGACCATGCGCCGGCGGGCCTGGCCCCTGGTCGCCCGGAGCGCCAGGGTGATCGGCGCGCCGAGGGCGAGCAGGGGCGCGGCCACCATGGTCAGCAGCATGTGCTGGATCACGTGGACCGAGAACAGCACCGTGTCGTAGGCCTCGATCGGCGACAGCAGCGCCAGGGCGAGCGCGCCGAGGCCGCCGATGAAGCAGCCGCTGCGCTGCGCCGGCCAGGCCACGCCGCCGGCGACCAGCCGCCGCCGCGCCCGCAGGTAGAGCACGCCCGTGGCGACCAGCAGGACCGACACCAGCGGGTCGAGCGACCAGCCGAGCAGCGCCCGCCCGAGGGTCGGCGCCGGCACCTCGGCGCCGGGCGCCGGACCGGCCCACGCCGCGCCGGCCCCGAGCGCCGTCCAGGCCAGCGCCAGGGCGCCGGCGATCGGCGCCCGACGCCCTGACCACGCCATCCTTCCCACCCGGCCAGCTTACCCGGCGTCCTGGCGCATCAGGTCGCGGGGACCCGATCCCTGCGGCTGTCCTCGGAACGGAATCCGAGGAGACCCGCGACCACCATGGCGGCCCCCAGGCCGAGGGTGACGGCGATCGCGGCCCGGGTCACCGTCGGGCCGACGGCCGTGGGGAGCTGGGAGCGACCGAGCGCGGCCAGGTCCGGCAGGGCGCCGGCCAGGGTCAGCAGGACGCCGCCGAGGAGCAGGAAGACCGCGGCGCTCTCGGCGCGGCCGCGGAGCAGCCGGTAGGCGGCCAGCCCGGCCACCACCCAGCCCGCCACCGTGGTGACCGTCCCGTTCAGCTCGGCCGAGAGCGGCGCGGCGGAGGCCAGCAGCGCCCCGACCGTGTGGACGACGTCGGCCGCGACCGCCAGGAGCGCCACCAGGGCGAGGACGTGGGGACGGCGGGAGCCCCGGCCGGCGGCCAGGGCGGCGGCGAACACCGCCACCGCGGCCAGCGCCCACGGCCACGGCGACGGGCCTGGCACCCAGGTGACGTCGCCCTCCAGCAGCAGCGTGCGCTCGCCCAGCCGCAGCGGGATCTGCCAGTTCGGGACGACCACGTGGCGCCGGCCGCGGGCGGCGGTGACCGCCTGGGGGTCCGGGCCTGTCCAGTGGGCGCGGTGGTCGTGCCACGCCACCCTCGGCTGGTCGCCGATCCGCCGCCACTGCGGTGCCGCCGCCGGGTCGAACTCGGCGGGGATGCTCGCCGGCGCGGTCGCGAACCGGTTGGCGTAGGCGCTCGGCGAGCGCCGGTTCTCGAACGCCCCGTCGGGCCCGACCCGCAGGTAGGGCTCCAGGCGATAGCCGAGGACCAGGACCTCCTGGCCGGTCCCGTTGACCAGCTCCAGCCGGTCGCCCGCCGCCACCGTCCGCGCCTCCAGGCCGGGGACGGCCGGCGCGACGCCACGCACGCCGGTGCGGTAGTTGGTGGGCTGCGCCCCCGTCCCGATCACGTGCGCGGCCGCCGGGCCGGCCGTCGCGCCCACCAGGACGGCGGCGGCGACCACCACCCGCAACGCCCCGCTGGCAGGCCTCACCGGCGGCGCCGACGTTTGGCCGGGTTGCGGGCCGGCGGCTTGCGGACGGGACCGGGCCGGGTGGCCCCACCAGGCCGCGGCCTCGGGGCCTGCGTGGGGCGGCGACCGCGGCGGCCGGCGCGGCCGGCGGTCGCGAGCCGGCGGCGCGCCAGCAGGGCGGCCAGCACCAGCAGCGCCGCCACGGCGGTGGCGAGCAGCAGGACGCGGCCGCGGCCGCTCCCACCGGACCCGCCCCCGGCGCCGGCGGGCGGGACCGCCACCACCACGTAGCCGGTGGTGTCCAGCTCGGCGCTCACCTGGTGGATGCCGGGGGTGTCGGTGCTCCGCAGGCGCTGCCAGCTCCCGCCGTCGGCCGAGGCCAGGACGAGATGGCCGGAGGGGTCCGCCACCGCGGTGGCGAGCAGCGGGTAGACCAGGCCGACGCTGGACCGGCCCCCGAGGGCGTCGACCTTGCCGCCAGACGGCCGGTAGCTCGCCTGGATGCGGTAGGCGTTGCCGGCCAGGACCAGCCCGGGCGGGGCCGGCCCGAGGGTGGCGGAGTCGACCGGGTCGATCGACACCGCCACCGAGGTCTGGCCCTGGCTGGCGGGCACGGCGCCCTCGCTGAGCACCAGGTTGAGCTGCCCGTCGCTGGTGGAGAAGGCGCCGAGCTGCGAGCCCGTGGTCGACAGCTTCACCGAGAAGCGCAGCGAGGCCGGTGCCTTGTTGCTCGCCGCCAGGTCCGGCGGCGGCTTGACCCAGCGATAGGGGACGGGTGGGGCCAGGCCGTCGAGCAGCGGTCGCCGGGCCAGCAGGCTCGCCCGCCCGCTCAGCGCCGCCCCGGCCAGGTACAGCACGGCGATGCCGACGCCGGCCAGCAGGGCGACCCGCGAACGCGTCATCGCGTCGGGCGAACAGCCGCGATCGGGGCGGTCGCGAACTGCGGCGGCCAGGTCACCTCGCGCCGGTTCAGCTCCGTCCACTCCCAGATGACACTGGCCGCCCGGAGGTTGGCGCCGGCGTCGGGCCCGCCGGGCGCGCCGAACGCCATGCCGCTGCCGTTGGGCAGGCCGCCCCGCGGCACCCTGGCCGCCCTCGCCGCCGCGGCCACGTCGGCCGGGGCGAGCGAACGGGCCGCCGGCAGCACGTGGCGGAACAGCGCCCACGCCCCGGAGAACCCGGCGAGGGCGGCCGCGCTCATCGACTCGCCGTAGGCCGCCTGGTAGGCGCCGTCGGCGCGTTCCAGCAGGGCGCGCCCTTCACGGGTGAGCCCGTGCGGGTTGATCCCGTGGGTGTCGGGCTTGTCGGAGGCGAACAGGCCGAGGGCGTCGCGGCCGAGGCGGGCGCCGAACTCCGGCATGCAGTAGCTGGAGGAGGTGCCGATGCTGGCGAGCAGCGGCAGGTGCTGGCGGACCTGCTCGCGCCGGAGCGCCACCCCGTCCTCCAGGTAGGCGACCACGAACAGGACGTCGGGGCGGCCGGCCGCGACCTGCCGGACCACGCGGGCCGGGTCGTAGCGGCGCGGGTCGTAGGCAACGTCGGCGGTCAGCCGCAGACCCCGGTCGCGGAGCTCGGCCCTGGCCCCGTCTGCCACCGCCCGGCCGTAGACGTCGTCCACGGCGGCGACCGCGAACCGCAGCGACGCGGCCTCCCGGTCGAGCCTGGGGGCGAGCTGGCCGGCGACGAACGCGATCGCGTTGCGGCCGAGCAGCCCACCGGTCGGGGCGACCCGGAACACCAGGTCGCCTTCGCCCGGCCCGGCGAGCTTGCCGACCGCGCCCGTCTCCCAGAACAGCGAGCCGCGCCCGGCCGCCGCCGCGGCGGCGGGGCTGGAGATCGTGCTGCCGTAGCTGCCGAGCACCAGGTCGATGCCGCGCCCGGCCAGGGCCTGGACGGCCCCCGGGGCGGCGTCGGCCTCCGGCACGTCGACCCGCTCCACCGCGATCTTGCGGCCACCGACACCGCCGTCGTGGTTGGCGAGCTCGGCGGCGACCACGACCCCCCGGTACTCGTCGACCCCGCCCATGCCCTGGGAGCCGCTCAGGGGGTAGACGGCGCCGACACGCACCGGCTCGGGGGGGGCGCCGGCACCGGCGCAGCCGCCGGCGGCCAGCAGCAGGACGAGGAGGCAGGCGAGCGAGCTGAAGCGACGCATCTAGGTCACCGCCAGGAGGTTGGCCACGGCGTGGGTGACGGCCGGGACGGTCCAGCGGCCGGACGCGAACCGCTGCCAGGACAGCAGCAGGCCGGCGCCGAGGTCCACCGGGAGGGCGGCCGTGCCGTACGCGGGCAGGTGGACGAGGGCGAACAGGGCGGCGCTGCCGAGCACGGCGACCACGGCGCCGTAGCGGGCAAGGCGCGCGTACAGGAGCCGGCGGAACAGGGCCTCTTCGGCGACGGCGGCGAGCAGGGCGAGGCCGGCCGCGGCGGCGCCGACCCGAGGGTCCGGCGCCGGCCCGGCCACCACCCCGGCCGCGGCAACCGCCGCCAGCCCGATCCCCAGCGGCGCCGCCCAGCCGAGCGGCGGCCGCGTGCTCCGCCATGGCTCCACGCCGCGCGGCGCGCGGGCCATCCCCGGCGCGGCGCCGGCCGTACCCGCGGGGGCGAGGGCGGTGGCGGCCATCGTCAGGTAGCCGGCCGCGAGCAGCGGGAGGGCGGCCGCCACGGTGCCGAGCGCCGGCCGCGCGAGCAGGAACGCCAGCCCGGCGGCCAGGGCGGCGTCCGCCAGCGGCACCTGCTGGCGCGGCGCGAGGGTCGCCGGCGCGGTCAAGGAGCGACCTCGAAGGCGGCCTGGGTCAGGACCCTGGGATCGAACGGGGCGTGGTCGGCGGCCACGAACTCCACCTGGACGACGTGCTGGCCTGGGGTGAGCTGGGGCAGTCTCTCACGCAGCCCGTAGTTCATGGTGACCAGCTTGCCGTCGACGAACAGGTGGATGTGCCCCTGGTCGCCGCGGACGCGGGTGGTGGTCTGGGGGACGATCTCGGCGCCCCGCAGCTCCAGCCGCAGCGCCGGGCGCTGGCGGACGGTCTGGCCGTTGCGGGGCGAGACGATGGACAGCTTCGCGGGGCTGCTCGGGCGCTGGGCGACCGCCGTGGTGGCGGGCGCGCCGGCGCCGTCGCCCCCGCCGCCCGAGCAGGCGGCGAGGCCGAGGACGGCCAGGGCGACGACCGCCAGGGCCCGGCCCGGGTGGTGGCTGCGAACGCGGCGCATGCTGCTCCCCTACTCGATGAGCTGCTCGAACCGGCCGGCGACCGCGCCGCCGGCGACCGCGGCGGCGTCGATCGCGAAGGATGCCTGGCCCGGTCCGAGGTCGACGTTGGCGGCGAAGTGCCCGGGACCGAGGCGGAGCAGCTCCAGCGCCCGGGTCGCCCCGGACGGCGTCGTCATCCTAGCGCGCGCCTCGCGCACCGGTTGCTCGTCCCCGCCGGGGGTGAAGAAGGTGAAGTGGACGGTGTTGGCGCCCGGCCGGCCCGGGTCGACGTAGGTCTGGAGCGTGCCTCCGGCCGCCAGCGCGATCGTGTACAGCGTGGGCTGGCCTGGTACGCGCGAGACCTGCGCTGGCTGGGCGGCGGCGCGGGTCCGCAGCTCCAGCGGCACGGTCACGCCGGCGCCCGGCCCCTCGACCACGGCGACCACCGTCCAGCGGCCGTCGATCGACAGCATGCTCCCCTGACCGCGCCACAGCCCCTCGCCGGCGCTGGTCAGCTCCAGGGTGGCGGCGCCGATCTCCGGCCGGTCGCGGGGCGTGAACCGCAGCGCGACCCGTCTGGCCGGCCAGGCGGCCCCCGTGTCGTAGTCGGTCACCTTGGCCGTGAAGGCGTTGGGCCCGGCCGTGCCCGGCGCGACGGTGAGGGCCAGGCGCACGGAGGTGGCGTAGTCGCTGCCCTCGACCTGGACGCTCGGCGGCGCCGGCCGGGCGGCGGCGCGGCCGGTGACGAACTTGCCCGGCGGGAGCTGGCTCAGCACGGCGGTGGCGGCGAGCACGCAGGCGGCCAGCGCCACCTCGCCACGGACGTTGCGCCGCAGGGCACCCCCTTGGGGTTCCCCGGACCCCTCCGACCGATCCACCGGGGCACCCCCCTGGGGTTCCCCGGACCCCTCCGCCGCGGCCATGGCGGGGACGGCGCGGTAGCGGTTCAGCGCCCCCAGGCCGAGCAGGCCGAGGAACAGCGCCACCTTGAGGTCGAGGAGGCGGCCGTAGCCGGAGTCGAGCAGGCCCCGCAGGCCGCCGGACAGGTCGACGGCGCGGGACAGGCCGGTGAGCGCCACCACCGCGACCACGGGCGCCGCCAGCTTGGAGAAGCCCACCACCACCCGCACCCGGTCGGGGCGCTCGCGGCCATGCAGCCCGGCCAGCAGCCAGACCAGGCCGCCGACCCAGGCCCCGACCGCGAGCAGGTGGACCCACTGGGCGAGCAGGTTGAGCGGACGGAGCGAGGACGGCCCTGCCGCGTGGCCGGCGAGCACGTGCAGCAGCGTCGCCCCGGCGGCCGCGACCCCGACCACCACGAGCCGCCAGCGTCCCGCCGGCCGCGCGGCGAGCACGGTGGCGGCGACGGCGGTGACCAGCACGCCGGCGCCGAGGCGGAGCAGTCCCTGGCCGGTCGAGGAGGCGAGCAGGTCCCCGAAGGGCACGTCGACCGCCGACCGCTCGGCAAGGGTCCGGGCCACCAGGCCGGCCACGGCGAGCCCCGACGCCCCGGCCAGCAGCGGCCGGGCGCCGGCCGGGAGCGCGCCGCCGTAGATCGTCAGGCCGGTGGCGGCGGCGCCGACGAGCAGGACCAGCCCGGCGTAGAGCGCCCAGCGCCCGGCCACCGCGAGCGGCGAGGGCGCCGGCGTGGCGACCGCCGCGGCCTGGCCCGCGGGCACGGCGGCCGGGGCGGCCACGCCGACGCCGAACGCGAACGCCCCGGCGGTGACATGGCCGTCGTCCCGCGAGACGGTCCGCCAGCTCACGGTGTAGGTGCCGTCGGCCAGGTCGCCGAGCGGAACCCGGAGCTGCAACGGGTTGCCGTCGACGGGCGTGGCGCCGCCCGCCTCGACCCGGCGGCCGCCGGTGTCGAGCACGTGCACGGTCGACAGCCGCGGCTCTGGCCGCTCGGTGAAGGTCAGGACGACCTGGCGCGGCGCCCGGTCCAGGGACGCTCCGCCGGCGGGCTCGGAGTCGCGCAGCAGCGCGTGCGCGTCCGCCGCCCGTCCGGCGCCCAGCAGCCACAGCCCGGCGAGCAGCGCCGCCAGGACCAGGCGCCGCACGACTTCAGCTTCGCCGGCGCAGGGCCAGCCCGCCCACGGCGACCGCCGCGAGCAGCCCGACCGCCCCGACGACCAAGCCGATGGTGGCGAGGCGGCGGGCGCCGGCCGCGTCGTCGCTGGCCTGCTCCCGGTCGGCGGCCAGGGCGGCGTTGAGGCGCGCCGTCTCCCGGTCCAGGCGGCCGGCGACCTGCGTCCCGCTCGGGTCGGCGATCGGGTACTGCACCTCGGCCGGGTCCGCGACCTCGTCGAAGCCGGTCGGCGACGAGGTGAAGCGCTGGTCGACCTTCTTGCCCTTGATGGTCCCGGTGAAGTGGAAGGTGTACTTGCCGGCGGCGGTCGGGATGAAGTCGGCCCGGTAGTCGCCCGGTTCCCCGTACACGCCGACCAGGAAGTTCGGCCGCATGGCCATCTCCTTGGCCTCGGCGTCGCCGGTGGTCACCGCCACCTGCAGGGTGTCCTTGAGGTCGGTCACCGGCTTGCCGCCGCTGCTCAGGATGAGCTGAACGCTGTTGGGCACCCCGGCGTAGGCGGGCTCGCTGCCGAACCCCACCACGAACGACCAGCTCCCGACCTTCCTATCCTCATGGGCGGCGGCGGGCGCCGCCAGCAACGGCAGCAGCAGTCCGGCCAACCCCAGCGCGGCCGCGACCGCGGTGATCCTGTTGCGCATGGGCTTCTCCCTCGCGACTGGCAACGCAACGGAAACCCACCCGACCGTGCCGGTCGGGTCGGCGCTGGACGGGTCAGCCGATCGGAGGGGCGCGGCCGCCAAGGCCGGCGGCCAGCAGCGTGGCAGGGCGGACCCACCCTGCCGGGCGCGGCAGCCGGAGGCCAGGCCGCGGCTCGGGACGGGATGGGCGCCGCCGGCCAAGGGCGCGGCCGGCGACCTCGGCCGCCCGCCCGGCCCAGGCCAGTCCCGCGGCGATGGCGGCCGCGACCAGGACCTGGACCAGCACGCCGGCCAGCAGCAGGCGACCGTCGACCGGACCGCCGAGGGGGATGCCGGCCGCCGCCCGCTCCAGCAGCTCCTGGACCAGGTAGATGGTGACCTGGAGCAGGGCGAGGCGCGCGGCCAGGTGGCCGAGGGGCTCGCCGGCGGGGCGTCGCCCGGGACGCAGCCCGGCGCGGAAGTGGCGGGTCAGGGTGGCGCCGAGCGACCCCAGGCCGAGCACGATCGCCGCGGCGATCGCCGCCGACCAGTAGGCGTGGCCGCTGGTGAGCAGCGGCGCCAGCCGCCGGGTCGGCTCCGGGACGGCGAGCGCGTAGGCCAGCATGTGGCCGACCACCGCACCGGCGACCGCGGCTCCGGCGAGCGGGAGCCGGCGAACCATCCCACGCCCATCCATGGGCGCAGCATACCCGGCCTCGTCAGCGGCGGCGCAGGTACGAGGGGTCGAAGCCGTAGGGGAGCTCGAGGCGGCTGGCGGCCAGCAGCTCGGCGTCGGCCAGCAGCTCGCCGGTCGGCCCGTCGGCGGCGATGGTCCCGCCGTTCATGACCAGCGCCCGGGGGCACAGCTCCAGCGCGTAGGGCAGGTCGTGGGTGACCATCAGCATGGTGATGTCCAGCCCGGTGAGGATGTCGGCCAGCTCCCGGCGGCTCGCCGGGTCGAGGTTGGACGAGGGCTCGTCGAGCACCAGGATCTCCGGTTCCATGGCGAGCACGGTGGCGACCGCGACCCGCCGCCGCTGCCCGAACGACAGGTGGTGGGGCGGCCGGTCGGCGTAGCCCTCCATGCCGACCGCGCTCAGGGCCGCCTTGACGCTGGTCGCCAGCTCGGTCCCACGAAGGCCCAGGTTGGCGGGGCCGAAGGCGACGTCCTCGGCCACGGTCGGCATGAAGAGCTGGTCGTCGGGATCCTGGAAGACGATCCCGACCCGCCGCCTGATCTCCCGGAGGTGCTGGGTCGCCACCGGCAGGCCGGCCACCCTGACCCGGCCGGCGCCGGGCAGCAGCACGCCGTTGAGCTGGAGCACCAGGGTGGTCTTGCCGGCGCCGTTGGGGCCGAGCAGGGCGACCCGCTCGCCCCCGGCGACGGTGAAGCTCACCCCGAACAGCGCCTGGTGGCCGTCCGGGTAGGCGAAGGCGACGCCCTCGACCTCAAGGGCCGGGGTCACCGCTCCGCGAGCCGAAGCCGCCGTCACCGGAGCCCCCAGGCGGTGGCGGCCACCAGGGCCGCGGCCGCGGGCGCGGCCAGGGCGGCCAGCCACTGGCGCCGGCTGGCGGCCAGGTCCTCCAGCACCGGCATCGAGCCGGCGTAACCCCGCGACACCATCGCCAGGTAGACCCGCTCGCCACGTTCGTAGGAGCGGATGAACAGCGCCCCGGCGGTCGCCGCGACCGCTCTGGCCTGCCAGATCCAGCGGGGGTCGTAGCCGCGGGAGAGCCTGGCGATCCGCATGCGCCGCAGGTCGTCGGCGATGACGTCGGCGTAGCGGACCATGAACCCGGCGATGGTGGTGAACGCGCGCGGCAGCCGCAGCCGCTCCAGCCCGCGCAGCAGCTCCGGCACCGGGGTGGTGGCGGCGACGATCACCGACGCGGCGACGCCGAGCGTCCCCTTGACCAGGATGTTCCAGGCCGCCCACAGCCCCTCCCTGGCCAGCGGCAGCCCCAGGACCTCGATTCGCTCCCCCTGCCCGACGACCGGGAGCAGGACCGCGAACAGCAGGAAGGGGACCTCGATGACCAGCCTCCGCGCCAGGAACGCCAGCGGCACCCGCCCGACCCTGGCGAGCCCCACCAGCAGCAGCGCGTACAGCCCGTAGGCCCACAGCGCCTCCCGCGGGGTGGCCACCACCGCGAGCACGAACAGCAGGCTGGCCGCGATCTTGCACTGGGGCCGGGCGCGGTGCAGCGGGCTCGCCCCCGGGAGGTAGAGCGGGTGGGCGTGCCCGGTCCCCACGGTCAGGGCGCCCGGGTCGGCTCCGAGCGGTCCCGATCCGACTGCATCACCCGGACCAGCGCGAACAGCGCCAGGCCCACGCCGAAGGTGACCAGCACGCCGATCAGCCCGGAAAGGCCCGTGCTGAGCCGTTCGTTGTCCACGCCCTTGACCGCGTAGCCGGCCAGCGGCCCGTTCTCGAAGAGGTGCTGCCTGGCCTGGGCGGCGAAGCCCTTGTCCGCGGCGACCTTGTTCAGGCCGTCCGGCGCGGCGGACGCGAAGCCGCTGACGAACAGGCCGAGGCCGACGGCCACCAGCAGCCCGCCGAGCAGGAACAGGCGGAGGTTGGAGGAGCGCACGGCTAGGCCACCTCCCTGGCCTCGAGCACCAGCGGCGCCTGCAGGTCGGCCGCGCCGTGGACCAGGTCGGGCCGGACCCCGAGCACCACCCCGACGGTCAGGGCGGTGATGATCCCCTCGCCGATGCCGATCAGGGTGTGGACGCCGACCATGGCGGCGGTCACGGTGCCGACGGACGCGCCGCCGGTGCCGCCGATGGCGTACTCGACCACGAACGCGATCGATGCCAGGACCACCGAGATCCCGGCCGCCACCCCGGCCGAGCCGGCCACGGCGGCCTTGGTGGCCGGCAGCACCCGGCGCAGCAGCAGGAACACGGCGTAGCCGCCGACGCCCGCGACCAGCGCCATGTTGGTGATGTTGAGGCCGAGCGCGGTCAGGCCGCCGTCGGCGAACAGCAGGCCCTGGACGAGCAGGACCACCGCCACGCAGATGGCGCCGGCCCAGGGGCCGACCAGCACGGCGGCGAGGACCCCGCCGAGCAGGTGCCCGCTGGTGCCGGCGGCCACGGGGAAGTTGAGCATCTGCACCGCGAAGATGTAGGCGGCCACCAGCCCGGCGAGCGGCGCCTGCTTCTCCTGGAGCGTCTGGGCCGTGCGGCGCAGGCTCACCCCGAGGCCGCCTGCGGCCACCGCACCCGCCCCCAGCGAGGTGGAGGCGTTGATGAAGCCGTCGGGAATGTGCACGTGGCCCTCCTTGACCGGCTCAGTTGCGACCCCGTTGCATCTATGTGCAGCTTGCAACTGTACGGGCAGCGCAGGAGATCCGCAACGGGAACCCGGGCCCGGCGGCTGGCGTCGCGGGGACCTTCCGGCATAGCGTCGGCGCGTGGACGTGACGGTTGGCCGCCACCGGGCGATGCTCGCGGTGGTCGGGGTGCTGGTGCTGGCGGTGCTCGTCGGCGGGGTGGCGCTCTGGCCCCGCGGCCGGCTGGCCCGGGCGGGGAACGACCAGGCCGACCCGACCCGGCTGGTGAGCGCCACCCTGACCCGCGTCCAGGCCACGCCCTGCGAGCAGGCGGAGCCGGGAGCGCCCGGGTCGACCTGCATCAAGGTCGCGGCGCGGCTCGACGGCGGCCGGCAGGTCGACTTCGAGACCACCGACCCGACCGGCGGCACCTTCCGGGCGGGTCAGCGCGTCCAGCTCGCGGTGCTCGAGCAGCCCGGCCAGCCGCCCTACTACAACATCCGCGACCTCGAGCGGACCCGACCGATGCTGCTCCTGGTGGCGCTGTTCGTGCTGGCGGTGGTGGCGTTCGGCCGCTGGCAGGGGGTCCGCTCGCTGCTGGGCCTTGGGCTGTCGTTTCTGGTGATCGTCGGCTTCGTGGTCCCGGCCATCCTGCGCGGCCGGAGCCCGGTGCCGGTCGCCCTGGTCGGCGCCATGGCGATCATGCTGGTGTCGCTGTACCTGGCGCACGGTCCCGGCCGTAAGACCACCGCGGCCGTCGTCGGCACCGCGCTGGCTCTCGGCCTGACGGCGGCGCTGGCCGCCGCCTTCGTCGGCGTCGCCGCGCTCACGGGCCTCGCCAGCGAGGACGCGCTCAACGCGAGCTTCGCGGTCGGCGGCCTGTCGCTCCGCGGCCTGCTGCTGGCGGGGATCATCCTGGGCGGTCTCGGTGTGCTCGACGACGTGACCGTGTCGCAGGCGTCGCTGGTGTTCGAGCTGCGCCGGGCCGACCCCGCCGCCGGGTTCGGCGAGCTGGTCCGGGGCTCGCTCGCGGTCGGCCGCGACCACGTCGCGGCCACCGTGAACACCCTGTTCCTGGCCTATGTGGGCGCGTCGCTGCCGCTGCTGGTGCTGTTCGTGACCAGCGGCGACGCCTTCGGCACGGTGGCCACCGCCGAGGCGGTGGCGGTGGAGGTCGTGCGCACCCTCTGCGGCTCGGTCGGCCTGATCGCGGCCGTTCCCCTGACCACCGTCCTCGCCGCCGCGCTGGCCCCCCCTGAGGGCCCCGCGAGCGACGCCGCCGGGCGGCGTCTCGGGGACGCCGCCGTCTTCGAGCCGGGGCCCACGGCGGCCGGGCGCGAGGCGCCGGGGGGGCGGGCGGCCTTCGCGCCGGCCGGCGGCCTCCCCCGGGAGGCGGCCCTGGCGCTGTTCGACCGCGTCCTGGCGCTGCACGGCCCGCGGCTGTCGCATGCCACCGTCTCGGTGGACAGCGGCGACTGGCTGGGCATGGAGGCGCTGCCGGACGACGCCCGCCGGGCAGCGGTCGAGCTGCAGCGGCTGGCCGCCACCAGGCGGAGCGGCGGGTCCTGGTACCGGCGGGCGCTGGCGGCCGGTAGCGTCCGCCTCGACCTGCGCGAGCCGGGCCAGCTCGACCTGCTACGTCGCTTCGGGCCGTTCTCGACCGACGCCAGGGTGTGGAACGACGACCACCCGGACCCGGTGGTGGAGACGGCCGAGGCGCTCGACGACCTGCCGAGGGTCACCTACCGGCTCGCCGCCTGGGAGCTCGACCGCCTGCGCGGGCTGCTCGCCGACGCCGGCCAGAGCGACGCCGTGCTGGTCCCCAGGCGCTCCCGCGCCCGCCGCTGACACGACACCGCCGGTAGGATCGGCGCACCAGCAAGGAGGTCCCGCTGCGCCACCGCACCGCCACACGCCCGCTCGGCCTCGCCCTGGCGGCCGCCCTGGCCCTTGGGAGCTGCTCGCGGGACGCCGCCCCGCCGGCGGCCGGCTCCCCCGCCACGGTCACGACCGCAGCCACCACGACCGCCACCGTGGGTTCCACGGCGACCCGGCCGGCCGCGACCGCGCCCCCGCTCCGCTACCGCTTCCCGGTGACCGGCTGCCGCGTCAGCTACGGGCGCTCGCACCACGACTACCCGGCGACCGACCTCTTCGCGGCCCGCGGCTGCGCCTTCGTCGCGCCGGTCGACGGGCGCGTCGACGAGGTATCCACCTCCGACCGCTGGAGCACGGCGAGCGACCGGGGCGCCGACCGGGGCGGCCGCTCGGTGTCCATGGTCGGCGTGGACGGGGTCCGCTACTACGGCTCCCACCTGGAGGCGGTGGCGGCCGGCATCGCCCCCGGGGCACGGGTGCGGGCCGGGCGGCTGCTCGGCCGGGTCGGGAACTCCGGCTCGGCCAGCGTCACCGCCGTCCACCTGCACTTCGGCATCTCCTGGCCGACCCGGCCGGGGGTGTGGTGGGTCCGGCGGGGGGTCGTCTACCCGTGGAGGTACCTGGACTCCTGGCGGGCCGGCGGCAACCTGTCGCCCGCCCGGGCGGTGCGGGCGGCCCGGGCGGCGGCCGGCCGCGAGGACCCGCCGTGCCGGGCCCGCTGCTAGCTCCCGGGCGCCTCGGCCTGGTGGCAGGCGGCGCACACGCCCGAGATCGCGTAGTGGCTGAAGTCCGGGCGGAAGCCGTGGTCCCGCTCGACCAGCCGCTCCAGGCTCCGCAGCGAGCGGCGGGACAGCTCGAGGTCGGCGCCGCAGTGGGCACAGGTCAGGTGGGCGTGCTGGGCCTCCTCCAGCCGGTGGTAGCCCACCCCCGACTCCAGGTGGACGTGGGCGAGCACCCCGACCTGCTCGAGCCGCTCGAGGGTCCGGTACACCGTCGACGGGCTGACGCCGGGGACCCGCGCCTGCACCCGCTCGATCACGGTGGTCGGGATGACGTAGCCGGAGGTCGACATGATCTCGTCGACGATCGCCAGCCGCTGGGGCGTCATGCGCATGCCCTGCCCGCGCAGGAGCTCGACCGCGTCCCTGGTGCCGTTGCCGCTACCCATACCCGGTAGTCTAGCAATGCAGATGCAAATCGCTTGCAAGTCGCCCCCGGGAGGCCGCGCGCTGGCCGGTCAGATCCCGTAGAGACTGTGCTCGTAGCGGTCGGTGGGCGGCCGCACGGGCGTGACCGCCTCGGCCACCAGCACCGGCCGCCTGCTGGACGGCGCGATCGTGGTGACGGGCGGCTCCGGCAGCCAGCGGCCCTCGACCAGCAGCCACTGGTCGGCCTGCCTCCGGCTCGGGTCGCCGCGGATGGCGATCTCGTACGCCTCGGCGTCGGCCGCGCAGCAGAACACGTTGAAGCGGGCCAGCCGGTAGCCGCCGTCGTCGCCGGGGGTGGCGAAGCCGAGCACCCGCACCCGCGCACCCTCCAGCGACCGGCGCTGGTCGTAGAGGGCCCGGCTGACGAACTCGCTGACCGGCAGGGGGACGGCGCCGTCGACCGGGTCCGGCAGCGGCGGGAAGGCGCCGACGGGGCCGCCGGAGCGAGGCGCCTGCCGGCTGGCCGCGTACGAGCCCAGCGCCGGCGGGGCGATCAGCAGCAGCACCAGCACCGGGAGGATCAGCAGCCAGCCGGCTCCGAGCCGGCCACCGTGCCCGTGCCCCGCGGGCGTCGCCCGCCGGGGCTGGGGGCCAGCGCGCAGGGTGGCCGCGGCCAGGGCGAGCAGGACCACGCCGCTGACCGCCAGCGGCGGCCGCAGGGCCGCGCGGACGTACGCCAGGGAGGCGTCGCTCAGCCCCAGCCAGAGGGTGGTCGCTCCCACCACCAGCAGCATCACCCCCTGCGTGCGATCCTCGACCGACCGGGGCACCCCCTTGGGCCCCGACCCACCGGGGGACCCCCCTGGGGTCCCCCGGACCCCTCCGGCCGGACCCCTCCGGTTCACAGCAGCCACCGCCCGACCAGCAGGGCGCACACCACCGCGACCACGAAGGTGAGGGGGGCGAAGCGGGCGGCGAACCGGCGGCCGAACACGCCGACCTGCATGGCGACCAGCTTGATGTCGACGGCCGGCCCGACGACCAGGAAGACCAGCCGGGTGTCGAGCGGGAACTGGCGCAGGCTCGCCACGACGAAGGCGTCGGCCTCCGAGCAGATCGCCAGCGCCACCGCGAGCAGGCCGAGGCACAGCGCCGCGAGCAGGTGGTTGCCGGCCACGGCGTCCAGCAGCGGCCGGGGCACGAACGCCTGCAGCGTGGCCGCCGCCATGGCGCCCACCACCAGCCAGCCGCCGGCCTGCAGGAAGTCGTCGCGGACGGTCTGGCCGAACGACTGCCAACGGGTGTCGCCCTCGACGAGGCGGGCGCGGGCCCGGTCGATCCACTCGTCGCGGCCGAACCGGCTCCAGACCAGCCCGACCACCACGGAGGTGAGCAGCGAGGCCAGGAACCTCGCGGCCACCACCTCGGGCCGGCCAGGGAACGCCACCGCGGTGGCGACCAGCACCACCGGGTTGATGGCGGGCGCCGCCAGCATGAACGTCAGCGCCGCGGCCGGGCGGACGCCGCGTTCCCGCAGCCGCGCGGCGACCGGCACCGAGGCGCACTCGCAGCCCGGCAGGACCGCCCCGGCGAGCCCGGCCACCGGGACGGCGACGGCGTCGCGCCGGGGCAGCGCCCTCGCCAGCCACCCTGGTGGCACGAGCGCGGCCAGCGCCCCGCTGACCAGCACGCCGAGGACCAGGAACGGCAGGGCCTGGATGGCGATGGACACGAAGATCGTCGACCAGGTCTGCAACGCCGGGTTGTCGACCGCGTCCGCGAGCAGGTTGCGGCTGCCGAGCGCGACCACCACCAGCAGCAGGAGCAGCCGGGCGTCGAGCAGCCGCCCCAGCCGCCCCCCCGGCTCGCCGGTCTCCGGCCGGACCGGGCTCTCGACCTGACTGACGGGGAACCACCATCCTCGGGAGACGCCAACCGGGCGATGGTATCCCCGCGCTTAGAAGTGCGTGGTGCAGAGCGGCGCGGGGTCGCTGGCGAACATCCTGTCCGCGCGGCCCAGCGCGCCGGGAGCCAGCTCGACGACCCGGCCCGCCCTGGCCAGGACGGCCAGGCGCGGGCCGCCCAGGTAGACGGCGCCGAGGGCGGCGACGTCCAGGGCGAGGTCGGGCTCGGCCCCGGTGGGCTCGCAGGCGGCGCCGTCGGGGCCACCCTCCAGCCGGAACCGGCCCTGGTTGCGCGGCCGCAGGGCGTCGGTCACCTCGAGCACCAGCTCGCCCTCGGTGGCGTAGCGCCGGGCCCGCAGCGCCGCCGGCAGGTCGAGCAGCCGGACCCAGAGCTGGTCGCCGACATGGGTCGTGCGCAGCCGTCTGGGGTCCGCGAGGCGCCAGCGGGCGGGCTCGTCGACCGGCCGGTCGAGCAGCCGGACGGTGCCGACCAGGTCCAGGTCCAGGCAGTAGCGCCACACGGCGGCGTCCGCCTCCGGGGTGAGCCCGACCAGCATCCGCACCTTGGCGATGTTGCCCGGCATGCCCTCCGACCAGCGCTCCTTCACCCGGTAGCTGACCCAGCCGTCGACCCGGCCCGGCGCGGACTCGTAGACGACGTCGACGTGGCGGCTGAACCCGTCCCTGGTCCATTCGGGGTCACGGACGTACCACTCCCACCAGTCCGGCTTGCGGCTGACCTCCCCCGGCTGGCCGTGGTGGTAGCGCTCATAGAAGGGGGGCAGGACCTTGGCCGCCTCCTCCGGCTCGAGCATGCGCAGGCGGCCGGACCCGGGCGCGACGCCGGGCAGGAACGCGCCATGGCGGGGGTCGATCTCGTAGTCGGCGAACAGGGTGGCCATGCCGTAGCCGAAGCGGCCGTAGATGACCGACTCGGAGGCGCCGAGCGCCGACACCGGCTCGCCGCGCGCCTCGACGTCCTCGAAGTGGCGCAGGATCATCGCGCGCAGGATGCCCCGGCGGCGATGGGTCGGCAGCACCGAGATGGCGGTCAGGCCACCCACCGGGATGCTGGTGCGTCCCGGCAGGGTCAGCTCCAGCGAGTCGGCGCCGCCGGTGCCGACGATGCGGTCGCCGTCGAAGGCGGCCATGCTCCGCTCGAACTCGAAGCCGCGCTGGTGGTCGGCGATCTGCTCGTCGCCGGCGGTCTCGCCGAAGACGATCCCCATGACCCGGGCGAACTCGGCCCACTGCTCGGCCGCGACCGGCCTGATCTCGATGTCCATACCCCCCGTTGTACTCGAAACCACGGCGGCGCACACCTGCTTTTCGACCTACCCGTGATATCGTCCACTGCTTGACCGTGAAATCCCGGCAGCGGGCCCACGGACTCCCCGACCGTGCCTGGGCGCCGCGCTGGGGTCTCCCCGCTTGCGAACAAGGAGACGCGAGGCAATGGAGCTGGCCTACCTGGACGCCGCCTCAGGAAGCCTGATCGTGCAGGCGATCGTGGCCGGCGCCGCCGGTGCGGCGGTGTTCTTCAAGCTCGGTTGGCGGCGGCTGACGTCGCCGTTCCGCGGCAGGCACGACGACAAGGCCTAGCCGCACCGATGGAGGCGCCCGCCCGTCCCGGCGTGGCCAGCCAGGCCGACGACGCCGGGACGGCCCGGCGGCCGGCCGGGCAGCGCGAGCGTCTCTGGGCGTTCCTCGAGCTGTTCGCGCTGGTCGGGTTCGCGATCGCCCAGCCGACGCTGGACGTGCTCGGCAAGGCCCCCGACTTCTTCATCTTCCGGCAGGCCGACCGGGCCGACATCCTGGTGCTGGTCCTGGCCGTGACGGTGCTGCCGGCGCTGGGGATGTGGCTGGTCGAGCTGGTGGCCGGCCTCGCCGGCGACTGGGCGCGCCGGGCCGTGCACCTGCTCATGGTGACCGGCCTGCTGGCGGTGCTCGCGCTGGAGGTCGGGAAGAACCTCACCTCCCTGCGGGGGGCGGCCCTGGTCGCGGTGGCCGCGCTCGCCGGCGTGGCCGGTGGGCTGCTCCACGCAAGGTGGTCGGGCCTGCGGCTGTGGCTGCGCTACCTCGCCCCGGCGCCGATCGTGTTCGCGCTGGTGTTCCTGCTGGCCTCCCCGGTTTCGAAGCTGATGCTGCCCCAGCCCGGCGGCGCGGTGAACGCCAACTCCCCCGGCGTCCGGATCCAGGCCGAGCACCCGGTCGTGATGCTGCTGCTGGACGAGTTCCCGCTGACCTCGCTGCTGGACTCCAAGGGACGGATCGACCAGCGGCTCTATCCCAACTTCGCCAAGCTGGCCAGCGGGTCGACCTGGTACCGGAACGCCACCGCCGTGTCCGGCCTGACCGACTTCGCGGTGCCGGCGATGCTGGACGGGCGCTACCCGCAGAAGAACGTGCCCGCCACCGCCGCGCAGTACCCCGACAACCTGTTCACCCTGCTCGCCAAGTCCTACGCCGTCGAGCCGTTCCAGGTCGTCACCCAGCTCTGCCCGGCCAAGACCTGCAGGGCGACGGCGGCGACCGCCCCGACCGCGGTCGGGCTCCGCAACACGCTGCGCGACTCCGCCAGGGTCTTCAAGCGGGTCGCCTGGCCCCAGGACGTCGACGAGAACCCGACCGGCGCGTGGCTGAACGCGACCACCGCCGAGAAGACGAAGCGGCCGGCGCCGGCGGCCGGCAACGGCCCCGCCTCGAAGGTCCTCGAGGAGATCGACGAGGGCAACGAGCCCGACCAGTACCGCAACTTCGTCGCCGCGATCCAGGGCTCCGACCGGCCGACCTTCTACTTCCTGCACATCCTGATGCCCCACCAGCCGTGGCACTGGCTGCCCGACGGGAAGAAGTACGCGGACCATGGCGACGGCCGCAACGCGAATGGCTGGACCAGCGAGGCGTGGCCGCCGCAGCTCACCCGCCAGCGCCACCTGATGCAGACGGGCGAGGTCGACCGGATGATCGGGCAGATCACCAGGCGGCTGCAGGAGCAGGGGATGTACGACAACACCCTGTTCGTGGTCACCGCCGACCACGGCATGAGCTTCATCCCCAACGAGTTCGCGCGCCGCATCGCCTCGCCGCGCAACGCCGACCAGGTCCTGTGGGTGCCGCTGTTCATCAAGCAGCCGGGCCAGCAGCGGGGCCGGGTCACCGACCAGAACTGGGAGCACGTCGACCTGGTGCCCACCATCGCCGATATCCTCGGCATCCGCGTCCCGTGGAAGGTGGACGGCGTCTCCCAGGCCGGTGACGGGCAGCCGCGGGCCCGCACGGAGAAATGGTTCTTCTCCAAACCCGGCCAGCGCCAGGTGTTCCCCGGCCCGGAGAACCAGGCCAAGGCCCTGCGCGGCGTCACCGACCAGATGGTCAAGCCCGAGAACGGCTACCTGGGCTGGTTCCAGTTCGGCCGCTTCGCCGACCTGGTCGGCAAGCGCGCCAGCCGGGTCGGGGTCGAGCCGGGCTCGGGCGGCAGCGCCAAGGTCGACAAGCTCGGCGACTTCCGCGGCGTCGACCCCGCCGGCGGCACGGTGCCGGCCATGGTCACCGGCCAGGTCAGCCTGGCTCCCGGCGCTCCCGCCCGGCCGGCGGTGGCGGTGGCCGTCAACGGCGCCATCGGCGGCGTGTCCGAGCTGTTCAAGGAGGAGCGGGACAACCAGGGAAGCCAGCCCAGGGGCCCGCGGGACAAGTTCGCCGCGATAACACCGGACACCTTGTTCAAGAAGGGCGACAACCGGCTCGAGCTGTTCCTGGTCGACGTCTCCGGCGGCGTGGTCCGGTTGCGTCCCCTGACCATTGGCGGCTGAGGAGCGCGTGGCCAGCGGAATCGACCAGCAGCGGGCGGGCCCGCCGGCGGCGGAGCCGGCCGGCGGGGCCGAGCGCGCCGAACGGCGCCGGCGCTGGCTCCAGCGGGCCAACCTCTGGGCGCTGGTC
>Ga0307278_10000180_pt1 | contig 32112 bp, 27 predicted proteins | sample ER_DNA_117_FD_194482 | JGI IMG/M metagenome (GOLD analysis project Ga0307278, IMG submission 194482) | Bulk soil microbial communities from the East River watershed near Crested Butte, Colorado, United States - ER_DNA_117 | ecosystem: Environmental > Terrestrial > Soil > Floodplain | place... | reverse complement strand
AGATGGATCGGGGCAAGATGCGAGACACTGAGCACGGCCGGCTCCCCTCCGTATGTTGGCTCCGCCCGCTCAGTGTGGGTGACCCACGTAGATGCGGACCGGAGCCGGCCGTTCCATGCTGACTAAACGAGGTTCATCAGCATGGCTACGCCCACCGGGACCTTAAGCCAGAGAACATCCTCTTCGAGGGCGAAGCGCTGCGGCTGGGTGACTTCGGGCTGTGCTTGGAGGTCGACGATCAGCAGCGACTCACTTCCACGAGCGAAGCGGTCGGCTCCCGGTACTTCATCGCCCCTGAGAACGAGGGCGGCATGAACGAGGCCAACGACCAGCGGCCCGCCGACTTCTACGCCTTCGGCAAGCTGCTGTGGTGCGTCCTGACCGGCAGCGGACCTCGTCCACGCGAGCAGCAGCTCCAGTCCGGCCACCGCCTCATCGACGTCCTTGAGCGTGAGGAGGTCACGCCGCTAGACGCCTTGGGCGCCCAGCTGCTGGATACCGACCCACGGTCGCGGCTGGCGGACTGGCGGACGGTCCTTGCTGAGCTGGGAGAGGTCCATGCCACCTTGACCGGCAGCCGCACGCCAACGCCGGCGCCCCGGTCGATCGGCGGCGAGGCAATCGCCCAGGCTCGCCGCGTGGCGGCGCTCCCGGAGGTCCAACAGGCCGCCGCCGACCACGCCCGAGCGAAGCAAGTTCGGGACTGGGTCGCGCTCCTACGACGCGATCTCCCTGTTGAGATGGACCAGCGACTCGCTGGCGCCGTGCGGGAGGTCGTGGATGCGTCAGGCCACGAACTCCAGATCTCCGTCGGCGGCGGCGGTCATGATCCCGTTGAGCTGTTTGCCCTCCAGCCGGCGCTGAGCGTGCCCGGCTTGGAGATCGGTCAAGCGCAGGCGGTGGATGGGATGTTCGCGGCGGTGCAGCTACTCATCTTCGGAACCCGCGTCCGGTTTCCAACGTTCCGGGTCGGGCTCTACCTGCTTGAGTTCCCACATGACCTCTGGTTGCTGGCTATCCCGGACCTGGAGGTTGGTGACCGCAGCAGCGTCCTGCGCATCCCCCAGTGGCTCCTGGAGGGCCTCCCCAAGCCCCGTGGGCCGCTCCCCTACCTCATGGCGCACACCCGTCAGGCCGCGTTCGAGATGGCGGCGGCAGTGGGGGACTGGTTCCTGGACCGGCTCGCGTCCTATCTGCGGATCATCGCGAACGGGCTCGACATCGAAGACCACACTGCGTGGACAGGCCAACCGAGCTGTCCCACATAGTCCGGACAGACGCCTGGCGGCGACGGCGGTGCCAACTGCGACAGCCAACGCCAGCACCGCGCCTCGGACTGGTCCTTCGCCTTGGTTCACGACGGTCACTCGCAGTCAGCCACGGTCGGCCAGCAGTGACGCTGCGCTCTGCAGACCCACTTGGCCGGGCGCGACCGGGAGTGCCTGCAAGGTTGCGGTGGGTCTAGCACCAGAGGTGGAAGAGTGGGACCAGACAACTGTCCGTCGTGGGCTGGGTGGGGTTCTCGCCGACCGCGACGTGGAGGGCGACCTGCGGGGACAGATCGGGTGGGGCCTTGGCGATCGCTTGGAAGTCGGGAAACCGGGCGCGGAACCCCTCGGCATCAGTCAGGTGGCCGTCGGTGTAGTAGATCCGCGAGCCCTTCAGGTTCGTCTGGTCGATCACCGCCAGGATCCCCGGGTTGCAGATCTCGCGGCCGCGGTCGTTGAAGCGGCCGGAGCAGAACAGGTCATGGATCTGGGCGAGCTTGGTGGGGTCCTTGAGCTTGACCCGGTAGCTCTCCGGCATAAGGTCCGCGGTGACGTTGCGGACCATCTCCGGCGAGGCATTGATGCGCTCTGCGGCCTGTTGCTTGGACTCATGGTCGACTCGCTGGACCACTGGTTGGCCGCGGAGCTGGGCGCCGATCGACTCGCGCTGCTCGGGGGAGACATCGGGGGCCAGGTACACCGAGATGTCGATCGTGTCCGACCAGTAGCTCCAGGACAGCTGGTAGCTGACGGCGGCGTCGTAGTCGTCTTCGACCACGTGGTAGCCGGCCGACCGCATGCGCGCGGCCAGGCTACCGGCCAGGTCGCCGTTGAGGATCTGGACGGTGACGCCGGTCGCCGACGGCAGGCTGGTGAGGCTGGCCGCCGGCCTGGTGATCGCGCGGTCTCGGAGTGGGCCGGTCAGCACTGGCACCAGCGCGCCTGCGAGGATCGCCAGCGCTAGCAACGCCGCACGAGTCGATTGGGCCCGTTGCCGCTTGGGCAGTTCCTGGAGTCGTGCCACAACGTCGACCTCCTGGACACTCTGGTCAACGGCGTCGGCTGCTTGCTTGAGCCGGTGCTCGATGCTCATGGTGCTGGTTCCGTTCCAGGGCCCAGACGCTGTTGGAGGACGGTACGTCCTTGGTGAAGGTGGGCCTTGACGGTTCCCTCAGCGATCTTCAAGGCGGTGGCGATCTCACTGACGGTGTAGTCGGCGTAGTAGTGCAGAGCGATGACCTGTCGTTGTCGTTTGGGCAGTGCGCGGACCGCCGCCAGGACCTCGGCGTGCTCGCTCGGCAGCTCATACACGCCGGGTGGCATGCCTCGCTTGAGGGCAAGCCGCAGCCGGGCTTGCGCCTCACGCCCACGGTTGCGGAGCACCTTGCTGGCCTTGTTGGCCGCCACCTTGCGGACCCACGCGCCAGGGTCGTCGTACCTGCCGACTCGTTCCCAGGCTCTGTGGGCGGCCATGAATGCCTCCTGGGCGATGTCCTCCGCGACCATCGACCTGCCGGACAGTAGGTAGGCCAACCCCACGACCGCGCGGAACTCCCGGAGATAGAAGTTCTCAAACCGCTCCACGGCCGCTTGCGCGTCAGCTTGTTCCTCCTCGGCGCTCGCGGTCGTCACCCGCGGCCTCGCACTTGGCCCCCATGGTGGTCCTTGCCGTCCGGACTGCCTCGAACAGTGACTCCCCCGAGACGATCGAAAGGTTTAGCACAGCCACAAGAAATTTTCCTCCCGTACTGCCTAAACCTCAGATGCGACTGGGGACAGTTACTCGGCGAGGAGGTGACGCCATCATGCGAAACCGGGCGGCGCTGCAACTGGTGTGGAGGCTGGCTGTGCTTCTCGCGATCGTGGGACTGACCCTGGCCGGTAGCCCTGGTTGGCTAGTCGGCTCGCTGTTGACGCTGCTTGGCGTCCAGGCACAACCCACTGATCCCAGGCCGCCAAGGCAGTAGCCGCAAGGGCATGCGAGGCCGTTGAAGAGGTCCAGCAACATGGGCACTACTACCAGTTCGACGCCGACCCTCGAGCTGTGTTGTTGCAGATCAGATCCCAGAAGCGGATTCGCCGGGAAGCCGATGGCGAGCTGCGAGATTGCGCTCATGCCGCCAGATCAGCTGGTCGAGCACGCCTGGGGTCAACTGTGGGAAGCGAACCCGCAGCTGTGCGGCGGCTGCGGAAAGCAGCTCCTGGGTCTCCTCCGGCCCGACGTTGCGGCCAAGGCAGCGACGGAGGAAGCGACCGAGCATGCGGTCTGGCTTCACGAGCTCATCTGCGCCTGCCAGCATGAAAAAGTAGGTGAGCGAGATGCCGCTGCGCTGGCCAGGGATGGCCCGCACGGCCACCTCAAGCTGCTGGTCGGTGGCGGCAACGCTCACATCCTGCAGATACTCGATCCCGTGCTCGACGAGGGCGCCAGCGAACCGCCGCGCGGCCGCCGCCTTCAGGATCCCGTTGCGGGTCGAGGTGCGCTGGCGGTTCCGGACGACGTCGGCCGCGAACGCCTCCACTCCCTTGCGCTCGAGATTGGCGAGGAAATCGGTCACGGCGTGCTGCTGCTCGGTCGGCGGCAGCTCAGTCCGCGGGCAGGTGAGCGGCAGAGCGTAGTGTCGACAGTAGCGTTCGGGAACCCGGCGGGTTGCCTCATAGGTGGCGTTAAGCGAGAACACCGCGTCCAGCACACACAGCGGCACGCTGGCGTAGCGGATCGGGCTGGGCTGCGCAGCCCCCAGGTCGAGCCTGTCTTCGCATGCTCGGACCACTCGGCCGATCTCCACGGGTTGGACCATGCCGGAAGCATACGACCCCGCAGTCACGATCCCCTCGCGCGGCTCCTCTGCTGTTGTCGCCGCGATGCAGCCATGCAGCGACCTGTTCACGGTTCCGAGGCCACTGCACTACAGCGCGGCTGCGATGGTGACGAGCTTCTCGTCCAGCTCCTGCACGACGCGCTCACCCCGCCAAGGCTCTAGCCACGCCCTCGCGCTGGCCACCCGCTCCAGCTTCATCGCCGATTGGCGGGCGGCGACAACGGTGAGCGCTTGCGAGGCGGCTTGGCAAGCCCGCTCGGGTTCCTTCTGGCGGGCGTACGCGGCGGCCAGGTCGGCGAGGATCACCGCCCGATGGCTGTGGTCAGCGTCGAACTGGTCGAGGACCCCTTGGAGGACGCTGGCGCCTTCCCGAGGGCGACCGACTCGGGTCGCGCACACACCCCAGAAGCCTTGCACGGTGGCGCTGCCGAACTGCTTCGGTGCAAGCCACGGCGGCGCCTCGCTCGCGCTGTCGATCAGCGTGTACGCGCGCTCCAGCGCGGCCATCGTCCGCGAGCGGTTGCCAAGCACCGACTGGGCCTCGCCTTGGACTGACGCCAGCCATGCCCGCGTGACCGCGGTGCTGGCCTTGGCTTCGTCCATCCCCCTGCCGACCAGTCGCAGCGACTCCTGCGGGTCGCCGAGATGGTGGAGGTGGAACAGGGCCAGCATGCCGTAGATGTAGGCGGCCAACTCCCGATGGCCGGCTTGGCGGGCGGCGGCCAGCGCGTCGGTGGTGAACTTGCGGGCCAACGCGGCGCGGCCGTCCTCGTTGGCGAACCAGGCCAGGATCGTGAGGGCATCGCCGTAGGCGACCAGCAGTTCCCGACGAAGGGCCTCATGGGCACCGCTGGCGGCCATGTCGAGCGACCGGGCGTGCCGGATCATCGGCCCGAGGTAGCCGCGGGTCGCGTCGGCGACCCGGGCCTGGCGGAACCGTTCGGTGGTGGCCTGCAAGCTCGCGAGGGTCGCCGACGATAGCGGAGTGGTGGACTCGCTGACGACGGCACCCGCGCTGGCGACGACTCCAGCAAGGAAACGACGACGTTGCATGTCGCGTGCCCCTGCGGTCGGCTCGAACGTGCCTGGCCATCGTAGGCCGTCTCGTTCCGGCGGGCTGGTCAGCCGGGCGAATTCCCACAGCTCCCACGCCGCATCCGCCAGCTGACGGGGCGGGTGGACGTTGGTGGTGATCGCCTGGCTGATGAAGGCGGCGAGCTGGTCCGCAGTGCGCTTGGCGTCCTGCTGGAGCGCTCGGAAGGGGCTGGTGTCGTCGTGCATTAAGGGCCCGACCGCCCCGCGCGGGCTCGCTCGAGTGCCCGCTGGTCACGGTGGGCGTGCGTGTTCTGCACGTCGGCCCAGTAGGCCAGCAGGACGAAGCCGAGCAGCAGGAGAGCCGCCAGGATCGTCCCGAGCATGGCGGCCTCCTGCGTGCGCTGGCGGCGGCGGGGCTGACTGGCGACCTGGGAGTCATGCCAGGCAGCCCGCCGCTCGGCGTGTTCTACCCTCAGCGTCACAAGATGTCAAGAGACGACATCCGGCGCTATCTGATGCTGTCGATGACTTTCCTGATGCCAGCAGTGGCAGAATCCCGCCGACTGGCGACCTGGGGAGTCATGCAGTGCCGAGGGATGACGAGTTGCTGACCACACAAGAGCTCGCCGCCGAGCTCAAGGTGTCCCCCCGTACGCTGCAGCGGTGGCGGGCCGAGGGCTCCGGCCCACCTACGGTGCGGGTGGGCCGAGGTGTGCGCTACCGGCGACGCGACGTCAACGCCTGGCTTGAGCGCCGGGATCAGGCCGGCGAGGAACATGCCTAGACCAACTCCTCAGACTTGGCGGCGGCGAGACACTATGTCGCCACACCGGAGATTCCCAACGCGTCCGAGACCTGCCCGTCTGTCGTGAGGCCACGGGACGCTGGCCGCCATCCTGCCGATGGTCGGGGAGGGTGACTGGGCAGGGTCGATCGTGGAGCTGGCGGGTGACCATGAGCCTGCCGTGGATCGCAACCTCGCACTGCACGGCGTGCTGGTGCGCCCGTCGCGGGCGGTGCTGGAGGCCTTGGCCGCCGCCGCGACCGACGGTTCACTGCGTCCGGTCGTGGACAGGTGCTCGACTTGGCAGATGCGGCGGTGGCTCACCGGCGGGTTGAGTCGCGCCACGGCCAAGGCAAGGTCGTGCTGCGGGTGGCGAAGTGAACCTGCTGGACGTGCCGCCTGCTGCACTGGCGAACAAGAATTGGATGCGGCCATCCGCCGCTGCTCGTGCCACGGGTGCACAGGTTGCAGGCCGTTGTGTGTACCACGATGGTGCCGGGTTCTCGCCGAGATCAAGCGTCAAGACGCCCCAGTAACGAACCACGAGCGAAGTCAACATCCCCTCTGCTAGCCGAAGTCAAAGGGCTCTCCGGACAGCAGCCGCGCCGGCAGCAGGCTCGCGACCTGCTCGTCGACGGAGGCTAGTAGTTCCCCTCGGGCGATTGGCAGCCGTGCCGCGGCCGTGACAAGCCCGCGCCGCGCCTCCGCCAGCTGGGGTAGCCCAAGGCGTTCGGCGAGCTGCTCTGCCATTCGGAAGTGGATGACAGCGCGCGACCGGTCAACAGCCGTGCGCGCAAATCGGGCGTATGCAATGCCCAAGCGAATGGAGGCATCGAACAGCCCCTTAGGATAGGGGGATCGCCGCCAGAGGTCGGTAGCGACGAGCAGATGCTCAACGGCAAGTCGCGGTCGGCCATCCTCTAGGGCTCGAGTGCCGCGATCTAGCCAGATGTGGGCGTCGGCCAACCCACCAGCGTCCTCCATCTGCTCCTGCGCCTGGTGCCACCAGCGATCGTCGGAGTCGGCGTCGAGCTCGTGCCGGATGCGGTACATCCAGAGAGCCCAGTAGGGGTTGTCGGTCGTGTTGTACCGCGAAGTGCGCTCGAGCTCGCGTAGAGCCAGCTCAAGCAACGTCCGATCTCTCCCGCCGTTCATGGCCGCAGCGAAGAGGGCCCGCGCCTCCCGGTGTCCAGCTCCGTAGATGCTTGCCGTTTCGCCTTGCTCTCGAGCCGCGTACATCACGCGCCGGGATTCGCGCGCGGCATGCAGGTGTCGGCCTTGGTAATCATCGATCCACAGTTCGTGCTGCCGTGCGCCGAGCGCATCCTGCACCGTGAGTCCCGTTTCGCGGGATCGCTGGAGGAGCTGGCGCGCTTGAGTGTAGTGGCCAAGTGTCATCAGCAGGCCACCGGCCTGGCGCTGGATCTTGGCCCTGGCAATCCCGGCGACAGGGAAGAACGTTTGGTAATCGGCCAACGCGTCGTATAGACGTCCCTGACGACCTCGCAGAAAGGCCCGCGCTGGCAGCAACTCGGCGGCCCCGGCGTCCTTGGCGAGCAGCTGGTCGACCAGCCCTTCGACGGCGATACTCCGCGGCGTAACGTCGACGCTTCGCCAGTGGACTCTGCCACCCAGGTCCGCGAGAAGTCCGGCCAGTCGTTGCCTGGCATCCGCGAGGGACGGCGGGTCTTGGCGCGCCAAGACCAACGCCGTCGCCTCGACGATCCGGCCATCCAGAGCGTTGATCTCGGCTTGGCCTGATGGCCGGATGGTCGGGTCGACGAGTGTGGTCTGTGTCGGTACCGGGGACGAAGGGTGCAGATTTTCCACCGCATCGCGCAGCACTTCGATGCGCCAGGCAAGCCCGCGGACCTCTTCGCGGAGCCGCATGATCTGCAGGACTGGAAACAGCGGTTCTCCGGGCCGGGCGCGCCTGGCCAGATCATCTACGACGGCTTCGGGGAAGACGTCGACGATGCGAGTGGCATTGATGCCCTGCGCGGCCAGATAGTTTCTCTTCGGCCCTAAGGCCGCCCGAAGGTCATCACGGATGGAATCGTCGACTGCCCCGTCTAGGACGCCTTGCGCCAGCGCGTCCGCAAGCCAGCCCGATGCGCCCGCGCGCTCCAAGTCGTACGCGAGGCTGTCGGCCGCCTGGCTCATTGCCTCTGGCGGTAGCCCAGTTGCAGCCTGTCGAACGGCGACTTCCATACCCGACTGGCATGCGGCGCGCACCTCCGCTTCCCAGTCGGTCCCGCGCGCCTGGCGAAGCCCGCCCTGTCCGACAGCAGCCACTACCGCGGCGATGAGTTCCTCTGCCACGCCCTGCGCGATCGCCCCGAGCGACACGCCGACCCCCAGCTCGACGACCAGAGGCATTGTAGGACTGACGCGCTTGACAAGCACGAGGCTTCTGGCCGTGATGGCCGGGCCCGAGTCATCCCTTCGCCGCCACTGCACATGGCCCTCGGCGAGACGCGAACGCGCTGGAGCACTACTGGCGCGAGCTTTACGCCTTGGGCAGGAAGACATGGTCCGTGGTCGTGTTAGCGCGCCCTTGCCAGTTGTCCCATTGGCGGTCGCCTTACCCGGGTTGACTTCGTAGAAGGATCGCTCCACGCGCAACCCAAAGCACGGCAGCCCTGCCATGCCTTCGCCAACCGTCCAATCCTGCCGCCCTGCTGATCGTCCCGTTCCCATCACTGGCACGCCTGAGCTGGTTCCGCTGGCGGTATGGCCGTGCGCGCAGACCAGCGCCCAGTACCAGCGGGCCGGGCGCTACCTCCCCGCCTCCAGCACCCATCCGGGCAAGATGCTGCCGGAGCTGGCCCGTCGGCTGGTCGCCGAGTACTGCCCATCAGGCGGACTGGTTGCCGACCCCATGTGCGGCATCGGCACCACTCTGGTGGAGGCCGCGGCGCTCGGCTGCCGCGCAATCGGTGTCGAGCTGGAGGCCCGCTGGGTCGACCTTGCCCGCGCCAACCTTGCCACCGCGCTCCCGACCGAGCAGGCTACCCTCACCGAGGTTCTTCATGGTGACGCGCGCCGGCTGCCCGACGTGCTCGGGGATGTGGCTGGGCGGGTCGACCTCGTGGTGACGTCCCCGCCATATGCCTGCGACGCCGGGGTGATCGACAAGCCGGCGTGGCGCGTCGGCCACCCCATGTGCCCTAGGGACACGCTGAATTACTCTCGCGATCCCGCCAATCTCGGTCACGCCCGCGGTGACATCTGGCGGTCGGGGATTGCCGAGGTGCTGGCCGGCTGCGCCTGGCTGCTGCGCCCAGGTGGGCTGCTGGTCACCGTGACCAAGAACACTCGCAGGGTGGGGCGGCTGAACGATCTTGCCACCACCACCGTCCGGTTGGCCGAGCGAGCCGGGTTCGGCTACCTGCAGCACATCATCGCTCTGCACGCCGTAGTCCGGGATGGAGGGCTGGTGGGGCGGCCGTCGTTCTGGCAGCTCACCCAGACCCGTAGGGCGCGTGCGCGTGGCGAGCCGGCTCACCTGGTGGTCCACGAGGACGTGCTCGCGTTCGCGAAGCCCGCAGCCTCCTTGGGTTCCGATGGCTGAGCCCGCCCGTCCCGACCTCACCCCGGGGAGTGACTCCGAACCCGGGCAGCCGCTGCCGATCTCGGTGTGGCCGACCGCTCAGCAGCCCGCCGCGGCGCAGCGGGCCGGCCGCTACCTGCCCGGCTCAACTGCGCACCCGGCCAAGATGCTGCCCGCGATCGCCGGCCACGCCATCAGCGCCTACAGCCAACCCGGCGACCTGATCCTGGACCCGATGTGCGGCATCGGCACCACCCTGGTCGAGGCCGTCCACCTCGGCCGCGACGCCATCGGCGTCGAACTCGAACCCAGGTGGGCTGAACTCGCCCGGGCCAACACCGCCCATGCTCGCACCCACGGCGCCTCCGGCGCCGCCACGGTCGTCACCGGCGACGCCCGCCAGCTCCCCACTCTCCTCGACGCCAAGCCGATCGGGCGGGTGGCGCTAGTACTGACCTCACCGCCCTACGGCGCCAGCATCCACGGGCAGGTCACCGCCCGCCCCGGCCGCGGTGTCGCCAAGTACGACAACACCTACTCCCCCGACCCCGGCAACCTCGGCCGCGTCACTCCGTCGGCCCTGCTCGAAGCCCTCGGGGAGATCTTGGCCGGCTGCCGGACGCTGCTGCGTCCTGGCGGGCTGGTGGTGCTGACTGCCCGCCCCTATCGGCACCGCGAGCGGCTGGTGGATCTGCCCGGCCAGCTCACCCAGGTTGCCGAGGCCGCCGGGCTGGTGCTGTATGAGCGCAACGCGGCGCTGCTGGTCGGGCTGCGCGGCGACCGGCTGGTGCCCCGCCCGTCGTTCTTCCAGCTGGATCGGGTCCGCAAGGCCCGTGCGCGTGGGTTGCCGCTGCGGATCATCGCCCACGAAGACGTCCTGGTCTTCCGCCGCCAACGAACCCCCGCGGGTTCGAGCGAACTCAAGTGATGCCCCTGCAGCGCTGCCAGCGACCGGGAGGTGAGCTCGGTGCCCGGCCCCTATGAGCACAACCGTGACCCGCAGCTGGCTGAGCTGCTCCACGAGGTCACCGCGGAGGGGTGGGGGAACGACAGCGTCGGCGACCTCGAGGAGGACGGGTTCCACGCCAGCCTGCTGTTAGTGGAGCCTGCCGAGCGGCAGGAGCTCACCGAGGTGTTCGACCGTGACGTCCCGGCTGGCAACTGGATCGTCACCGAGGACCAGCAGGGCTTCGTCATCGTCGACCAGTACCCGACGCCGGCTGCGGCCAGGCACGCCTTCGACCACCTACCCGACCTCGATGGTCCGGGGGAGGAGGACGGCACCATCACCCCAGCCGGGCCGCTCGGCAGCCAGTATGCCGTCGCGCTGGCCGGGTCCTTCCTGGACTACGCCGACGACCTGGGCCAGGCGACCGCGATGCTGCGGGAAGCGATGGACGCCGACCGCTATTGGCCCGATGCCTGGTTCATCAGCGACCACGGCAACCCCCACCGCCTCAACCTCTGGGCGCCGTGACCACGCAGTTGGCCGCTGCAGGACTGGGCACGGCCAGGGCGGCGGTGCCGCTGGTGAGGCTCCGGGTAATGCTCCGATCGGCGAGGCCGGCGTGCTCGGCTCGAGGCGGCCATCGGTCCGCTGGTCGTGGCAGCCTGGGCCGGCTGGGTCCCGCGACCAACCCCACCACGGCGACTCCCGCCGGGTACTCGCCCGCCAAACACGCACGCATCAGCCAGTGGGCGCCACCCCGGCGGAGGAGTCTGGATGAGGTCGTCTAGCAGGCAAAACACGCCAGACCCGGGTGCAGAATCGAGGTATGGTCCCACCCCCGCCGCACCCGGCGGCGGGGCTGGCCAGCCCACACTGGCACAAGCAGCAAGCGGGGAGGTGCACAGATGGCCACCCGATCACCCAGCCAACCGCACGCCGGCCCAGCCCACCACCCCGCCACTCGACCAAGCGGCCGCTGGCGCGCAGGTCCACCCGGTCGATCCGCTGGCCCGACTCCCCGAGATGCTCACGGTCAAAGAAGTCGCCGCGATCCTGCGAGTCGGCCGCAACCAGCTCTACGAGGCTGTCGCCCGGGGCGATGTCCGCGCGATCCGCATCGGCCGCACCATCCGCATCCCCAAGACCGCCCTGCTGGACCTCCTCACCACCCCACCCGCCACGCCCGGCACGACCGGCTCGCCGAAGTGATCTCTGGGAGGAGGGCGCGGTGAACGCGGCGATCATCAAACGCGGCAACCGGTACGCGGTGCGGCTGGACCTCGGCCGCGGCCCCGACGGCAAGCGAGTCTTCAGGTACCACTCCGGGTACGCGACCAAGCGGGCCGCCCAGCAGGCCAGAACCGAGCTGCTCGGCGCCCTGGAGCGCCGCAGCTACGTACCGCCTGACAAGACCACCGTGGCCGACTACCTCCGCGGCCAGTGGCTGCCTGCGGTGCAGGCGCGGCTGCGGCCGGGGACCTGGGTGGAGTACCGCCGCAAGGCCGAGACCCACCTGATCCCCACCATCGGACAGGTTCCGCTGCAACAGCTCACCACCGCCATGCTCAACGCCCTCTATCAGCAGCTGCTGGACTATCGCGTCGGCGTGCGCACTGTTCAGTACGTGCATGCCACCATTCGCAAGGCTCTCAACGACGCGGTCCGCTGGGGGTTGCTGGTCCGCAACCCCGCCCTGCACGCCGCCGCTCCGCGGCCGCGTCGGGCAGAGCTGGCTACCTGGACCGCCGGCGAGCTCCGCTGGTTTCTGGCCTGCGTGCGAGACGACCGACTGTATGCCGCCTGGCAGCTGGCAGCCCTCACCGGGATGCGCCGCGGCGAGGTCCTCGGGCTGCGCTGGTCCGACCTCGATCTCGACGCCGGCTGGCTGTCGGTGCGCCAGACGCTGGTGGTGGTCGACAACCAGCCGCGGATCTCAGAGCCTAAGACCGCCCGGGGCCGGCGGCGCATCGCCTTGGACCCCGAGACCGTTGCCGCGCTGCGCACCCACCACGCCGCCCAGGCCGCCGAGCGGCTGGCGGCCGGGCCCGCGTGGGCCAACAGCGGCTTGGTCTTCACTCGCCGGGACGGCGCTCCGCTGCATCCCGAGTACGTCCGCCGGCAGTTCGACCGCCACATCAGCCGCGCCGGACTGCCGCGGATCCGCTTCCATGACCTGCGCCACACCCACGCCACCCTGGCGCTGCAGGCTGGCGTGCATCCCAAGGTCGTCAGCGAACGGCTCGGCCACACCACCGTGGCCATGACCCTGGACGTCTACTCCCACGCGATTCCTGCCTTGCAGCAGGACGCCGCCGTCACCGTCGCTGGGCTCGTCAGCGGCGGCGCCTTGGCTGACAAGGCTTGACTGGTCGGCGCGGGCAGAGAGGGCCCAGGCCCTGGCGCTAGCCACTCACCAATGGGAACCAGCGTCAGGTAGTGCTTGGAATCCAGATGGCCGAGCCGTCGTGGCCGCAACTAACCGGGATGGCCGTGCCCTCCTCCGCTCCTAGGGCAGCAGCGCCGCCAGGGTCGCGTCCAGCCCATCGTGGGACCACAGCTGCATCCACGGGACCGTGACCCCTGCGTCTCTAGCACACTGACCCGCTCGCGGACGCCCGCCATCGTGGTCTTCTTGGGAAGGACGCCGCTGGCCAGAAGCCGGAAGCCGGCGTGTGGATACCCCTCGATTGGGGTGGGTCCGTTGGCGGCCAGTTCCTCGTATAGCCGGAACCCGACCTGCATCCATCCCGGCACGGTCCCACCGGCCACCGGGGTTACCCAGGGCACCCACAGTCGGTGTTGGCGGCCGAGCGCGATCTCGCAGCAACGTGCGGGGGTCGAAGCTTCGTCGACAGCGCAAGGTCATCAGCGTGCGAAGCTGTGCTCAGCGCAGCTCGAGCTTGGAACCGAGGAGCAGCACAAGACACTCGTCGACATTCGCGACACCGCCGCCCACAGGGCGCTACAGGACCCTATCGTGGGCACTCCAAACCGTTGATCTCGCCGAGCAGCTGCTGGAGCGGCTCGACGGAGCAGGGCAGTAATGGGGCACGGGCCGGACTACGTTGCCATGGTCGAGCGCAGCTGGTGGCTGGTCTTCATGGGCAGGCCCTTCCAGGTAACCGCATGCCGGCATCGACGGGGATATTGTCTTCCTCGTCGCTCCCGTCGCCGGGTGCGACGCTGAAACTACCGCCGCCATGGGGGCAAGTTGGCCGACATCGCCATGGACGATCGCATCACGCTCGATGGTGAGCTGGTGACAGTGGTCGCCGTGACGACGACCCCCGACGGCTTCGAGTGCATCGTCAAGTCGCCCACCCGCGGGCTGGTCGAGGCGTTCCTGCGCCGCTCGCAGCTCGCCGAGGTGAAGGTCGCGTCCCACGACGGCGGCGGCGACCCAGGCCGTGCCATCACCGCGGTGTGGGCGAAGTGGATGGCGTGGTCGGTTCCCCGGATCCGCTCGGCGGTGCTGGCCACCCGGCCGCTTCGGCCCTACGCCCATCAGGACGACGCCGTGTTCGGCGTGATGCTGTCCCAGCCACGGTTGCGGTTCCTGCTCGCCGACGAGCCCGGCACCGGCAAGACGATCATGACCGGCATGTACCTAGCCGAGGGCCGACGCCGGGAGTTGATCCCCGGCAAGACGATCATCGTGGTGCCCGCGCACCTGGTGAAAAAGTGGATCCGCGAACTGCAGCGATTCCTCGGGATCGACGCCCACCCCATCACCCCGGAGATCGGCCGCGACCCCCTTGACCTGCGCGCCGACGTCGATGTGTGGATCGTCTCGGTCGACCTGTACACCTACAACGCTGACGTGCGCCGCAAGGTCGTCGGGACCCGGGCTTCATGGTCCCTTGCGGTGTTCGACGAGGCGCACCGGCTCACGCCGACCTCCCAATACCTGGGTGCAGCGGCGCAGCTGGCCGAGCTCAGCCACCACCTGCTGCTGCTAACGGCCACCCCTCATCGCGGCAAGGAGCACTTCTTCCGGGCGCTGCTGCACCTCCTCGACCCGGCCATATACCCGTGGGACGACGCGATGAAGGACTACGCGGACATGGTGCTACGCCCGGGGCGGGACAACTTCCTGCGGCGGATGAAGGAGGACCTGCGCGACCTCGACGGCAATCCGCTGTTCCCACCCCGGTTCGCCGAGACCCGCCACGTGCGCCTGACCCCCGCCGAGGCCGACGCGTACACCGCGGTCATGGACTATGTCGATGGCTGGTATGACGCCACCTCGGTTTTGGCACGCTCCATCTACGGCAAACGCGCCGCATCCTGTGTTCCTTCGGCGCTTGCGACCCTCAAGCGGCGCGCTGAGCTGCTGGGGGCGAGCCAGACCAGCAAGGTCGACCGGGTCGCGCCGCACGGCTTTGATCGGCCCGACTTCGACGGCGCCGACGTAGATTCCGACGAGGCTTGGGAGGCCGCCGAGCAATCGGTGGTCGAGGCGCGCAGCCGCGACCGCAAGGCCGAGCTGGAGGCGGTGCACGGCGTCATCGGCCAGCTTGAACTTGCCCTCACCTCCAAGGATGAACCGGCCAAGTGGCAGACCGCCAAGAAGCTGCTGGTCGAGCATGGCATCACCCCAGCGTCTGGTGGCCAGCTGCTGGTGTTCAGCGAGTTCGTCGACACGGCACATTGGCTGGCTGGGCTGTTCCGCGACGCCGGCTTCTCCACCGAGGTGCTTGAGGGCGGCCTTGACCAGCGTGAACGTGACGCCCGGCAGGAGCGGTTCCTGGCCGGCGGCTTCCAGGTGCTGGTCTCCACCGACGCCGGCGGTGAGGGGATCGACCTGCAAAGCGCCAACCTGATGCTCGACTGGGACATCCCCTGGTCGCTGGTGCGCCTGGAGCAGCGGGCAGGACGGCTGCACCGCATCGGCCAGACCCGCCCAGTGCACCTCTACCATCTTGTGGCTCCTGAGACCCGGGAGGGCCGGGTGCAGCAGGTGATGCTCGACAACCTGACCGCCGCGGCGAGGGCGCTGCATGGCCGCATCTACGACCTGCTGGACGCCACCGCCGACCGTGCCGGGTTTGACTTCGCCGCGGCCATGGCCGCTGCACAGCGCAACCCTGACGCGGTCGAGGCGATCGCCGCGGGCATCCCCGACACCGAGGTGCTGGTCGCGCGGGCCCAGGAGATCGTCGCCGAGGAGGACCGCTTGAAGAGCCCAGTCGACGCCGGTGGGGCACTGGAGCGGTTCGCTGCGGACCGGTTACAGGCAATTAACCCCGTCATCGTCGCTGCGTTCATCGAGCAGGTCGCGCGCACAGCTGGATGGATGCTCACCACCGGCCCAGCCACCGGGATCAGACTCCTACGAGCTCCTGATGGTCTGCCCGCCGGCGTGGCACCAGGGAGCGAGTGCCTGGTCGCCGCTGATGGTGGGGCAGTCGCCAAGGCCCGCTCGGAAGGCTTCCGGCGGTCCGCCGATGTGGTGGTGCTTGGCCCGACCGAGGCGCCGTTCCAGGCGCTGGTCGGGCACGCGAGCCGCACCTGCGAAGCCGACCTGCTGCGTGGTGCCCCTGTTGTCGATCTCGCCTCGCTGACCGGCTACACGCTGTTTGTGTACGCGGCGGAGTTCGAGCACCATGACGGGCTGCACCGCACCCGCCGGACGGCCCCGTTCCTCGTGCGCTACTCAGGGGCTGGCGCGTTCCCGGTGGCGTGGGAGTCGATCATGAACCTTATGCCAGCCGGTGAGGCTGCGGTCCCGCCCCCACCCGCTGCCCGGTTTGAGGCCGACGCTGCGGCCCGGGAGGCCATCCAGACCGAGGCGGACCGGCTCGAAGACGAGCAGCAGGCCATCACCGCCAAGACCCGCGCGGATCTGGACGACATCGAGCGCCGCTACAAGCGGCAGGTCCGCGCTCTGCCCGCTGCCGCCAAACGCGACGCCCTCGACCACTTTGCGCACACCAAGGCCGAGCGGCTCGCCCAGCTTGATCTCGTGGAAGCAGTCAGCCACACCGCGCCCCGCCTGGTCGGGTGGTTGCAGGTCGCCGGCGGCGCCCGTGCCGAGGAACTCGGCTGGGATCCGGACGCGGAGAAGGTCGCCGTGTCGCGTGTCGTCGCCGAGCTGGAGAGCCTTGGCTGGTTGGTCGATGACCGCCAGACCGCCGGGCTGGGCTATGACCTGTTCGCCCGCCGGCCCGGCACCTCCGATCAGCGCCTCGTCGAGGTCAAGGGGTTTACCGGCGACCTCGACGCGGTCGTGCTCGAACAGCACGAGTGGGCCCAGGCCCAGCAGCGTGGTGGCGACTACTGGCTGTACGTCGTGATCAACTGTGGTAGCAGCCCGGCCGTGGTGATCCGCGCTCAGGATCCCGCCGGCAGGCTGGGGGCCGGGCCGAAGTTGATCGAGCGGTACCGGATCCCCGTCGCGCAGCTGCGCCGCCTCATGGAGCCGCCGCGATGACCGTTCTGACCGACAACCAGCGCCTCATCGATCACTGGTTCCCCTGCGCTGCTGTCGATGAGGCCTGCGGAAATCCGGCCGGGTCCGGCCGCAACGAGAAGGCGATCTTCACCTGGTTTGCGTCGCGGCCGATCGCTCAGGCCCGCGCCGCCGTGGCCTGCGCGCTGCTTGGTGATGACCCCGCTACCCGCCAGACCGTCGAGGAGGCGGTGCGCGGCAGCCGGGGCGCGATCGACAAGCTCGCCGAGGCGGTCGCAGCCCGCTACCCGACCGGCCGGCCCGTCGTCTTGGACGTGTTCTCCGGCCGGGGCATCATCCCGCTGGAAGCGGCACGGCTCGGTGCCGTCGCGGTCGGGTTGGACCTGTCGCCGGTGGCGACCCTGGCCGGGCGGATCTTGGCCGACTATCCGCTGCGGGACTGGCGTGCCGAGCCGCCGCTCCCATGGCATGCCAAGCGGTCCGATGGCGTCTTGCCAATGGCCTCCGGGCGGGCCAGGCTCATCGCCGACCTTGAGGTGCTGCTCGCCGAGGTCGGCGGCCGGGTACGCGCCTCGGTCGCGCCTTACTATCCGACCAACCCCGATGGCAGCTACCCGTGGGGTTACCTGTGGGCGATCAGCATCCCGTGTGACGGCTGCGAGCGGCGCTTTCCGCTGGTCGGCAGCATGGTTCTGCGCCATCCCTACACCAGGACCGGCGACCCCGGGCAGGCCCTGCACTTCGACGTCGACGAGGCCAGCTGGCGGGCCGAGGTGATTGACGGCACCCCCGACCAGGCTTCCACCTACTCCTCGACCGAGTTGGGAGAAGGCAAGAAGCGCAAGGGCAAGAGCGCCCGCTGCCTTTTCTGCCATCACGTCCACAGCCTTGAGGCGGTCAAGGCCAAAGGCTTCAACGGCGAATACCGCGACGAGCTGCTTGTCGCGGCCGACGCCGAAGGCGAAGCCAAGAAGGTGTTTCGGACGCTGCGCCCAGAGGAGCGGGCGGCCATCACCAAGGTTGAGTTGTCGAGCCTTCCCGCCTTCGGCCCGTACCCGGCAGTCCCCAACGAGCCAATCCCGGCGGGCAACGTGCATACCGTCATGGCCAGCGGCTACGGGTATCGCACGTTTGGCTCGCTGATGTGCGAGCGGCAGACGCTGCAGTTCGTCGAGACCGCTCGAGCAATCCGGGCTTGCCACACCGAGCTGCTCGATGCCGGCGTATCCCGCGACTACGCCCGCGCCCTCACGAGCGTCGCCGCTGCCTTCCTGGTCCGCCGGATCCGTTACGCCACACGAGGTTGCAGGATCCGGCCGCGCGGCGACGGCGCTGGCACGGGGCAGAACCGACTCCAGGCCGGCGACCTCTTCGCGAGAGAGGCCGTCGTCCTGTTCCAGTTCGATTACCTTGAAACAGGCTTGGGCGGGGGGCCGGGAACATGGGAATCCGTGTGCGCTACCGGCCTGAAACCCCTCGAAACACATGTTCTCGGCCTTCGCGGCCGGCCAGCTCGGTTTCGGCAGGCCAACGCCATGGCCCTGCCATACCGAGACGCCAGCGTGGATGCGGTGGTCACCGACCCGCCGTACTACGACATGATCGAGTACGCCGACGCCTCGGACCTGTTCCACGTGTGGCTGAAGCGCGTTCTGTTCGACATCGAACCGGATCTGTTCAGCGAGCAGGCGGCCGGCGCCAAGAGCGGCCTGCAAAACAAGGATGACGAGATCATCGTCCGCCGCGTCCACGAGCCCGGGCGGATCCGCCACGACCAGGACTTCTACGAAGCGTCGCTGTCGAAGGCGTTCGCCGAAGCCCGCCGGGTACTGCGGCCCGACGGTCACCTGGTCGTCGTGTTCGGCCACTCCGACCCGGACGCCTGGCGCCGCCTGCTTGGGGCGCTGCACGACGCCGGCTTCGTTGTCACCAGCTCCTGGCCCAGCCGCACCGAGTCGGCCAACACTGGAGTCGCGTCCATCAAGGTGACGGTCACCATCGGCTGCCGGGTCGCGCCGCAAGGCCGCCCCATCGCCACGGCGGCGCAGGTAGACCGTGAGGTCACGGGCGTCGTGAAGGGCCAGGTGCGCACCTGGGCGCGGGAAGGGCTGGCCCTCAGCGACCAGATGATGGCCGCCTACGGCCCGGCGATGGAGGTCTACGGCCGCTACGCGAAGGTGCTGCTCACCGATGGCAACGAGGCGCCGCTGGACCGCTACCTGACCTTGGCTCGCAAGGCGGTCCGCGAGGCGACCGCGCTGCGCCTGGATCAGCTGCCACTGGAGACGTTCGATGCGTTGACGCGCCTGGCGGTGTTCTGGTTGCGGCTCTACGGCCGCACCAACGTCCCCAAGGGGGAGGCGCGCTTCATGGCCCAGGCTGACAACCTGCGCCTGGAAGACGTCCGCGACGCCCTGCTGACAGAGTCGACAGCCGGGTTCCGGCTGCTCGTCACCCCACCTACCCATGTCGGCCCCGACAGCCCAGCCTTCGACGTGGCCCGCGCCGTCGCTGGCGCCTTCGCCGACGGCGGCACCGAGGTGGCCGCCACGGTCCTGGCCCGAGCTGAGCGGGCTCCCGACGACGAGCACCTGTGGGCGGTCATCGGGGAGTTGGTCGCCCAGCTGCCCCCTGACGACGCGACTGCCAAGGCCCTGACCGCCGTACAGCGCAACACCAGCGCCATCCAGAACCTCGCCAAGGGCATCGCGACCGCCCAGGCCGATGCCTATGCCGATGCCGCCCGCCGCCCAAGTTTGTTTCCCGCCGACCAGGAGATCGAGCGATGACACCTGTCCCGCACTGGGCCGACGTGCTGGACCTGCGCCAGGAGCTCGTCGACACCGCCGGCCAGATCGCCGACCTGCAGATGTCGCTGTACAGCGCCGTCTACACCGACCGTGACGTCCCCTACCAGGAGCCGGGCTACTACGCCGAAATTACCGAGCCGACGGTGGGGCTGGTGCGGTTCATGGGCGCGGTCGCACGCCGGCTCGGTACCAAGGCGACCGGCGGCAAGGCGCTGTTCCACCTCGACCAGGGCATGGGCGGCGGCAAGAGCCATGCCCTCGTCGGCCTGTTCCACCTGGCCAACGATCCCGCGGCCTTCCTCGCCACCGACCTCGGTCGGCTGGTACGGGAAGAGGCCGAGCAGGCGGGCGGGACCATCGACCTGGCCGGGGCGCGGGCGGTCGTGCTGTCGGCCGACAACATGACCCCGGGAGCGACCAGCCCCGAGTTCGGCCTCGCGACCAGCCTCTACGAGCGGTTCCTGTGGGCCTTGTTCGCCGGTGACAAGGCCCGCTACCACCAGCACCTCGCCGAAGGCCCAAACAAGGCGGCGCTGGCCCGGGCGCTCACCGCGGCCGGCGGTCCCGTGCTGATCCTGCTGGATGAGCTCATGGACTACGTGATGCTGCTGTCCGACCGGGCACACCGCGACTCGATGCCAGGCGAGAAGGCGTTCCTCAGCAACCTCATGGACGCCGTCGACGACGTCCCCCAAGTGGCGTTTGTCGTGGTGATGATCCGCTCCGACCTTGACGAGCGCGGCTACACCGTCCAAGCCGAAGACTTCCGCGGCTACGTCGCCACCCGGCTGGAGCGCAACGGCACCACCGTGGCGGTCACCGAAGCCCAAGACTTCTCGGCCATCATCCGTCGCCGGCTGTTCGAGCGACCCGACGGCCTGCCCATCACCGAGCTGGCCGCCGCCTGGAGCAGCGGCGCCGACGTGGTCTGGCGGGAGCAGGTCTTTGACCGGCTCGGGGCCAACCGCGGCCTGGCCGGCTTCGAGGAGCGCGCCGCGGCCAGCTACCCCTTCAGCCCGGACCTGATGGCGCTGGTGCGGGACGACTGGTCCCGCCACGCCGGGTTCCAGCGGGTCCGCTCCACCGTGGAGATCTTCGCGCTGACCGCCTACCACTGGCTCGGCGAGCACCGCGCCGGCCGGTGGGCGCCACCGCTGATCGGCATCGGTGACATCCCCCTGACCGTCGCGCTCGAGCAAGTCCTGTCCTCCGGGCTGCTGCACGGCAACGAACGGGCCGTGCAGGGTTTCCGGCAGGTCGCCGCCGCCGACATCGTCTCTAAGGACGCCACCCAGGGCCGCGCCAACGAGCTCGACGGGGTCCTGGGCGGGCGGGGCGTGGACGGCGGCCAGCCGCAGCCGGCGCTGCGCATGGCGACCGCCCTGTACTGCTATTCGCTGGTCCCCCGCGCCCAGGCCAAACGCGGCGCCACCAAACCCGAGCTGATCGCCGCCGTCTACGCCCCTGGCGTGCCGTTCCACGCCGCCGAAGAGGTCTTCAACGCCCTCACCGACACCGAGGAGGGCCTCGGCGCCCTGGATCCCACGCCGGCGGCTGGCGGCGGTGCTCCAGCCAGGTTCCATCTCGCCATCACCCAGACCCTGCGGATGTTCCTCAAGCAGGCCAAGGGGGCGGTCCAGGCCGCCGAGCGGGACGCCTACCTGTGGGAGTGCGCCAAGGCGCTGGCCAGCAAGGGCCCCTTCGACGACGTCGTCGTCGTCGCGATGCCGCCCACGTCCGGCATGCCAATCGCCGAGGTGTTTGCCGAGGTGGACCAGAACGCCACGACCCGGCTGGTCGTGCTGGACCCGCGCCAGTGGACGCTGCTCAACGGCCGGGACACCCCCACCCGCGGCGACATCGCCGCGCTGCTCGGGGTCGGCGACCAGCCGCTCCCAGTCGACAACGCCGCGTCCTGCGTCGTCGCCTGCATCAACGCCCAGCGCCGCGACGCGGTCCGCAAACGCGCGGGCGAGGTCCTCGCCTGGCGTGCGGTCCTCGCCCAGCTCGAAACCAGCGACGACAAGTACGCCGAGGCTCAAGCCGAGCACAAGGCCTCCGCCCAGCGGGTCGACGCCGACCTGCTCAAGGCATACCAGCACTACGCCTACCTGATCCGCACCGACCGGGTCGAGGTCGACTGGCGACGCTTCGACGACGACACCAAGAGCGCCCTCAAGGGCGGCCACGTGTGGGACGCGCTCGCTGGGCAAGACCGGGCCACACAACCCGGCAAGCTGTCAGGGAGTTACCTGCGGACACTGCTTGAGCGCACCCCACGGGCGCTGACCCTCAAGGAGGTCACCCAGCAGTTCTACAAGAACCCGGCCTACCCGATGGTGCCCTCCGTCGACGACATCCGCCGCGCCGTGTATGGCCTGCTCACCGGCGCTGAGGGTTACGAGATCGTCGATGCCAGCGGCGAGGTGCTAACCATCACCTCCGCCGACGAGCTGTCGATCGGGTCCATGGACCAGCTGCTCCGCAAAGCCACCGCAGCACCGCCAGAAGCCACAAGCCCTACCGGGCGCGATGGCGCGCCGGACACCAGTCCGCCAACGCCTACAATCCCGCAAGCCGCCAGCGACTATCGCCGCTACGCGCTGGAGGTTCCCAACCGAAGCCTGGTCGACCCCGACGCTCGCCGCTCGATGGCGAACCTGCTCCAAGCCGTCCTTGACGCCGTCGACCCCGACACCGGTGGCGACGTACAGCTCATCGACGTCCACGTCAACGTCACCGCCAATCCGGCCGCGGTCCAGGCCGTCGGCGAGCGAGCCAATGCAGTTGGCGCCAAGTGGCGCGAAGAGGAACTCGACTTTTGACATGCAGCTCGAGCTGCTATGTGAGTTCAGGACCGTTGGGACAGAGGCTGTTGGAAGCAGTGAGCGAGCTCGGCCCGTGGGGTCGGGAGAACTGGCAGGCGATGCGAGAAGGCCGCCCACCACGCGGCAGGTCGCGCTGCGCGCCCGCCGCATCCCCACACGCTCCCTGAGCGTGATGACCTGCGGGCCAACCGGGCCCGGCGCGTGGGCGGGTGGCCGACCGCCGGCCTTTGACCGGGCCCTCTACCGTCCCGCAATCAGGTGGAGCGGCTGATGAACCGCCGCAAGCAGTTCCGCGCGGTGGCCACCCGCGTGGACAAGCTCGCCGAGCGGTATGTGGCCACGGCGGCCGTGGCTGACATCTTGATCTGGCCGCGCCAGGCCTCACCAGCCCCGTGGCAATCCGGGAAACACGCCTTGGGAAGCTCTCCCGCCTGACAGGGGTTGGGAGTGGAGCGGGACTCGCCGGTGAGTCGACGGCCTGGAAGTCGGCCGCGAACCCGTAGCGGCGACCGGTGTGGTCGGCGAGCAGATGGAGGCGACGGCGAGCAGCGAGTGCTGGCGTCGTCACACGACATAGCCGACGAAGCGGCCCTTGGCCAGCAGGTCGTGGACCACCTGGACGGCGGTCAGGAACGCCATCCTGGCTGATGCGCCGACCAGAGAATTCACGAGAGTTTCACTACCGGGTAGCGGTCATACAGCCATCTGCCGGTCTTGAGGTCGCGGGCGGAGACGAGCAGCCGTTTCGAGTCGTCGATGTGGAACGACACCTGGAACCTGGCTTCGCCTTTCTTGGCTGGCGGCTCGGCTTGAAGGAAGGTTGGACTTTCTTCGTTCATCCAGAAGTGGGTGCGGGCGTGCTGCTCGTCGATAGTCAATTCGACGAGACGCGCGGCACCGCTTGGGTCGAACACCAGCTCGACCGATTGATCGGAAGAGGCGCGGGCAGGGGCGGCCAGTTCGAAGATCGCCAGACCGAGCTGCTGTTGCCCGTCGTAGCTGGCCTTGATGGTCAGTGTGGCCAGCGGTTGCTTGGTGGGGTATGGGGTGCCGGCCTCGACAAGGCGGCGATACTCGTATTCGTTGCGGTGTTGGTTGACATGGCGGATGGCGTAGTCGTGCTGGATATGATCGAAGAAGTCAACGCCGGCGACGAACGCGGCGGCGCCGCGCGCGACGGCGTCCAGCGGTCGCGCCAATGCCACGCGGTCTCGGCCGAAGATGCGGCCGACCGTCTTTTGCACCGAGGGGATCAGCGAGGACCCGCCGACCAGCATGACCTGCTTGATCGCATCGTCGTCGTACCCCTTCTCCCGGACACGTGCGATGGCGGTCCTGACGGTCCGGTCGATGCGGCTGTACATCTCGTGCTGGTCCAGCAGCTCCTCGAAGTCCGCGCGGGTGAATTCGGCGAAGAGGACGCGTCCGGTGCGGGGGTCCTGTGCTGACACCTCGGCGGACGCAGCGGTGGAGAGCTGCTCCTTGGCAGCTTCGCAGCCGACCAGCAGCTCGCGGCTCATGGTACGGACGTCCTCGTCGGAGTCGCGGCGGCCGTTACGGCGTAGCACCTCGCTGAACAGCCATCCGTCGAGCGTGCTCCCGCCCATCTCGAGGCCGGCCTTGCCGAGGACGCGGCAACGCCGGCCAGCGGAGGCCCCGTCTTGCTCCTCGAGCATCACGACCGCGACGTCGAGGGTGCCGCCACCGAAGTCGAACACCAGGTACACATCGCCCGGTTGGATAACGGCGCCGTAGCCGAGGGCGGCGGCGGAGGCTTCGTCGATGAGGCGGAACCGTCTGATGCCCGCCTGCTCCGCGACCCCGCGGAGCCATTCCTCGTAGTGTTCGAAGGACTCCACAGGAGCGGTGAACCCGATCTCCTCGTCGAGGCTGCCGAGCTCGCCCTGGGCTGACTGCACCAGCAGCCAGAGGAACTCCCGGCCAGCCTCGGACGGGCTGATGAGCCGTCCACCTACCTGGCGCGGGATGTCCGAGCGGTGCGCGATGAACCGCTTCATCCAGCGGAAAGTGCTGGCGTGGTCGTAGAGGTTGCGGTCCAGGACTTGGGCTCCGACCCAGGTGGCGCCGTTGCCGTAGTGGATGAGCGAGGGGACGATGTGCATGTCGTCGCCGCCGCTCCGCTTCGTGACCCCGAGGTCGGGGATCGGGAAGGACTCCGCCGCTCCTGCGCGCTCGTCAAATATTGCGACGACGCTGTTGGAGGTGCCGAAGTCGATGCCGATCCGCCCACTCATGCCGGCTCGACCGCGGCTTTGCGGGCCAGCCGGCCGGACGGTCCTGACACGCCTGGGGAGCGGATGACGACGGATGCGCCGACGGCTGGGGCCTGGCGGTCGCCGACCACGAGGTGGATATCTGGGTCGAAGGGCACGGTGTCACCGACCCTGCCGTGAAGCTGAACCCCCGCGCGTTCCAGGGCTCGGAGGATCTGTCCGGCGACCACTGCCACGTCCTGGGCTGTGAGCTCTGAGGTGCCGGTTGTCAGGATGGCCTGCTGGCCGACCAGGTGCGCGAGTGGTGCGGCGACCGCTTCCGCGAGGTCGTCGAGCACGCGCTGGGCAGCCTGGTCGCGGGCGGTGGCCGTCGCGGCGGAGAGCCGTGTGACGTCGGCCTCCAATTGCCGGATACGCCGGTTCGCCTCTCCAAGTGCCAGTTCGAGCTCCCGAGCGGCGTTGCGTGAGGCAGTGGCCTCCTGGTCCGAGACGGTATCGATGGGCGTCTTGCGCTCATGGCGGCGGAACAGTGGTATCGATGTCACCCCAGTTCGATGTCGAAGCGGCCTGCCCGGATCTCGACCAGATCGTCGATCTCGATGTCGTGCCGGAAGCGGTACCGCAGCATGGTCCTCATCGTCTCGATGAGCGGCCGCACCTCGGCTGGCAGCGTCGCGCCGTCAAGCGTCGTTAGGACCGCGAGGTGGCTTGGTGTGGCGTCGACCAAGGGCATCGCAAACAGGGCGGGCACGTCGGCGACGCGCAGGTCCCACAGAGAGGCCTCATGGTCGCTTGTGCCTGTGGCAAGGAAGTCCCCTGTCGGCGATACCGTTACCGAAGTCAGGCGTCCCCCCGGGGCCTGCAGCGACCCGATCAGCATCCGGTTGGGCCATCGGTACACGTGGACGACACCCTCAGCCCCGCCCGTCAGCACTATGGCCCGCGAAGGGACCGACTCAACCGCCTCCACACGCTCGTGGCTCCGCAGCGTGGCGAACTCTCGGATTCCGGCACGGTGGATGGTGCAAACCAGTACCGACCCGTTGTTCATCCCAACCACCAGATCTCCGCTCGCCGGCGCGAACGCCGCGTCACGAGCCACTCTGTTCCACAGGCCGGACCGGGCTGTGAGCCGCGCTTGTGGCACGTCCACGACCGAGACCCCGTCGTGGACGCATGCCACGCGCGCGCCGTCATCGGCTGACTTCACGCTCCTGGGCCAGGTCTCCAGCCGAACTTGGTTGACCCGCCCCGGTCGATGGAGGTCCCAGACGGCCAGGGTGTGGTCGCGGCCGCTTGTGAGCACGCCGCCGTCCCACGCGACCAGGCCGGTCACCGATCCAGTGTGGATCCCGACCCTGCGGCGGTGCCGACCTTCGATGGCCACAACCTGGCAGGGCTTATCCGTGCTGTTGGTGCGCTCGGCCGCGACCAGAATCCCGCCGCCAAGATGCACGATCTCCCCCACAGAGGCATCAAACCCGTCGTGGAGCGACAGCAGCCGCCCGCCCTGCAGGTCCCACAAACCCACCCGACGCCGGTTGCTGGCGATTGCCAGGTGCGGGGCGTCCGGGGCGAACGCCAAGCCGTTGACGCGGCCGTCGAAGTTGGCGGTCGCGCGATGGACCGCCACCGGGAGGTACCGGCCGATGTCGTGGGCTTGGTGATTGACTCCGTTGGCCACGGCGTGGCGGAGACGGTCGAACACGGCCGAGTCATCGGGTCGGTCTGGTTGCCACCCCATCTTGTCGAGCCGAAGGACGATCTCCAGCGCCGAGGCGAAGGGAAGCTCAAAGACCAGGCTCCATAGTCGTGGCCACGCCCCCGCGCGCTCAAGCGAGCTGATGAGGAACTCCGCCCCGTCGCGGGTCATCGTCCGGACACGCTGGCGCCGGTCACCGCCAAGCAGCACCCGCAGCGCGTCCGCGCGGCCGGACGCGCGCAGCACCCCCCGAACGCGGGCCTGCAGTTCCGCGCCGACGCTCTGGTAGGCGGCGGAGAGCAGCCGTCCGTCAAAGTCGAGCTCGCCGTAGCGCTGCCACTGTTCCGTCAAGAACAGGAACAGCGCCCGCTCGCGCTCGTCACTCGGCAGATAACCAGCGTCGATCGCGGCCGCCTTGGCCTCCTTGGTGCCTGCCAAGGCCTGCCGGCAGACCTCCGCCTGAGCCGCCGGGTCGGACAGCCGGCGAAGCGCATAGTGTGCGGACTGCTGGATGCGAAGGTCGGGATCGCCCGTTGCGGCTGTGAGGTGTGCGACGGCGTCAGCACCCATCGTATCCAGAGCGCCAATCCCGCCGCCGAGCAGTGCTGTGAGAACCCTGACCTGGACTGGCTTGCTGGCGACATGGCCTCCCTGGAGGAGCACGTCGGCAATCAGTTCGTCGCGCTGCTCCGCCCAGGCAGCGGCAACGGCGTCGATGAGGTCCTGATTGCGGGTGGCGATCAGGACGGCGCGGGCGTTGCCGGCCACCTCGGGATCAGGGTCACGCAGCGCCACACGCAGCGCGGGGGCCGACTCCGGCCCGGCGTCCTCCAAGGCGGTTGGGCCGCCGAACTTCAGTCCCGCGACAACCGCAGCCTCGGCGGGGGCACCGCTTGGGACGCCGCTGGTCGCCAGTAGCTCGGCGAGCCGAGGAGCCCGGGACTCAGCCCACATTCTCACAACCACGACGCCCGCGGGCGACGCCATGTGGTTGGCCAGGCAACGCATGGCCCGGTCGGCGTACGGGTGGCGGCCGGCGGCTACCACCTCGGCCAGCAGCGCAGCGGCGTCGGCGTCGTCCCGGCCGAGCAGGCGGCCGAGACGCTCCACTGCGCGACGGGCCCTCCACGCCTGCCACTTGGAGCTATAGCGGAACAGTCGCTTGCGGTACCGCTCCTTGATCGCCGAGTGCATGCTCAGCTGATCCGCCGCAGCACCAGTCGCACTTCGCCGTCGCCGCGCGTGTTCTCCTGAACCACCTCGAAATGCTGCCGGGTCAACACCGCCAGCGTGGCGTGATAGGCATACCGAGCGTGCAGCCGCTCAAGCCACCGGGCGTTGTAGCGGGCACGGTCGAAACGCGAGATGAGCGCCTGGTAGCTGCCGTCCTGCTGACGAGCGAAGCCGATGTCGTTGCTGGCCCGGCCGACGTGCTGTCGTCGCACGATCACGTGGGCGCGCTGAGCGCGCTGGTCGCCGCGGTAGCCGATGAGCGGCTGCGGCTCGTCGTGGACCTCGACGGTTGGAAAGCCGAGGTCCGCAAGCGCTGCGGCGAGCGCCTGGCGATCGACCATCCGGGTGCGGATAACGGTGTAGTGGGACATCAGGATCCAAGCTCCAGCGGAACGAACGACTGCACAGCGACGGCGGCTTCCTCGAACGAAGCCGACTGGGCGCGTCCTTGACGCAGCCACTCCCGCAGTCCTTCGATGCTCTCGCGCTGGGAGCGTGACAGTGGCACCAGGCGGTCGATGGCACGGGCGATGTCATCGGTGGTGACGTCTCGGCCGTTGTCGTTGAACGCCACGTACATACCGTCGATGATTGCCTGCTCGAGCTCAGCGCCGACGTAGCCCTCCGAGCGGCGGGCCAGATCAACGAGATCGAACATCCGTGGCTCGCGACCGCGCTTGCGGAGGTGGACCTGGAGGATCTCGCGTCGCTCCTGCTCGGTCGGCAGGTCAAGGAAGAACACCTCGTCGAACCGGCCACGGCGCAACAACTCGGGAGGCAGTGCGCTGATGTCGTTTGCGGTGGCCACCACGAACACCGGGGCGACCTTGTCCTGCATCCACGTGAGGATCGTCCCGAACACGCGCTGCGACGTGCCTCCGTCGTTGCCAGCAGCGGACAGGGACTTCTCGATCTCGTCGATCCACAGCACGCACGGCGCGATCGCCTCGGTGAGCCGCAGTGCCTGGCGGACCCGTTCCTCCGACTCACCAACCAGGCTGCCGAACAGCGCTCCGGTGTCCAGCCTGAGCAGCGGCAGGTGCCAGAGCCCACCGATCATCTTGGCGGTCAGGCTCTTGCCCGTCCCGGGGATTCCCAACAGCGCGATGCCCTTGGGCGCTGGTAGCCCGTATCGGCGCGCCTCGTCGGTGAACGCCCGCTCGCGAAGGCCTAGCCAGTGCTTGAGCACCCCAAGGCCGCCCACGTCGTCCGGTGTTTCGCTCACCGAGTAGAATTCCAGTGCCCGGCTCTCTCGGATGATCGCCTTCTTCTCGGCGGTGACGAGGTCGATGTCGCGGTCATCGAGGATCCCGTCCCCGACAACCGCCTTCGAGAAGGTTCTGTGGGCCTGATTGACGGAAAGGCCCACCGCGGCTTGCACGAGCTTCTGCCGTCCCAGCTCGGTGAGCTCGTTACGCAATCTCGGCGTCTGTGCCAGACCATCAAGCACGGCTTCAAGCTCAGTCGCGCTCGGCGGCGGGAAGTCGATCGGGACCGCCTCGTCCCGCAACTCCGGAGGCAACTCGCCCGTGGGGGTGAGCACGATCATGGACTTGCGGGTGAATCTGAGAGCTTGCGCGACGCTGCGGAGCTTCCGCTTGATTCGAGGGTCCTTCCAGAACTCGTGGAAGTCCTTGAGGGCATAGACGGCGTTGCCGTCACCATCAGCGATCTTGTCGAGCGCGGTCAGCGGGTCACCGGCCGAAGGCATCGAGTCGCCGGAGAGCGAGGCGAACCCGGCAATGAGATCCCAGGCGATGCAGGGCCGTGTCGCCCGCTTGCAGACCTCCGTGATGACCCGCAACGCACGCTCCTCCTCGACCGTGACAAGGACGATGAGCGTGAACCGGGCGCGCAGGTAGAGGTCGAGTTCCTCCGTGAAGCTCACGCTCACCTCCCATACGCGTCGCCGCTGGCGAGCATCAGCGGGTCCACGCCGGTGGCGGTAAGGATCCCGCCTGGTCCAATGATTAGCTCCGCATCCGGGACCTGCTCTAAATCATCCACGGTGTATCTCGCCGTCAGCAGGTGCGCCCTCTTATTGGAGGACCCACGCAATCCCCTCGCCAGGCGCAGCCGCGCAACGTACCTGCCAGCGATGAGCACGTCGACAAGACGGAGCAGGATCTCGCTGCCGCCTCGGCGGCGGATCTCCGGGAGCGTGTAGCCGGTCAACAGCACCACCGACAGATCAGAGGCACCGCGGACACGCGCCAGAAGGTCGACAACCGCATCCCACTGCTGCAAGGGCTCACCGCCTGAGACGGTCACGCCCTCAATGTCGGGACGCAGGGCGAGGATGCGAGCGGCCAATTCATCGGTCGCGACCTCGCCTCCAGGTCCCTCCGCCGGATGTGAGCCGGGATTGAAGCATCCCGCGCAGCCAAGGGTGCATCCCTGGGTCCACACCACCGTGCGGATCCCGGGGCCGTTGGCTCGGCTGCGCGCAACGAACCCGTGCAGACGGAGCCCTGGCGCCATGACCACCGTCACCAGGATTCGCGGTTCCAGTTGCGCTGCTCGTCAACCACGCGCTGCTGATACGCCTCACCGGTCATCTCGCGGTGCAGGACATCCCCGCCCAGCACCCGCTCCAGTTCGGCGGTGGCGGTGAGGCAAGCCATGCCGTCGACACCGCGAACCTGGATAGCGACCTCGCCATCCGCAGAGACGATCACCTCGACTTCCTCGACACCCATGCTGTGCTCCCGTGACTCAAGTGAGACGGCGCAGGAGTAGGCGAACCTCGCCGCTTCGCTCGCGGGTCTCCTCGACGAGTTCGAAGCCCTGTCGCTCCAAGACAGTCCGTGCACCCACCAACGCGTACTGTCGGGCGACCGTCGCCAAGAATCGCTCCGCGGTCGTGTCCTTGATCCCCCACCAGTCCGCGACCATCTCGTAGGCAGATCCACCGTTTCGGCGAAAGCCGATGTCATAGCCTCCACTCTTCGTGGGCAACCGCAACTCCACTGGCGTCCGCCGCCCCATATAGCCACGGACGGAAACCTGGCCACGCTCCACTTGATGGCCAAGGTCTCGCAGGGAGCGCTCCAACACGTCGCCATCCGTCAGCGTGGTTCTCATCCTTGTGAAATGCGACATCGTCCCCCTGACCATCCATCTGTGGACTCAGCAATGCTCAGGCGCCCGTGAGGGCGGCGGTAAGCATAAAGGATCATGGGTGTTCGCTTGCGTCCCATCACAGGAAAGGGCCGACTCTACGAAGCCACGACCGTCGGGCAGGGGAGTGAGGAGTCTAATCGGACCCGGGAGCCGTAACCTGCGTCAGAAGGATGGTTGCCTGCGTAGACAAGGACCAGCCCGACATCCGGCCACTGACGTATCCTGGCTCGCTAACGTCTTGGTCACCACGTTCGGCCGTGGCCGCAGGCAAGCACCACCCCTGAACCGTCAGGGAGCGGTGTGCGAGTCGCAGATCAGGGTAGCTTCGGGGGAGCGGCAAACGAGCGCGGCACTCCCGTGAGCTAGTCGCCGTAGAGGCCGAACGCGGGCAGTGCCTACCGTCGATGCTGGCTGGCGCCGCTACGGTGGCGCTGATCACCAGGATGCAGCGAGAACGGGCGATTGTGGTCGCAGGTGGTCGCAGTCGCTCAGGGAGTGCCTGCCGACGTGGTCGCAGTTTGGTCGCAGTCCGGAGGCCAGACAGCACCCGGCGACCCGGTGACAGGGCCGCTGAGCTGCGGTGATGGTGGCGCGCCGCGAGGGATTCGAACCCCCAACCGCCAGATCCGTAGTCTGGGGGCGGCTGGAAAGCTAGCGTCGTCCTGGCAAGGCAGCGCAGCTCAGGAAAGCCGGCCGTTAAGGTACGCGCAGGTAGCGCAAGGCAGAACATTGACCGCGTCGTTGACCGAGCAGAGCAAGCTCTCAGACTGAGAGCACCAGATCGAAATCTGGTGCTCTGGGCTCGGGCCATAGGCGGAGGTGGGCCACGGCGTGCGCTGCCGCCGTGCCGCAACGTCGACGCCTGGCTGTAGCGCCACGGCCCTGAGCCCTGAAGACGCCTTCCGGAAGTCCTGTCGGCCACCGAGTGGGGGCGATCCGCACCGCGTTTGACCGGGGCTCATGGCAGCGACGATGCTGGGCGCGTGGCCGAGTGGATCTACTTCCTGCATCCGCCGCGGGGCAGCTTCGCGGCGACCATAACCGACGAGGAGCAAGCTGCGTTCGCGGCACACGCCCAGTGGCTCCGACGCCTGCTGGCCGACGGGGCGCTGATCGTGTCCGGTCCCTGCCTCGGTCCGGTCAACACGGGCATTGTCATCTTCGAGGCACCCGACGAGGCGGCCGCCCAGCGCATCATCGCCGAGGAGCCAGTGACCCATGATGGCGTCATGCGCGGAGAGCTGCGGCCCTTCCAGGTGGGGCTGCTGCGCGGCCGCGACTGACCACCGACGAGATTTCTGGCCACCTGCTTGACGGGCACCGCTGTCCCCACGGCGGGTCACCTCATCCTTATCAGGT
>Ga0307278_10000179_pt1 | contig 32170 bp, 27 predicted proteins | sample ER_DNA_117_FD_194482 | JGI IMG/M metagenome (GOLD analysis project Ga0307278, IMG submission 194482) | Bulk soil microbial communities from the East River watershed near Crested Butte, Colorado, United States - ER_DNA_117 | ecosystem: Environmental > Terrestrial > Soil > Floodplain | place... | reverse complement strand
GGTCTAAAGAACTTCAAAGATCTTCTTACGCATGATCCCGACTTCCTCGACACGAGCAAGTTCCACGGGTTCAACATCGTGAAAGAGCTCCTATACAAGAGCGACGGCGGCGCGTTGGTCAACAACATCCACTGGGTCATCTTTTACATCGGCTTCGCACTGGCAATCGGCCTGGGTCTTGCCGTCCTGGCCGTGCGAGTCCGCTACGAGCGCGCCGTCAAGACGGCGATCTTCGTACCGATGGCGATCTCCGCGACCGCGGTCGGGATCATCTGGCTCTTTGTCTACAGCCCGAACCCGGACACGGGCGTCCTCAACGCGACCATCCACAGCTTCGACAACGGCTTTCACCCGATTGCGTGGCTCGGCCGTCCGAACCTCGTCAACTATTGCCTGATCTTTGCGTACATCTGGGCGTCGGTCGGCTTCGTGATGGTCGTACTCTCCGCGGCGATCAAGGGCATTCCGGCAGAGATCATGGAAGCCGCGCGTGTGGACGGCGCCGGTGAATGGAACATCTTCCGACGCATCATGGTTCCGATGCTGAGCCTGCCTATCTCCGTGGTAACAATCTGGCTCTTTGTCAACGTGATCAAAGTCTTCGACATCATCTACGTCATGACCGGGGGCGGCCCGGGCACGACTAGTCGCGTGATCGCTTTCACGATGTACGAGGAGACCTTCCTGAACGGTCGGCCCGGCTACGGCGCCGCCGTTGCCGTGATCATGCTCGTGATCATTGCGCCGGTCATGGTGCTGAACGTCCGACGGTTCCGCAGCGAACGAGTGGTGGCCTGATGTCGACTGTCGAGCAAGCCGTTCCCCTTAGCGCACAGACGCGCAGCGAGCGGCTCGTCCGTTTCGTCACCCGCACGCCGATCCATATCGGCCTGATTGCGATTGCCGTGATCTGGCTCGTCCCGACGGTCGGGCTCGGGATCACGTCGTTCCGCAAGCCGAGCGACATCGCCTCGAGCGGTTGGTGGCACGGCCTCACGCAGTGGGACTGGACCTTGCACAACTACGGCTCGGTCATCCACGCGACCGGAATGGGCCATGCCTGGGTGAACAGCCTGATCATCACGGTCCCTGCAACGATCCTGCCGCTGACACTCGGTGCTCTGGCGGCGTTCGGCTTCGCGTGGGTGTCCTTCCCGTTCCGCGACACGATCTTCCTGGGCATCGTCGCTCTGATGGTGGTGCCGATTCAGACCTCGCTGGTCCCGTTGCTGAAACTGTTCCGCGAGTGGCACCTCAACACGCCTCACTTCGGTATTGGGGCCTTCGCGTTCCTCGGTATCTGGCTCGCGCATACCGCCTTTGGGCTGCCGCTCGCGGTCTTCCTCTTGAGGAACTTCTTCATCACTCTTCCGAAGGACCTGATCGAGGCCGCCCGGATGGACGGCGCGTCGAATTTCGCCATCTTCAGACGGATCGTCGTGCCGCTTTCCGTGCCCGCCCTGGCGTCGTTCGCGATCTTCCAGTTCCTCTGGGTTTGGAACGACCTCCTGATGGCCCTGGTCTTCCTTGCAGGTCAGCCGGACAAGGCACCAATGACCGTGCGCATCCCGTACCTGCTCTCCACGTATGGCCAGGAGTACAACCTGCTGAGCGCTGCTTCGTTCCTGTTGATGATCGTCCCGCTGATCGTGTTCTTCTCGTTGCAGCGCTACTTCGTTCAGGGCCTGCTCGCGGGCTCGGTCAAGACCTGAGCGTCTTCCTCGCCCCCCATACGCACTGGGACCGCGAGTGGTACCGGCCGTTCCAATCGTTCCGGATCTCGCTCGTCGACGTGGTCGACGAGGTCCTCGCGCAGCTCGAGGCGGACGAGCGGCTGAGCTTCACGCTCGACGGGCAGCTGGCGACCGTGGACGACTACCTCGAGATCCGCCCCGAGGCGGAGGAACGCATTCGCGCGCTCGTTCAGGCTGGGCGCCTCGCGATCGGGCCGTGGCAGACGCTGATGGACGAGTTCCTCGTCGACGGCGAGACGACCCTGCGCAACCTCGAGGCCGGGCTCGCGCGCGCAGCGGATTTCGGGAGCGCGATGCGGGTCGGCTACCTACCAGACATGTTCGGGCACGTCGCCCAGATGCCGCAGATCCTCCGGCTCGCCGGGATCGAGACGGCGGTGGTGTGGCGAGGAGTGCCATCGGCCGTCGATTTTCATCGCTTCGTCTGGGAGGGACCAGACGGCTCTTCGGTCGTCACGGAGTACCTGCCCTCGGGCTACGGAAACGCGGCGTATCTCTTCGAGGTGCCGGGCCCCGCCGACCTCGCCCCCCTCGAAGAGCGGTTCTCGCCCTGGTTTCGCGGCGATCCGGTGCTGGGGATGGTCGGAACGGACCACATGCCCCTCCCGCGTGAGCTCTCGGAGCGCGTCCCCGCCGGCGCGACGATCGGGACGCTCGCGGACTACCTCGCCGGCGCGTCTCCCGAAGGCCTGTCGCACTGGCACGGCGAGATGCGCTCCGCTGCGCGGGCGAACCTGCTCCCGGGCGTCGTCTCGGCGCGCATCGATCTGAAAGCGGCATGCGGGCGCGCCGAGCGGTGGCTCGAACGCTACGCCGAGCCGCTGCAGACGTTGTACGGAGGCGACTGGCCCGAGCCGTTCCTCGCGCAGGCGTGGATGCGCATGTTCCAGAATTCCGCGCACGACTCGATCTGCGGCTGCTCCGCGGACGAGGTTTCGGCGCAGGTCCTCGTGCGCTACGCGGAGGCCGAGCAGATCGGGCGCGAGCTCGCGCAGCGTGCCGTCGCGCGGATTGCAGCGGATGTTGCCGGCGACGCCTTCGTGATCGTGAACCCGTCACCGCGCGAACGCTCCGACCTCGTGGAGCTCGAGCTCGTCGTTCCCGACGAATGGGAGTCGGTGGAACTGGAGCTCCCCGACGGCTCGCGCGTCCCGACGCAGGAGATCAACCGCCAGGAGCCGCTGTTGTGGGAGGCGAAGCTCGTCGGCGCGGACGTCCCGCTCGTGATCGCGCGCCGTCTCCACGGTCGCGAGCTCTTCGGCCGCTTCGTCAACGGCTTTCGCATCGAGGACGGCCGAGCGATGCTGGAGGTCGGCGACGAGCCGGACCCCGAGTCGCTCGACCTCGCGCAGCTCGTCCAAGAGCTCACGCTCGCAACCGCCGAAGGCGAGTGGACCTTGCGCGTCGTCGCGCGCCCGAAGCGCACGCTCGTCGCCGCGGTGACCGCACCGCCGCTCGGCTGGATCAGTGTCCGCCCGGTACGTGCCCAAGGGACCGTCACGGGGACTTTGTCCGCAATTGACGTATCGCAGCTGACACGGATCGTTCGCGGCGGTGACGTAGGGGACAGTTACAACTACGCTCCGCCACCCGGTGATGTTCTCGTCGACGCGCCGATCGACGAAGGGCTCGAGTTGATCGAGGACGGGCCGCTCCGCCGCGTCGAGGTCGTCCATCGCACCTACATGTGGGACGGGGAGCGGGTCGAGACGCAGACGCGTTTCGAGCAACGCGCCGAGGAGCCGTTCGTCCGCATTCGCATCGATTTCGACAATCCTTGCGACGACCAACGCGTCCGCGTGCATGTTCCATTGCAGGAGCGGGCCGACCACTCGCACGCCGAGGGCCAGTTCGCGATCGTCGAGCGCGGCCTCGAGCCTGAGGGCGGTTACGGCGAGGTGGCGATCCCGACCTACCCCGCGTCTTCGTTCGTCGCGGCCGGAGGCGTTGGGCTGCTGCTCGACCATGTCACGGAGTACGAGGTCGCCGGCGACGAGCTCGCCCTGACGGTGCTTCGTTCAACTGCGCTCATCAGCCGCACCCAACACCCGTGGCGCGAGGAGCCCGCGGGCCCGGCACTACCGATTCCGGCAGCCCAGCTCCGTGGGCCGCGCAGGTTCTCGTTCGCATACCTCCCGGCAGCTCAGGCAATGCTCGAGGAGGCCGAGCGCTATCGCCATCCGTTCCTGACGGCGCAGGGAACAGCGCCTACAGGAGACCTTCGTTCGCACGCCGGTCCCGTCCTCGAGGGCGACCCGAGCGTGGTGCTGACCGCCTTCCAGCCGGGACGCGCACGGATCGTCAACGAGAGCTCGGACCCGCACTCGGTCCGCTTCGCGGGACAGCAGCTCGCTCTCCGTCCCTGGGAGATCCGAACCATCTCGATTTGAACTCGTAACGGCTTAACACCACGTACGCCAACTGCAAAGGTCGGCAGACGTCAGAAGTGTCAATGCGGCTGGTGATCCTGTGCCTTGTGGCGTGGCTCGTCTTGGCTGTTGCGGCCCTTGCGTCCGGAGGAGTTGGAAACGGAAGAGGCCACAGCGGCCGGACGAACGAAATGCTCGCGAACTAGCGCTTCGCGACGAAGAAGTCGCTTTGTCCGATCAGCGGACCGTACTTGTGCGCGGTTCGCTTGCCAATCCCTGGATAGACGTACCAGCGGTAATGACCTACCGCGAGCTTGCGGGCCTTGCCCTTGTACTTCCAGGCCTTCTTCATGCGGTAGCGCGGCTGCAGCGGCCACACGCTCATCACCTTCCGCCCGCTCACGGTGAGTGAGGCCAGACGCCGTAGCGCCTTTCCGACACCGTAATAGACCTGCAGGTTGTAATAAGTGGCTCCCGCCACCGGGCGCCAGGCGAGCAGCGGAAGACTGGTGACGACCGACCCTCGCGCCGGCGAATACAGCTTGGCTCCCGGCACGATGCTGACGCTTTCCGATGCTTTGTTGCCGGCTTCGTCGAAGCCGTTGATCGTGTACACGTACTTGACCTTGTTCGTCAGACCCGTGTCTTCGAAGCTCGAGGCGAGGCCTTTAAAGACTGCGGATGGATCTGGACCGGCTGTGCCCGGCGTTCGGTCGATCTCGATGGCTTTCGTATCCGGCGACGCGGTCCAGGTCAACGTGGCGGTTCCGTCATCCCAGTCGAACCCGAGGTTGCTGAGCGTAGGCGGGGTGGCGTCGTACTTGAAGGCCGCCGACGTGCCGCCGGCTCGGTTGCCCGCGTTGTCCGTGCAGCTCCCGTTGACGGTCGTACTGGTGGTGTCGGGCCCCGCGTACGTGACGTCGCTGCAGGCGCCGATGCCAGAGCCGCCGTCGCTACCGCGGAACGTCACCCGGACGGGGTGGTTGTACCAGCCGTTGGCGTCAGGTTGGCGATCGAAGGTGACGCTGTCGATGGACGGCGCACCCGCGTCGTAGTTCACGCCGACACCGGCGCCGCCGACGTTGCCGGCTCGGTCACTGCAACTGGCATTAACCGAACCGCCGCCGCTGAAGCTGCCGGAGTTGCAGGACGCGATTCCCGACAGGTTGTCGCTCCCATTCGCCTGAAAGTCGACGGGATGGTTGTACCAGCCACCCGCGTCAGGGCCTCTCGACAGGGCTACGGCCACAGACGGGGGCGTCCCGTCGTACTGGATTGGCCCGAAGCTGGCCGGCGCGCTCACGTTTCCCGCGTTGTCAGTGCAGGTCCCGGAGAACGAGGCGCCGCCGCTGTCCGGGCCGCCGTACGTCGTTGAGTTGCAGCCGGCGAGACCCGATGTTGCGTCGGACCCGTTGAAGTTTATATCGACCGGGTGGTTGTACCAGCCGTTCGAATCGGGACCGCGGCTCGGAGAGCCGCCGGTCACTGTCGGCGGGGTGGCGTCCTTCTTCACCGCTATTACTGGAGTGCTATAAGAGCCGCCAGTGTTGTAGTCGACGCGGCATTGGAAGGATTGTCCGGATGTGTCGGAGGTGACCGAGAACACACCACAGCCAGGCGTACCGACGATCGTTGGATCGGGCGAAACGAAAAAGGCGACTACTACGTTCACCGTGTACCAGCCGCTCGAGCACGCGCCACTGTTGCACGACCAGGTAACTGGATCTGCACTTGCGGCCGGTACGAAGACGAGCAGCGGCAGGCAGACAAGGAACAACGCAAGCGGATAACGCCAGCCCGCGTTCATCTCACTCGAACCTCAGGTCGTAGTACCGCAGCGACAGCGTCTGCAGGCTCAAGCCCGCGACGGCGAGGACCGCTAACGCGATCCCCGCAAGCCACAGATAAGGGTGATCGCGCTCGTTGGCCGGCGCTGGAAGTGAAATTCCCGCCGCAGCGACGACACCCGGAAGAGGTGCCAGCCAGGTCGAGACCGGCGGCGCCTTCGCGGGATGACGGACCGCCTGCTTGCGGTGATGTCGGACCACCTTTGGGTGCCGCTGTCGCCGAGAAGTCTGCACGGCCGGTCGCGGCGCGATTGACGCCGGCGGTGTGTACGTGGGTGTGTACGTGCGCGCCGGCGGGGTGTACGTGCGCCTCGGCGTGGCGGGCTTTGGCTTCACACTGCGTACCGGAGGCGCGTACGGGTCCGGCGGCGGCGCGTCGGACGTCGTTGTGCTCGGAGGAGCCGGCGGGTTGTCGGCATGAGCCGGCGCAGCTCCAGACCAGAGGACGGCCGCACCGATTCCGCAGACGGCCAGTGCCTTCGCCATGTCGACGATAAGGAGGCTCAGGTCGCAACGGCCGAAGCGCGCGCCGACGAGCTGGCGCTCGCCGCATTGCGGAGCTCGGAGTCGAGCGTGCAGCTTCGGCCGTGGCGTCTGGCGACTCACGTGGGCGCGACCAGGTCCGTGCGGGGTAAGTGACCTTCCCCAAGGGCCGTGGCAGGGTCGCCGCAGCAACGATCTCGTCAACCGAGGAGCCGTCATCGGCCCCTCCTCCCCGTTGCGATCGCTACTTGCCTGGAAGGTACTCCGCTACGGCCTGAATTTCAACGCCTCTTCTTAAGACGCTGTTAACGGACCGACAGCAACCTCAGTCGGGCGTGCGCCGCTCGAGCGCCGGCTGCGCCGCAGTCCCGGTGATCACGGCGCCGATGCCCGGCAGATAGGTCTCCATCGCCATCCCGTTCGAGCGGACGAGCCTCATGACGATGTTGCGATCAAGCCCGTCTCCCTGCATGTGCAGCGCGGTCTTGTAGCGAATCTCGCCGTCCTCGAAATCGAGCTCGAAGTTGCCTGCCGCAAGTCCGTAGTTCGCAGAGGTGAGGAACTGCGAGACCTCGGAGCGGCGACCCGCGGGCACACGGAGAGGACACACCGAATACAAGAGGATCAGATCCTGCTCGTCGACCACCTGGGCGTAGAACTTCCAGGTCCCGAGCGGGCCCGACAGGTCGCTGACAAGGACCTGCGCACCGCGCACCTCGGAGAACGGCCAGCCGTTTTCGACGAAAACTCGCTTGAGCTCTTCGAGGAGCGCCGTTCCCCCCGGAGGTACGGCCCCGTCGTCGTGCGCGGCAGTCTCCGTCAGACGGGAGCGCTTCAGCAATAGCTCTTCGCGCATCGCCTCCATCGTCCCCCACACGGCTGGCGGAAGGACCCGTGCCCGGCGCCGCCCTCGGACCCAGAGCCCCGTGTTGCAGCGTCTGCATTTTCGGATCGCTGCGCGCTGACTCGGCCACAGCCTGGGCTCGAAAGCGTCCAGGGAGCCCTGGTTGCCGCAGACCGGACATTGCAGCCCGGCGTCGCCGCCGCGCTCGGTCGCATCGGTAGGGTCCGCCCCCCACGCGACGTCGGCCGAGACCAGGGAGACGTCGAACTCATTGCCCCGCAGGAACCCGTCGGCCGCCAGTCGCCCGATCAGGCCCGCTGTGGTGGCGAGCCGACGGACGTACTCGGTATCCGCCGCTCTACGCTGCAAGAGCGAGAGCAGGAGCAGCTGCACCCCCGCCGTCTCGTACCGGGGTTGTCGGTGAGACGCCGCCGCGCCTTTCGGCTTGACGCTGAAGAAGATGCGCGGTCCCCCGCGCGCATTCAGAAACCGTGCCAGCACGCGAAAGGCTGCGTCGCCCCGGAACGAGCGATCTGCTTGCACGATGCGGACCTCCGGGCCGCCTACTGCCTCGAGACGCACACTCTTGCTCTCGACAAGGGCCTCGAGGTGCTCGCTCGACGCCTCTTCGAGGCTGCTCAGAGCGTGGACGACGGGAAGCGCGCGCTCCGGACCGAGCAGAGCGATAGTCCTGGCTGCGTAGTGCCCGAAGCTGGCGAGCTCAGCTTGCTTGCCCACCTCGCCTGCAGCATTCGAACCGAGGATGAGGCAGCCCTCGGCAGCGGAGAAGCGAATGTCGAATGTCGTCTCAACCATCTATCGCGCTTGTACCACTCTCCCGCCCCAAAACGGAACCGAGCCACGGAAGTGGAAGCCCAGGGCGGCCCTCTGCGGCAAGAGCCGCCCCGGGTCCTTCAGCGCCTCTCGGCGCAGCTTTGATTCAGCGCCTGCCTACTCGGCTCTGGCTTTTCCCTTCTTCTCCTTTCCGAGAGACAGGGTGAACGGGACGTCCGCGTTGACCAGGTTCTGCTTGGCCTTCGCCTTTCCACGTCCGTCCTGCTTCGTCTTGGACTTCTGCACCAGGTTCTGCTCCTGGCCCTTGCCGCCGCACCCGCCACCACAGCTGGTGTCGGCCAGCTTCTGGTCCAGGGTCGCGTCCTGATCGGTGTCGTTCTTGTTCGATGCATCGGCATCGGCGTTGTTTCGTGCCTTCTGATGGGCCGAGCTCGTGCCCGAACCGCTCAGGTGATCACCGATGACCGCGACCGGCGCGTTCGCGTTGACCGCGTTCTGCTTGGCCTTCGCGTCCGCGTCGGCGTCCTGCTTGGTCTTGCCGATCTGGATGACGTTCTGCTCGTGGCCATTGCCACCACAGCCCGACCAGCACTTGCTGCCGCCGCCAGACTGCCTGGCGGTTGCATCCTGATCGGTGCTGCTGCGGTTGGACGCATCGGCGTCCGCCTTATTGCTGACGTCCTGCGACGCCGAGCTCGAACCCAGGCTCGGATCGCCGCCGACCACCAACAGCGGGGCGTTTGCGTTCACGGCGTTCTGCTTGGCCTTCGCGTCCGCGTTGGCGTCCTGCTTCGTCTTACCGACCTGGACGACGTTCTGCTCCTGGCCGTTGCCGCCACAACCCGACCAGCACTCGCTCTTGCCGCCCGTCTGGGTCGCGGTTGCGTCCTGATCGGTACTGCTCTTGTTCGACGCATCAGCGTCGGCGCTGTTGCGCGCCGTCTGATCCGCCGAGCTCGAGCCCGAGCCTCTCAGGCCAGTCCCCAGGATCGACTCCGGCGCGTTCGCGTTGACCGCGTTCTGCTTGGCCTGCGCGTCCGCGTCGGCGTCCTGCTTGGTTTTGCCGATCTGGATGACGTTCTGCTCCTGGCTGTTGCCGCCGCAACCCGACCAGCACGTGCTGTCGCCCGCGACCTGCGTGGCGGTTGCGTCCTGATCGGTGCTGCTCTTGTTCGCCGCGTCGGCATCTGCCTTGTTGGTGACGTTCTGCTTCGCCGAGCTCGAACCACTGCTCGGATCTCCACCGACCACCAGTGACGGAACGTTCGTGTTCAGCGCGTCTTGCTTGGCGCTTGCATCCGCATCGGCGTCCTGCTTGGTCTTGCCGATCTGGACGACGTTCTGCTCCTGGCCGTTGCCGCCGCAGCCCGACCAGCACTGACTCTTGCCGGCCGTCTGGGTTGCCTTGGCATCCTGGTCGGTCGTGCTCTTGTTCGACGCATCAGCGTCGGCCGTGTTGTTGGCCGTCTGATCCGCCGAGCTCGAGCCGGAGCGCGTCAGACCGGTGCCCAGGATCGAGACGGGCGCGTTTGCGTTTACCGCATCCTGCTTGGCCTTCGCGTCGGCGTCGGCGTCCTGCTTGGTCTTGCCGACCTGGATGACGTTCTGCTCTTGCCCGTTCCCACCGCAGCCCGAGTAGCAACTGGAGCTGCCGGCGGTCTGCGTAGCAGTCGCATCCTGGTCTGTCTTGCTCTTGTTCGAGGCATCGGCGTCTGCCTTGTTGGTGGCGTTCTCTGTCGCCGAGCTCGAACCGCCGTTCACGTCGCCTCCGGCAATGCTGACGGGAACGTTGGCGTTGACGGCGTTCTGTTTGGCTGTGGCATCCGCGTCCGCGGACTGCTTCGTCTGCGAGTCCTGGATCACGTTCTGCTCTTGGCCGTTGCCGCCACAACCGGACGTGCAGCGGCTGTCGCCGCCCGTCTGAGTGGCGTTCGCCGTCTGGTCGGTGTCGCTCTTGTTCGAAGCATCCGCATCGGCCTTGTTCGTGGCCGACTGCTTTGCGGAGCTGATTCCACCGTTCACGTCGCCTCCGGCGATGCTGACGGGAACGTTCGCATTCACTGCGTTCTGCTTGGCCGTGGCATCCGCGTCCGCGGACTGCTTCGTTAGCGAGTCCTGGATCACGTTCTGCTCTTGGCCGTTGCCGCCGCAACCGGACGTGCAGCTTGAGCTGCCGCCCGTCTGCTTTGCGGTCGCGTCTTGATCGGTGCTGCTCTTGTTGTTTGCGGAGGCGTCGGCGGTGTTCTTGGCCGTCTGATTGGCCGAGCTGGTACCGCCTGACACGTTCCCGCCCGCGATGCTGACAGGGACGTTGGCGTTGACCGCGTTCTGGTTGGCGTCGGCGTCGGAGTTGGCGTCCTGCTTCGTGAGTGCCGACTGGTCGATCACCTGTGCCTGGCCCGCGCCGCCACAGCCGGACTTGCAGCTGGAGCTGCCGCCCGTCTGAGTGGCGTTGGCCGTCTGGTCGGTCGTGCTCTTGTTCGACGCATCAGCGTCGGCCGTGTTCGTGGCCGTCTGATCCGCCGAGCTCGAGCCGCCTGACACGTTCCCGCCCGCGATGCTCACGGGGACATTGGCATTGACCGCGTTCTGCTGGGCCGCGGCGTCGGCGTCGGCGTCCTGCTTCGTGAGTGCCGACTGGTCGATCGCCTGGGCCTGGCCGGCGCCGCCACAGCCGGACGTACAGCTGGAGCTGCCGCCCGTCTGAGTCGCGTTCGCCGTCTGGTCGGTCGCGCTCCCGTTCGACGCATCCGCATCGGCCGAGTTGGTGGCCGTCTGCGTTGCCGAACCCGAGCCCGAGCCGATGACGACGCCGCTGATGCCGCTGATGCCGACCGGCAGACTTGCGTTCGAGGCCGTCTGTCCCGCCATGCCCCCCGCGGGCGCACCCTGAGTCGCCCCGGCCAACTGGCCGAGGAGCTGGTCCGCGCCCGGAGGCGGATCGGTGGCGGCGGTTGCCGTGCCAACCCCCACTGCGAGGGCGATTACTGCGACGCCCAGCGCGATGAGATGGCGTTTCATGACTTTTGATTTCTCCTGTGTCGTCGTGACGTCGGATTACCGGGGCGCACCGGAGCGCCGCGGCACGGTCGGCGAGCAACCCGAAAGGGTTCGCCGGAAGCCCGCGCCCTACCCCGGACGTTCGAGACGAGAGACGACAGCCATCAGCCGCCGGAGGGCTGATGGAAGGCGACGACGTACCCACCAAGGGGCCGTCAAAGCGAAAGCGAGCAACAGCATCGCGAAGATTCCCTGCGATCCACCCGTGGGCGGCGAGCCTCCCAGCGATGCGTTGGGCAGGTCCGGAGCATGGGGGAACGGCACCTGATGACGGGGTGCGCCGGAATGCGATCCCCGCGACGGCGGCGTTGAGCCTGCAGCGCTTTGCCGATCCGCCACCGACCACTGCCGACGATCGGCCGCGAATGAGGAGGCGAGGCTCCAGCCATCCCCACCCATGCTCCCCGCGGCGGTTCCGGGCGTCGCCGATGCATTTTCGGCCTGCGCCGAGGGGGCGGCCTGCTCGATGAGCTGGGTGCCGGGGCCGATCTGTTGCGCGCTCTGAGCGGTCTGGTTCGAGCTCTTCTGGGTTGCGGTTGCGCTCGAACTGCCCGTACCGACAGCTTGCCCGTAGGTGGCCTGCGCGTTCGCGGTCTGGGTGGTCGGCGCGCTCTGCTCGATGGTCTGTGACTGACCGGCTCCCCCCAGCTGACTCCCCCCATCCGACCCCCCGCTTTGCAGCTGGGTGGCGGACTGAGTCACCTGGTTCGTATTCTCGGCGGTGGCGGTAGCGGACGAGGAGTTCGCCGGACTTGCCGCCTGCTCCTCACCGAGGGGGATCCAAATCTGGATCAACGTGCCAAAGGCGCCCGAGCCGGCGGGATCCAACGCGGCGCCGTCGATCAGGATGGAGACGTTCGCGTTCGAAGGCGCGCTCTGTGCCGAGACGGCGGTTGCGTTTGCGTCCTGCGCCGTCGGGGCGCTCTGACTCACCGACTGCGACTGACCGCTGGAAGAGCCGTCGCCGGCCAGCGTCTGCGTCTGCAGCGCGGACTGGTTCAGGGCGTTGTCGTTCGCGGCCTGGGCCGTCGCCTGTGAACTGTTGGTCTGAGTCACCGGGCCGGTGTCGCCGGGGCTCTTGTTGCGAACGACAATGTTGGCATTCAGCGGCGCGACCTGCTTCGAGATCGCGCTCGCGCTCCCGCTCTGGGTAGTCGTGGCACTTTGATCAGCCGACTGCGACTGGCCGGCGGAGCCGCCGCCGCCCGTCTGGGCCTGCGTCGCATCCTGGCTCGTGGCGTTCGAGTTGTTGCCCGTGGCGCTGGCCACCGATGTGTTCGTCTGCGTTACCGGCCCCTCGTCGCCGGGGCTGTCGATCCGGATCACGACGTTCACATTCCTGGGAGCCACCTGGGTCGAGCTCGCCTCTGCATCGCCCTTCTGAGTCACCGGCGCGCTGTGGCTCGAGGTCTGCGCCTGGCCGGGGGCCGGGTCGGGCGGCGGAGCCCCGGAATTCTGCGTGCTGCTCTGATTTGTGTGGTTCGCGTTGTTCGCAGACGCCGCCGCGGCAGAAACGTTGTTTTGGCTCGCGCTACCGCCGGCGGAGTCGTTCGTGGCGGACTGGTTGGACGTCGCGGACGCCGTAGCGCTCTGCTCGATCGGGGCGTTCTGGACGATCGTCTGCGACTGTCCATCCCCGCCGGTCTGAGTAGCCGTCGCGCTCTGCGTGGTGCTGTTGTCGTTCTGCGCCGACGACGAAGCGCTGGAGGAGCTCGTTTGCTCGGCGCCGCTGCCCGGGTCGGTCGAGTCGGCAGCCGCGTTGCCCGGCGCGAAGGCCGCGCAGCTCGCGAACAAGACGGTGCATGCCACTAGCCCAAGGCAGCGCCTCAGCCCCTCCCCCATGAGCTGAACGATCGCCCACCTGCTCTCGTCTGAACAGACCCCGCCTTACGGGTTCGACTCCCCCCAGCTGGGCGGACTGACGGGTCCGTCGAGCCGGCCCAGGTGCCAATTTTCTGCGAAGGACGGACTACGATGGCGCTAGGTGTCGACGCGCGTTCTGGTCGTCGAGGGTCACCGGCTCGTGCGACAGGGAATCCGGTCCGAGCTGTCGGACGCTGACGGGCTCATTGTCACCGAAGCCTCCACTGGCGCAGAGGCGATCGCCGCCGCAGCCGAGCAGCGGCCCGACGCCGTGGTGCTCGCCTCGGAGCTTCTCGATCGATCAGCCTCAGAGGTCTGCGCAGCCATCCTCGACCGGCATCCTGCCGCCGCGATCATCTTCCTTGCCGAGCACAGTGACGAGGCCTCCGTCCACGCCGCACTCGATGCGGGCGCCCGGGCCTATCTCCTCCGTGACGCGGACGACCTCGATCTGCCTCGCACGATCGAACGGGCGCTTGCAGGCGAGAGCGTGATCGACCCGCGCGCGGCAGCCGCACTGCTCTCGTCCCGAGGCGGTGCGCAGCAACCGAAGCTCAGCAGTCAGGAGCTCAAGGTCCTCCGACTCGTCGCCGAGGGCCTCACGAATCCAGAGATCGGAGCAAGCCTCTACCTGAGCCGGCACACCGTGAAGGAGTACGTCAGCCACGCCATGCACAAGCTCGAGGCCACGAATCGCATCGAGGCGGTGCGCAAGGCGACGGCTCTCGGTCTGATCGAAGGAGTCGGACCGCCTTCCGGCGACTCGACTCGGCCGCGGCGAGAGACGCTCGTCTACAACGAGTCGAGCGGGCCCGCACGCAACACGGATCTCAAGGTCACCCCGCTCAAGATCGACCAGCTCGTCGCCGACCCGGACCCGTCGACGGAGTAACCACCCACCTGCTATTCGCGGTACCGGATTCCGGCCGAGTTCCTGGCACCAAGGCCATGGCCAGAGAGGCCCTTGCTGCCCAGTCGCGCTCGAAGCGAGCGGCCGCCGATCGCGGCCGTCAGGAGAAGCAGACCCAGGACGAAGGCAAACGAGAGCGGGAGAACCAGGAGGAGCCAGCCTCCGAAGAGATTCACGCGGGACGAGGCAGGCTCCAGGATCCGCGGCGCCGCGGCGGCCTCGACCTCTCTCCGGGAACCAGCGGTCTTCGGCTTCGTGCTCGGTGCAGGCACCGGGCGAGGGCGCACCGGAAGGCTCGGCGACACCGATCGGACTTGCGCCGGAATCACCCGCTGGGCCTGCGGCGCCTGCCCCGACCTCACCAAACGAGGACGACTCGGCCTGTCGACGGGGCGACTCTCTGCGAGGTTCGTCGTAGCCGGCGGCAGATTGGCCGGAGCGGGAAGAACGTCACCACCCGAATGAGTGGGCGGGACGGGAGCAGCCGCGGGCTCTGTTGTCGGCGGGACTGGAGGAGCCGCGGGCTCGGTTGTCGGCGAGACTGGAGTAGCCGCCGCGGGCTCGGTTGTCGGCGAGACGACGCTCGGCGGTGCCGGGGCATCCAAGCTCCCGGAACTGCTCGGCACCTGGGCGTCGGGCTCCGAGATCGGTGCGTCCGACTCGTCCGCTGCGCCGCAGGTCGTCGGAGCGGGAGTCTGATACTGCGGCTCGTCGGGCTGATACTGCCCTCCTTCGTCCGGGCAGAGGGCCGAATCCGACGGATCGTCGCTCGTCGCGTCGTCGGACGGCGAATCGGGCGCGCACTGGATGCTCGCGACGTCGTCCGCCGGCAAGTCCAGATGCCAGTTCGACTCAGGATCCAAGGCACAGTTCCACGCGACGTTCCTCGACCGATTAGGTGACGCGATTGGCGACGCTGAACGCGTAATTATCGTCCGTTCTCCAGACGAAAAAGACGCTGTCGGCAATACCACCGCACGCGTTTTCCTTCTGGCGGTCGAGAGCCGCTGATACTGCACATGCCGAGGGTGATACTGCAGCTCGTACGACGGTCCGGCCCCCGCCGGCCGCCGTGGTTCGTCCGTCGACGCGCGGTCCGGCGACTTCTGCGCGTGCGTCGGTGATATCACCTGGCTCCAGCCCTGCCGGATGCGATCCAGCTGCGCAGTCGCCGACGCAGAAGGAAGGATATTTCCAGGGCTTTCCTGGTCTACGGGAGCAATCTCCGCATCGACCGCGGACGAGAGCCCGAGTTCCAGCTCGTCCGGCTCCGCGGACGTGGGTGCGGGCGCTGCCGCGTTCGGTACGGGTAGCGGCGGATCGTCCGTTGCGTGTGCAGGCGTTGCGAACGACAGCGCTGCAAGCCCGACGACGTGAACCGCACCGAGTCTCACGAGCTTGGTTCCTTTGAGCAGCATCCCCGTGAACTCCACTCACCTTCGCGTTGCTGGAGATCTAGAGAAGAACTACCCCACATCGGTCTCGACTACCCACGACTTTGTAAATCCGAAAGAAAATCTTTAGAGTAAATTCGAGGATGATCGCGAACTACTCGAGTAACCATGACCTCGAGTCGCGAGAGCGGCTGATCGAAGAACAGCTTCCGCTCGTCAAGGCGCTCGCGCGGCGTTACGCGCACCGAGGAGAGCAACTGGAGGATCTCGTTCAGGTCGGGACGATCGGCCTGATCAAGGCCGTCGACCGGTACGAGCCGGAGCGCGGCGTCGAGCTCACGGCGTTCGCCGTGCCAAACATTCTCGGTGAGATCAAGCGTCACCTGCGCGATCGTTGCGGCGCGATCCGGGTACCGCGCCGCTACCAGGAGACCAGCGCGCGAATGCGAAGCACGCGGCGGGAGCTCGCGGCAGACCTCCAACGCAATCCCACCGCTGCGGAGCTTGCCGCCGCGGCGAACCTCAGCCAGGGAGAGCTCGCCGAGGCCGTACGTGCGGAGCAGGCCCGGACGCCCCTGTCGCTGACAGACGCGGGGCCGGCTGTGAGCGCCGGCGAGATTTTCGACGCGAGCGAGGACCGCCTGCTCATCTCCCGCGGCCTGCGGTACTTGCGCCGGCAGGAGCGATTGGCATTGCGTTATCGGTACTTCGAAGATCTCAGCCAGGAAGAGATCGCCGCCCGGCTCGGCATCTCGCAAACGCAGACATCGCGGCTGATCGCCTCCGGCCTGGCCAAGCTTCGCGACGATTTCGAAGGGAAATCGCGTTGTGCAGCCCGTCAGAAGGCCCTACACTCGTGGCATGGCGACTCCGAGGGCCGTCGAGGAAGCGCCGCCGCAGGAGACCGCGGCAAAACCACGCTCGCGCGCGACGAGGCATAGCGGCCGGCTCCTGCTCCGGATGCCGGCGGGCCTCCACGAGGAACTTGCGCGCGCCTCCGATCGCAACGGCGTCAGTCTCAATCAGTTCATCACGAGCGTCCTCGCGGGTGCGGTCGGTTGGGGGCGTGACGACGTAGCGACGACCGGAACGCCCAAGGCCCGCTCGAGGTGGCTCGCCATCCTGCTCACGGCAAATCTCCTGCTGGTGGCTGCCGCTGCCATCTCGGCGATCGTGTTCCTGGTCGCCGCCTGGCTGAGCTGAGCTTCAGCGCCGCCGGCGCCAGCGTCCCGACCGCGGGTCGTCGGCTGCGGTGTCCTCGCCGAGCGCCCGCGCCGCCGCACGGAAGTCGTCCCCAGACAGCATCATCAACTCCGACCGGTCGAGATCTGCCAGGTCCGCTCCCTGCACGCCCGCCAGGCGCAGCGCCTGTGCGTTCAACGCCTGCTCGAAGAGCGTGCGTGCGAACCGCGCATTTCCGAAGCCCTCGCCGCGTGCGGCACCGGCAAGAATCAGCCGAAGCACGCCGACGGCGTCGTCGTCGAGGGAGTACTCGTAGTCGGCCGCGAGCTTCCGCGTGATCGCCACCAGATCCTCCGTCGCGTAGTCGGGAAAGGCGATCTCGCGCGAGAAGCGCGAGCGCAGTCCCGGATTCGACTGCAGGAAATGGTGCATCAGGCGCGGATAGCCGGCGACGATCACCACAAGCCGGTGGCGGTAGTCCTCCATCCGCTTGAGGAGCGTCTCGATCGCCTCGGGCCCGAAGTCCAGCCGCTCGTCGCCCGGCGCAAGCGCATAGGCCTCGTCGATGAAGAGCACCCCGTCGAGCGCGCGCCGGATTGCCCGGTCGGTCTTGATCGCGGTCATGCCGACGAACTGGCCCACGAGACCGGCTCGGTCGACCTCGACGAGGTGGCCGCGCTTGAGCAGCCCCATCGCTCGATACATCTCGGCGAGCAGCCGCGCAACCGTCGTCTTGCCGGTGCCGGGATTGCCAAGGAAGACGAGGTGCTGCGACGTGGCGACCTCCGGCAGGCCGTGCCGTTGCCGCTCGGCCTGCACCTGCAGGAAGGCCACGAGTGCACGGACCTGTTCCTTCACCGTCTCGAGCCCGATCAAGGAGTCGAGCTCGGCCTGGAGCTCTGGGAGCGTACGGGCCGGCTCGGGCCGCCGAAGCTGGTCCGAGATCCAGTCGCTCGGATCAGGCGCGCCCGTCGTCTGGGACAGGCGCTCCCCCAAGACCCGCAGGCCGCGGGCGACATCCTCGAGTGGATTCCGAGCCACGGCTGAAGTGTGCCCCTCAGACAGGGGATTACGCTCAAGCCGACGGCCCGGTGGGCCGATTAGTTAACCTGGTTAACGAATGCCCATCGCCGTCGCCGCCGATCCCACCATCCTCGCCAACCGGCTCCGCCCGGTGCTGCTGCAGCTCAACAGGCAGCTGCGGCGGGAGATCCACTCGCTCGGCGTCACGGGAGGGCAGGTCTCGCTCCTCGTCCAGATCAAGTACCACCCCGGGATCGGGATCCGGGAGCTGGCCGCGCTCGAGCGAATGTCGGTCCCCGGCATGTCCAAGTTCATCTCGCGCCTCGAGGAGGCCGGCCTGGTCCAGCGGGCGCCGGTCGAGGGAGACCAGCGTCGTGTCGGCCTGACGCTCACCGCCCAGGGCCAAAAGGTTCTCCGCTCGGTCAAGTCGAAGCGGACGGCCTGGCTCGCTGCGCGCCTGCGCGACCTCGACCCCGACGAGCTCGAGGCGATCGACGCCGCAATCGAGCCGCTCGCGCACCTGTTAGCGGAGGGCGAGGTTTGACGGCGGCAATCCTTCGTGCAGGTGCACGAACCTTTCTCAGCGTCCGCAAACACCGTAACTATCGCCTCTTCTTCACCGGGCAGGTCATCTCGAACATCGGGACGTGGATGCAGCGCGTCGCGCAGGCCTGGCTCGTCCTCTCGCTGACTCACTCGCCGTTCGCGGTCGGGATCCTCGCGCTCTGCCAGTTCATGCCCTTCACGCTCTTCAGCCTGATCGCCGGCGTCGTCGTCGACCGCCTCGATGCCTGGCGAACGGTCATCAGCACCCAGCTCACGCAGATGGTGCTCGCGTCGACGATCGCGGCGATTGCTCTCGCGGGAGTCGCCCGCCCCTGGCACGTCTACGTGATCGCGGCGCTGATGGGGCTCGTGCAGGTCCTCGACGCGCCGTCCCGCCAGCAGCTGACCTTCCGCATGGTCGGCCCGCTCGAGCTCCCGAACGCGATCAGCCTCAACTCAGGCGTCTTCAACGGCGCACGCATCTTCGGCCCGGCGCTCGGTGGCATCATCATCGCCGCGGCGGGCGCGGGCGTCTGCTTCGCAGTCAACGCGGCGAGCTACATCGCAGTGCTCGCCGGCCTCCTGATGATGCGCCCGCATGAGTTCCACGCCGTGGAGCGGCGCGCGCGGCCGCGCACACTCTATGTCGGTCTCAAGGAAGGGATTTCGTTCGCCCGGAACCATGAGCAAATCCGGCTCATGCTCATGCTGACCTTCGTCGTCAGCACGTTCTGCCTCAACTTCAACGTCTTGCTGCCCGTCCTGGCCAAACACACGCTGCACTCCGGGCCGCAGGTCTTCGGACTGCTCTCCGCGGTCTTCGGTGTCGGCGCATTGATCGGAGCGCTCGTCTCCGCCCACGTGAGCCGCGCGACCGTCGGTACGACCGCCGTCGGGAGTGCCGGCTTCGCGCTTTGCGAGCTGCTGATCTCGCCGCTGCGCTCGGTCGGGCTGATCGCCCTACTCCTGTTTCTCGGGGGCGTGTTCTTCACGACCTGGTCGTCGAACTCGAGCTCACTCATCCAGTTGGCCGCACCCGATCATTTGCGCGGCCGGCTGATCGGGATCTACTTCTTCGCCTTTGCCGGCACGGGGACGCTGGGCGGGATCATGTCCGGCTGGCTCACAGCCCTCGGAGGCACGGCGCTCTCGTTCGCCGTCGCAGGCGTTGCGGGCCTCTCGATGTCGCTCTACGTCTGGCTCCGCTCCAGAACGGTTCCTCTCGTCGAGGAGCGACCCGCCGAGGATCTAATCACCGCTTAACGAAACCTTTGCCTGCCCTCTACCGGGCGCACACAGCCGGGGGCAATAAGAAGTCCAACAGAATCGCGACCAGGGGGATTGCGATGAAGCGCAGGCTGGCACTTGCAACCGCGGCGACGCTGGCGCTCGCCGCCGGACTGGCCGTCGGAGCACGCGAACACGGAGGCTCCGCGCTTGCGGCTCCGCCGGCGCAGCGGCCGAACGTCCTCGTCCTCGAGACCGACGACCAGACGCTTGCCGAGATGGAAGTGCTTCCGAACGTCCGGCGCCTGATCGGGGATCAGGGCGTCACGTTCGACAACAACTTCGACTCGTTCTCGCTGTGCTGCCCATCGCGCGCGACCTTTCTCACGGGTCAGTACTCGCACAACAACGGGGTGCGCGGGAACGCGCCGCCGCAGGGCGGCTACCAGGCGCTCGACAAATCGAACACGCTCGCCGTCTGGCTTCAGCGGGGCGGCTACTACACCGTTCATCTCGGCAAGTTCCTCAACGGCTACGGCCGTCAGAACCCGACGGAGATCCCGCCGGGCTGGAGCGAGTGGCACGGCGCCGTCGATCCGACGACCTACCGCTACTACAACTACACCCTCAACGAGGGCGGGACCCTGCACACGTTCTGCGCGACACCGCAGCCGTCGTGCTACCAGACAGACGTCTACCGCGACAAGGCGAACGAGATCATCCGGCGGCGCGCTGCACAGGGACCGTTCTTCCTCTGGGTCGCGTTCCTCGGTGACCACTCCGGCGCCCCGCGCGAGCCCGACGATCCGCCCCAGCTCGGCACCCCGGTCCCGGCACCGCGCCACCACGACGCGCTGAAGGGCACGCCGCTACCGCAGCCGCCCAACTTCAACGAGGCGGACGTGTCCGACAAACCGCGGGCGATCAAGCAGCGGCCGCTGCTCAACGCTCGACGGATCGCAGCGATCCAGGAGAACTGGCAGCAGCGGCGCGAGACCTTGCTGTCGGTGGACGAAGCGATCGCATCGATCGTCGAGACGCTGCGCCAGACCGGCCAGCTCGACAACACGCTCATCCTCTTCACCTCCGACAACGGCTTCTTCCACGGCGAGCACCGTGTCGCGAACGGCAAGGTGCTGTGGTACGAGCCGTCTATCCATCTGCCTCTGCTGCTGCGCTGGACGGGGAACACATCGCTCCCGCGCGGCGTCCATCGCAGCCAGCTCACCATGAACGTCGACGACGCCGAGACGATTCTCGACGCCGCGGGCGTGAGGGCCGGACGCACCGAGGACGGAGTGTCGCTACTCCCGTTCTGGCGCGACCGCGGCAAAGAGATCGGCCGCGACCTGCTGCTAGACAACTCGCCCGGAGCAGGTCACTTCGACGGAATCCGCACGCTGCATTACAAGTACGCGGAGTACGCGAACGGGGACCGCGAGCTCTATGACCTGCGCAAGGACCCGTACGAGCTGCAGAGTCAGCACGCGAATCCGGCATACGACGCGCTGAAGGTGTCGTTGGCGGCGCGGCTGCACAACCTCGTCGCCTGCGCGGGCCCAGCCTGTCGTGCACGTCCGGCGGTGCGCTTCACGGCGGGAAGGAAGGGAGGCTGCGGTGTCGTCACGGCCACCGTTGCAGGCCAGGGCGTTCAGAACGCGGCGTTCTTCGTCGACGGGCGGCGCGTCGTGACGGACTACCGCTCGCCGTTCCGCGCGAAGGTGCAGTTCAAGAAGCGGGCTCTCGTGCGTGCCCGCGTCGCCCTCGCCTTCGACCGGCTCGTGACGTTGGATCAGGCTGTGCGCGCCTGTCGCTAGCCAGACTCGGTCCTTGAGGCACGTCCCGAACAGCCAGGGTCTGACCCCAGCCCTTGCTGGCGTGCCTCGTGACGGCACGGCCCGAACAGCAAGGGTCTGACCCCAGCCTTTCGTGGCATGCCACGAAGAGCAACTAGAGCGTGAGCTCGTGCCAGAGTAGGCCGCCGGTCGCAGTCGCGTCTACGCGAGGCCACTTTCCCTTCGTGCCACCGTCATAGGTGGCGACCTCCTCGAACGGAGACGCCGCGATCGCCTCGGCCCACGTAGCCGGCGTCCACGCAGTCATCTCGTGCACCTCCTCGACGACCTCGCCGGCGCGAGGCCCTGACAGGACCTCGATGCGGGATCGCTGCCGAGAAGTGCCACTGACGAGGTCGAGCTCGTCGTCGGCCCACTCGACCCGCAGACTGATGTCTCCGCGGCTCGCTTCCCAACGAGAACCGGCAGGCGGCTCATGGTCGACTTCGAGCAGACCGACCTGGACGAGATAGCGCGAGCGGCGCTCGAGATGCAGCGACATCCGGTGGAGATGCCGGCCAAGCTCCGCGGGGGTGAGATGGAGGAGCGTGTTGATCGGACAGACCGCGCCGTCGAAGGCGCGTCCCAGGTCAAAATGAGTCATGTCCGCTTCGAACACTTCGCCTCTCGTTCCGAGCCGCCGGCGGGCGAGCTCGACCATCCGCGGCGAGCGGTCGATGCCGACGACCTGACAACCTCGATCGGCAAGCGCTTCGAGCATGCGTCCGCTACCGCAGCCGGGCTCGAGAACGGTCGTGGCCTCCAATCTCGCCACGAGCCAATCCGCCTCGTCCGAGATGTCCCAGTCGAAGGCGATGTCGTAAAGCTCCGCGTCGTCTCCGTAGAGCTTGGTCACCGGGCGATCCTAAGGCGCATCGATAGGCTGAAGAGCCCCAGTGGAAGTCGAGCGCCAGCACCACAACGTGACGCTCGCGATCCTCACGCTGGCCGGGATCGCGTTCGCACTCCAGCAGACGATGGTGATCCCTGCTCTGCCAACCCTGCAGCGGGACCTGCACACGACCACCACCTGGGTGACCTGGGTGCTGACCGTGTTCCTGCTGGTGGCTTCCGTCGCGACCCCGATCCTCGGCAAGCTCGGCGACCAATACGGCAAGGAGCGGCTGCTCGTGATCTCGCTGGCGCTCTTCCTCATTGGCTCGATCGGCGCGGCCACAGCCTGGAACATCTGGTCACTGATCGCCTGGCGCGCCTTGCAGGGCGCCGGCTCTGCCGTCTTTCCTCTCAGCTACGGGATCATTCGCGACGAGTTCCCCCGCGAAAAGGTCGGCGTGGCGATCGGGCTCGTCTCAGCCGTGTTCGGGATCGGAGGCGGCTTCGGGATCGTGCTCTCCGGCGTGATCGTGGACAACGTGTCGTGGCGCTGGCTCTTCATCGTCGGAGCAGTCGGGATCGCCGCGGCACTCGTCCTCGTGCACCGTTTCATCCCTGAGTCGCCGATCAAGACGCCCTCGCGCGTCGACTATCTCGGCGCGACGTTGATGTCCGGAGGTCTGATCGCGATGCTCGTCGCGCTGACGGAGGGCGAGAGTTGGGGCTGGACGTCCGGGCGCACGCTCGGGCTCGCCGCCGCCGCCGTCGTGCTACTCGTCGCCTGGGGCACGGCCGAGCTGCGCGTCGACGAGCCGATGGTCGACATGCGCATGCTGGCCAGGCGCGAGATCCTCTTCACGAACATCACCGCGCTGATCTCCGGGTTCGCGATGTTCGGGACGTTCGTGCTTGTACCGAACTTCGTCGAGATGCCGCACGGGCTGTCCGCCTCGGTGCAGCACGCCGTGGACTACGGCTTCGACGCAAGCGCGACGAAGGCTGGGCTGTATCTGCTGCCGAGCTCGTTCGCACTGCTGTTCGCCGGCCCGCTCGCCGGGCTCATCGGCCGGCGCGTCGGTTTCAAGTGGCCGCTCGCCGCCGGAATGCTGCTCGTCTCCACCTCTGCCGGCTCGCTGACGGAATGGCACGACAAGCCGTGGCACATCCTCGCCGCGATGCCCGTGCTCGGCGTGGGTGTCGGCTTCGCGTTCGCCGCCATGGCGACGCTGATCACGGAAGCGGTCCGGCCCACTGAGACAGGCGTCGCCACCGGGATGAACACCGTCATGCGCACGGTCGGAGGCGTCGTCGGCGGTCAGGTCGGCGCAGCGCTCCTTGCCGCGCACACGATTCACGGCACGAACAACGTCCCATCCGTGGACGGTTTCAAGATCGCTTTCGGGATCGCTGCCGTCGTCGCGCTGATCGGCGCTGCCGTTGCGGTGTTCATCACGCCGCCGCGCCTGCGCCGGCGCGAGCAGCTCGTCGTCGCAGCCACGGAAGCCTCGAACTAAAGTCGTCGCATGGAACGAGGGCCTGCGGCTGCACCTCGCGCTCTGCACGGTGGCCGAGCGTTTGGCCGGGGTGATGGAAGGCGCCCGCCTCGAGCGGCAGACCGGCTGCCAGTTATGTCGTCGACGGAGACGTCGGGATCTTCAACGTCGCGACACCTTCCGAGCACCGTGGTCGCGGTTACGGCGCGGCCATCACCTGGCATGCGGTCCGCGAGGGCTTTGCGGCCGGAGCCGAGCTCGCATACCTGCAGGCGAGCGCGATCGGCGAATCGGTGTATCGCCGCCTCGGGTTCCGCGAGGTCGTGACGTACCTGCTCCTGACGCGCCCCGCAGAACTCACAGCGATTTCTTAATCGCGTCTTGGGCTGTTCTTAGGCGGCGGAGGTTCCATGGTGGGAACGCACCGCGACCGAAAGGAGGTTCACGTGTTCCGACCCAAGCACACCGCCCTGCTCGCCGGCGTCGTCACGACGATGGCACTCGGCGGAGCGGGAGTTGCGATCGCCGCCAGCGGCGGCAACTCGACCACGAAGTCGTCGGGCGCGACCACGACAGCCACGACGACCTCACAGTCGAACTCATCGCACTGCGATCACGACAACAGCGGCACCTGACGAGCAAACGGCCGCCGGCGTCCAACTCGGGCGCCGGCGGCCGCCAAGCCTCCTGTACTACTCCATCATCTGGACGGCAACCTCGTAGAACTCAACGGCGGACCGTGTTCCCCCACCCGATGGCGACATGGCGTTCAACGCCTCGTCGCCCTTCTTCATCGCGTCTTCGCTGTCGAAGAGCGTGATGCCCAGTGACTTCCCGCTCGAACGGTCGACGAGCATCATCATCCCCTTCGCATCCTCCAGACCGGGCGGCCGGTTGCCGCTCTCGACGTCGCTGCGGATCTGATCGACTGTCTGGTCGACACCTTCGCCGAGATTGAAACTTGCTACGCGTGCGTGCATGACTTCCTCCTCTAGTTGGTCGCTCCCGCCGTCTGCATCTCCTCCGGGGAGACGTCGCGGACATGAGTTCCGAAGTACCACTCGTGCCCCTCCGGATCCTCGACACCGTAGTTACGGTCGCCGTAGAACTGATCCTCGGGCTCGCGCACGATCTTCGCACCGGCCTGCTTCGCTCGCTCGCAGTGCGTGTCGACGTCGTCGACGTAGACATAGACGCTCTGCGTCTTGCCGCCAAGCTTGGCCGGATTCTTGTACTCGCCGGGAGGTGTGCCCAGCATGATCACCCCGTCGTTCAGCTGCACCTCGGCGTGATTGACACGACCGTCGTCGTCCGTCATGCGGAGTTTCTCGGTGAAGCCGAACGCCGTCACGAGGAACTCGACAGCGGCATCCGAGTCTTCGTAGAGCAGATACGGCATGACGCTCGGGTACCCCACGGGTGGGTTCTGCGGCATGGTGTTGCCCCCTTTCGTCTCGCTCCCCCCAAACTACCCCAGGAGCGGACCGAGGGGTCAACGTGTGTATTGCCGAACCGCTCCCAGCAACGACTCGAGATCGTAACCGCCGTCGTGACGAACGCCGTTGACGAAGAACGTGGGCGTTCCGTTGACGCCGCTGCGAACGCCGCTGAGGAAATCCTCGCGCACTCTGGGGGCGTGACGGTGTTCCGCGAGATCCTCCGCGAACGGCTCGAGCTCTACCCCGATGGCGCTCGCATAGGCGAGCAAGTCCTGCGTGCCGAGCCGATCCTGATGCTCGAAGATCATGTCGTGCATCTGCCAGAAGCGGTCCTGGGCTCCTGCTGCTTCGGCTGCCTCGGCGGCCTGGAACGAATGCGGGTGGATCTGGCTCAAGGGGAAGTGGCGATAGGCGAAGCGAAGGTTGTCGCCGAGCGCCGTCTGCAGCGCCTTCACGACGGGATACGCCGCGCCGCAGAACGGGCATTCGTAGTCGCCGTACTCCACCATGGTGATGCGCGCGGTCTCAGAGCCGACGACATGATCCCGTTCGCTGACGGGCACCGTGAGCCGCGGCGGCGCCATCAGCACGCTCATAGCGATGCCCCCACTGCCTGCTCCTGCATCTGCTCGAGCGCCGCGAGAATGCCCTCGGCTCCCGGATTGACGCCCATCGGCGACACGTAGCTCCAACGGATGACACGCTCGGCGTCGAGCAAGAAGAGCGCGCGCCGTGCAACGCCTTCCTCGTACTCGTAGGCGCCGTATCGCTTGGCAACCTCGCCCTTCGGCTCGAAGTCGGCCAGGAGCGGAAAGTGCAGCTTGCGGTGCTGGGCGAATGCGGCATGACACCAGGCGCTGTCGACCGAGATGCCGACGATCTCCGCCCCGTACTCGTGGAACATCGGGAGGACCTGGTTGTACAGCGACATCTGGTCGGTGCAGATGGGACTCCAGTCGGCGGGATAGAACGCCATGATCAGCGCCTTCCCGCGAAAGTCTTCGAGTCCGACCCACTGGTCGGGCGTCGCCTTGAGCTGGAAGTCGGGCGCCGGGATTCCCGCCTCGAGTGCGCGATCCGGATGGTCGGCCATGCCGCCGTTATAGCGGCGGGTCGGGGGTGAGAGAGCTCCCCCCGGACACTGCGCGGTAACCTTCGGCCTGTGCGTGAGCGCATGCCGTTATTGGGCGGATTGGCGCTCATCGCGATCGCCTTCGTAATTGGCTCGATCGCCATCGGCCATGGCATCCGCGACCGCAACCAGAACGACGTGATCGTCGTGACCGGCTCCGCGAAGAAGCGGATCACGTCCGACTACGTCATCTGGACCCTCTCCGTGACGAGCACGCAGGGATCGGCGACGAACGCGGCAACGCAACTCGGCGGCTGGACCGCCAAGATCCGATCGTTCCTAACGAGCCAAGGCGTGGAGCCGGCCGAGCTTTCGGTCCAGCCGATCTCTACCGAGGCGATCTCGAAAGGAGGCCAGGTTCGGGCCTATCGCCTCACGCGGCGATTCGAGATCCGTTCAGCCCGCGTGCAGGGGATCACTGATGTCGCGGATCACAGCGCAACGCTGCTCGGGCAGGGGACCCCGCTCTCCGCCGACTCGCCTCAGTACGTGTACACGAAGCTTTCCTCGCTCCGGCCGCAACTTCTCGCCGAAGCCACCAAGGACGCCCAGAACCGCGCCAAGGTGATCGTCAAGGCAACCGGAAGCAGTCTCGGCAGGCTGCGGGGCGTCGACGTCGGCGTCTTCCAGGTGACCTCGCCGAACTCGACCGAGGTCGAGGACTACGGCGTCTACGACACCTCCACTCTCGACAAGGACGTGACCGCCGTAGTGAACGTGACCTTCGGCGTCGGCTAACTCCTCAGCGCAAAAACAGCTTGTTGCGGGACTGAGATCGTGACGACGCCCGCCGCGTCGGTCGCGGCCGGCGTCGGCTGACCCACACGCCCGTCGCCCGCGGTGTTCCAGATCGTGAGCTGGAAGCTCTTGGACGGCGGCAAGCCTCCGATCGTGTACGACATCACTGTGGGTGAGACCGTGTTCAGCTGCGCCCCAGCGGTATCGAGGCCGACGACGGTGTGCTCGCCCGCCTTGCCGACGTACGCCGCGAGGAGCCGAGACGTGTTCGGCACCGATGCGACGTTCACCGTCCTCCAGCCCGCCCCCACTGAGGACGTCAGCAGGCGCACGGAGTTATAGATCGGGTAGAGCGGCCAGCCTTCGGCCGGGCTGCCGATCATGTAATAGGCCTGCGTGCCGTTGTCGTACTTGCCGAAGTAGGAGTCCCACTTGCTCGTGCCGACGTAGCCGAGCTCGGCAGCGAGCACGTCGAACCAGGCGTGCTGGAAGGCGTTGATGTTCGTCTGCGCCATCGGTGTCCCGTCCTCCCAGACGCCCGGGTCCCCCGCAGGCGCGCCGTTGAAGGTCCGCAGGCCGCGGATGCCGTACTCCGAGACGTAGAGCGGCTTGCGACCCGCCTGCGGCAGCGCGTTGACGATCGCGCGCACCTCGGTGAGCCGGTCGACCAGCTTCTGCGTGTCGAAGTAGTCCCAGAAGACGTGGATCGAGTAGGCGTCGAGAATGTCCGACATCTTTGTGGCCATGTACTGGAACCACGCCTGCTGATTCGGAGGTCCGACATCGGGCGCACGGACGAGATCGCCACCCATGTACTTCACCTGCCCGCGGATGCTCTGGATGTACGGGTCGAGTGCCCGATACTGAGCTTCGTACTGCGCCATCGTGATCCGCGTCCGGTTCGGCTCGTTCTGGAGCGTCAACCAGCGCAGATTCGTGATGCCGCGGTTGTGGACGAGGTCGATCAGGACGGCAGCGAACTTCGGGATCGTTCCGTTGGCGACGCTCAACGTCCCGCCTTGCCAGGTGACGTTGATCGTCGTGCCGGTGCTCTGGGCGAGCTGCGCCGTGCGGACGAACGACTGCATGCGGTCCGGATCGGTGAACGCCGTGTTGTTGAAGAAGATCCGCGAGAACTGGGGATGCAGGTCGCGCATCTTCTGCTCCATGTCCTTCGCATTGTCGTCCGTGACTCCGGCCGCGCGGCTGATGGCCGCGTAGACGTGATGGTTGAACTGCCCGCCGTAGCCGGCGAAGCTCTGCGCCAGCGTCGCCGACTCCTGCACCCTGAATTCGGCGGTCTCGAGAGCGAATGCACGCGTGTTGTTCTTGAGCGTTGTCTCGATCGGGGCTGCTGGAGTGACAGTCACGGTCAGCTGCGTCACGCCGAGTTGCGTCAGCGTCACCGGCATCTGCAACACGATGCGACGGCGCGGGCCGACCTTCAGCGTCTTCGTCGCGAGCGGAGCGTCCGGCGCTGCGGAAACGGTGACGGTGGCGACGAGGCCGACGTCAGTCGTCCGGTTCCGCACGATCGCCACGACGAAGAACGGATGACCGACGACGGCCGAGCGGCCGGCGTACGCTCGCGTCAGCACCAGGTCCGGCCTGAGCAGCGTCTTGGTCCGCGCAGTAAGCACGACCTGCGGCTGCCCGAACGAAACTGTCGCGCGCACGAACCGGAGCCGCTGGACGCGTCCGATGTTGACAGTCGCAAGACCCCCTGGGGCCGGCACGTTCCGGAGGATGACCTTCCGCGCCGGCAGCTTCTTGAAGCGAGGCAGTGCCACCTGGACTCCGGACAGTGTCGCGGGCAGCTCGCAGCCTGCCTTCTTGGCGCTGACGCGGATGATGAGATCTGCGCGTGGCGGCCCCGTGAGCGACTGCAGAGAGAGCTTGTAGCCGGACGCGTCACAGGCCTGCACGACGGCGGCAGAGGCATTCCCGGTGGAACCGCCGAGCAGGCCGCCGGCGACGGCGACGGCACCGACACCGAACAAGACTCTCCAAAAGGACCCCATGACCCGGAGGCAGGGTCGCCGTAGCAACGGGATGTGTCAAATTCAGCGCCGGATCCGCGTAACGAAGCGGTGGTCTGTTACGTCGACGTAAAGAATGCAGCTGATGGGGATTCGCCTCGAGCAGCCGCCTCAGGCTGACGCCGCCACGCGCTGGCTTCAACCGCCACGCCTGAGAACACTGGCCGAGGAGGGCGAGCGGCACGCGAGTTGGCTCGAGCTCTTCTTCGATCTCGTCTTCGTCGTCGCGATCACGGAGCTGTCGCACTACCTCGTCACCGATCACTCAGCCGGCGGCTTTCTGCACTTCGCAGCGCTGTTCATTCCCGTGTATGTCGCGTGGCAGGGATACACGGCATACGCCAGCCGGTTCGACACCGATGACCTGGCGCTCCGGCTCGCGTACTTCGGCGCGATGCTCGCCATTCTGGCGATGGCGGTGTTGATCGGGGATGTCGCGCACGGCAACCACAGCGGCGCATTCGCGGTCGCGTACGTCGTGCTGCGGTCGATCATGCTTGCGCTCTACGCGCGGGCCTGGAGAGCTGTGCCGGAGGCGAGAGCGTTGATCCGCTTCTACGGCGTCGGCTACAGCGTGGGCGCGGCGCTCTGGCTCGTGTCGCTGGCGTTCGACTCGCCGTGGCGCTACGTCGTCTGGGCGATAGCCCAAGTGCTCGAGCTGAGCCTGCCGCCGCTGTCCACCCAACTACATCGGCGAATACCCGTCAGCGCCAGCCATCTTCCGGAACGGTGGGCGCTGTTCACGCTGATCGTCCTCGGCGAATCGGTCGTCGCCGTCGCGATCGCGACTTCCGGCGCGAGCTGGCACTTCAGCTCCGCCGCGGCCGCCGTGCTCGGGTTCGCCGCGGTCGCCGCGGTCTGGTGGCTGTACTTCGACCGCCAAGCGAGCGTCGACCTGCGTGGCTCGACCATGTCAATCGTCGTTTATTCGTACGCACACATCCCGCTGCTCATAGGCCTCGCAGCAATGAGTGCCGGCGTGCGCCTGCTGATCGAGCGGGCCGGCGCGGATCATCTCGGCACCGGCCCGAGCGTTGCGTTGCTGGGAGGTGTCCTGCTCTACCTGGCAGGCCTCATCGGCACACGGACCGTCGTAGTGCACGGTCAACACCGGCTCGGCATCTCACTCAAGCTTGCGGCCGGCGCGATCATCATCGGCTTGCTCGCGGCGGAGACCGCGCTCCCGCCGCTGGCCGTTGCGGCGGCTCTGGCAGCGGTCCTCGCGGCTTTCGTCTACGTGGAGCGAACGCTGCTCGGGCAGGCCCAGCTGCCCCGTCCGGGCTCAGTGCAGTAGTCCGCAAATGCCGATAAGTGTCGTATGAAGCGAGCGTTCGCAATCCTCGCAGCGGCCGTAGCCTCCGGTTGCGGGAGCTCTGGACCGACTGCGTGGGAGGTGCACCCTGACGGCCGGATCGGCCAGCTCCAGATCGACGTTTCGACGGAGGGGGAGATCCGACGCTTCGCAGGCAAGCCGTCCAGAGTCGAGCCCGACTTCTGGCCCGGGAAGAAGGGTCAGTTCGGTCACTCGCTGCAGTACCGCTGCGGCCGAAAGTGCCTGACGAACTACTCGATCAACAAAGCCACCGGCAGGCTTTCCGACTACTGGACACAATCACCTCGCTTCAGAACTGAGCGGGGGTCACACGTCGGCATGAGCGCAAAGCGAGCAGCACACCTCGAGGGCAGAAAACTCGTCCCGGGCTGCGGTTTCCCGCGTTATCTCCATCTCCGCTGGGAGCACGACCGCATCTTTGTGCTGGCGATCTGGAAGGGACGCGTCGATTCGATCGGGTACCTCGGCCCGCACACCGTGTATTACGACGGGCTCTGCTGACTCCCAAAGTGGTCCGCTACAGCTTAGATTGAACAGTCGTGGCAGAGACGAACAGATTCCTGAGCCGGGCCTTGGAAGCGAAGCGCAGCTCGAAGCGCGTCGAGCTGGACGAGGGCTTCGATCCGGAGGATCCCGGCGTCTGGCTCGAGCTCGTCCGAGACATCACGGCAATGGCGAACTCCGGCGGCGGAGTCGTGGTCCTGAACGGCGACTTGGAGGAAGAGCAGCTCCACGAGGAGCTGGCGCGCCACGCGGAGCCCGAGTTCGAGGCCTTCGAGCTGCACGACATCACGCGGACAGGGCGGCCGGCTACTGCGATCGTCGTCGAGGCCGTCGCGAACACGCCCCTGGTGTTCACACGGACGGGCCGCTACCGCAGCGCGGACGGGGACGAGCACGTCGCCTTCGCGCGCGGCGGCCTGTACTTCCGGCACGGCGCGAGGAGCGAGCCCGCGACGGGAGCGGACGTGCGCGACTTCATCAAACGGCAACTCGATGCGACGCGTTCGCAGTGGCTTGCGAACATCCGTCAGGTGATGCATGCCCCCGACGGCGCGGAGGTCGCGGTGATCGAGACAGCGGAGCGAGACGATGAAGGCCGGCCGACGTTGATCCGTCTCACTACCGACCCGCATGCACCGCTGTACGGGCAAGTCGATCCGGACCGCTCACATCCGTACCGTCAGAAGGAAGTGATCCGCGAGGTGAACGTCCGCCTAGGCGGCGCCGTCGTCAATGCGTTCGATGTCCTGAGCGCTCGCCGTGTGCACGCGATCAGCGAGGAGACGCGACCAGAGTTTGTCCATGTACCGAAGTTCGGCTCACCGCAATACAGCGACGCCTTCGTGGACTGGCTCGTCAGCGAGCACGAGCGGGATCCGGAGTTCTTTACGCAGGCAAAGGCGAAGTACCTGGCGACACGCCCGAGGCGGCGAGCGTCCCGCTAGATCGTCCAGGTGTCGCCGGCTTGCAGGAGCGCCGCGATGTCGCCCTCCTGCTTCTCACGCGCAGTCGCCAACTGCTCCGACATCAGATCGTCGTAGACCGGCCTCTGGACGTCCCGGAAGATCCCGATCGGAGTGGCGTTTGACGTGGACTGAGTCAAGCGACTGAGCGCGAACGCCGCACTAGGCTCGGCGTGATGCGCGTTATGAACGAGCAACTCCGACTCGTCGGTCACATCGACGATCTCGACACTGCCGTCCGGTCTTTGCCGGACGCCCCTCTCATTCTCCTCGCCGAACCGAATCGGCTTCCCGTGCTCGAGGTAGATCCGGTTCGTCTTGTCCTCGCGGACGAAGTCGAACGCCCCGTCGTTGTAGATGTTGCAGTTCTGGAAGATCTCGACGAACGCGCTACCGCGATGCGCAGCTGCGGCACGCAACACTTCCGTCAGATGGCCGCGATCTGTGTCGATCGCGCGCGCGACGAACGCTGCTTCCGCGCCGATTGCCAGTGACAGCGGATTGAACGGCCAGTCCAGCGAGCCCATCGGCGTCGATTTCGTCCGCGTCCCAAGCGGGCTCGTG
>Ga0307278_10000178_pt1 | contig 32258 bp, 12 predicted proteins | sample ER_DNA_117_FD_194482 | JGI IMG/M metagenome (GOLD analysis project Ga0307278, IMG submission 194482) | Bulk soil microbial communities from the East River watershed near Crested Butte, Colorado, United States - ER_DNA_117 | ecosystem: Environmental > Terrestrial > Soil > Floodplain | place... | reverse complement strand
TCTCGAAGCCGCGTCGTGCTGATCCATTTCCCAGAGGGGCAAGACGAGGGCGTCGATTTTGGGTTCGCTCGAAAGATCCGCAACGTCACCGCCAGATGGCGCCACGACGTCACAACGGCCGGCGGCTCATCAGGCGGTGCCTGTTTCAACGGGGAGCTGCAACTGGTCGGGATCCATCAAGGCGCATTCGACGACACCGCGCGCTTCGTGCCCCTCGATCGCTTTGTCGACGGGGTGCTCGAGTTCGTGAAGATGGACACCGCACCGACGAGCTTGTGGTCACTCGACGGTACGACCGCCGGACCGCTTGTCGTGGGCCGGAGCCTGTTCTTCGACGCGATCTCCAAGTCGGGTGAAGCCAGCAGCCGCGTGCGCGGCGTCCGGATCAAGCGCAGGGCGATCGACGCCGGGTCGTCCGGTCTCGCGTTCAGCCACGACATCCTCGAGCAGCTGCTGCCCCGTCGAGGTCCGAACCACCGGCTCGTCCGCGTGACCCAAGACGAGATCGTGCCCGATCTCGTCGCGGACATCCGCCGTCGCGCCCGCCTCAAGGGCCTGGCGGTGCCCGACCCGCCCGACGAGCCCGGCGTCGCGCCCGGGTCAGCGCCGCCGGAGACGACGGCGAAAGACCGCGCCGCGATCCTCGCCGGTGCCGTCGAGGAACTCGCGGTCGCTGGCGACTCCATCATCTGGTTCTTCTTCGACAACCCGACGATAACCCTGTCCGAATCGTCCCGGCTGGCCTTCGAGGGCTTCGTCGATGCCGCTTTGGTGCAGCCGCACCTACGCCTCGTGATCGCGGGCTTCGAGACACTGCCGCTTCCTGGGCAGGAATTCGGGGGCGCGTTGCCTCCAGAAGGTGACCGGTCTCCGGGGCTCGTCGTCGAGTTCATCGGTGGCTTCCGCCGCTCCGACGTCGTCGACCTCCTCGCCGAGGCGTCGCAGGACTTGACTCACGCCGCCGCCAACATCGGCGTGATCGAGAACGCAGCTGATTTGGCCCTGCTCAATCTGCAGAACTTCAACGGCGTATACGCGGACGAGCTGCTCCCAACCGTGAGCGAGCGGCTCCGGCCACAGCTGGAATTGTTCCGAGCTGCGGGTGGTGGCGGATGATCCAACGCCCGGACCACGAGACCATGGCACCGGTCGCGCTCGCGCGCCGGTTCGCGGCTCTGTCGGGGGCGTTTGACCCGAAGTCGCTGCGCGACGTCCTGGGCACGGTACCCCACAAGGTGGCCCTCGCCGTCACCGTTGACCTGGCTGACGCCTGCGACACCGGGTCGGAGGGCGGCAAGTGGCTGATGCGCGGTAGCGTCCGCCAGCGCGAGCTCGACAGCTGGGCGACCGAGGGCGAGCTCGACGAAGCGATCGAATGGCGTCGGCAGCTTCCGAGCGACGCTGCCACCGACGACCTGCTCGACGCGCTGGTCGGGTCGGGCCAGTACGCCGCGAGCGCCGTTCAGCAGACGATTCAGACGATTAGTACCGAGGCCGACCGCGAGACGCTCAACCGGATAGCCGTCGCGCTCGACCGCGCCGGCGAACGCGCACCCGCATACGGCACCTTGGAAGCCGTCCGTTCTGCGCTCGGGCGTCTCGACGCAGACGTGCGCGCCGCGGCGATGTTGGGTCGCGGCTTCTTCGGCCGCGAGTCTGAGCTCGCGCAGATCGCCCAGTGGCTGGCGCAGCCCATCACGACGCGTCCGGTGAAGGCGCTGTTCATCACCGGGCTGCCGGGCATTGGGAAGTCGACGCTCGTCGACGAAGCCGCCCGCCGGGCTGCGTTGGCCGCACCGCCATGGATGATTGTTCGTCTCGACTTCGACCGCACCGGGCTGGACGTCCAGGACAGGGTCGGCCTGACGCTGGAGATCAGCCGCCAGGTCGCGATCCCGCTCGGCGACGAGGCGGCAACGCTCGCGCAGGCGCGACGGGCGGCAGCAGGCGCCACGCCGACGTCTGGCCCGGACGTGAAAGGCGAAGCGCGCGAGCACATCCCGTACGAGCTGTCAGGTGTGCTCGGCGAGGTGGTCGGGCGGGCCGGACGGCCGATCCTCATGATCCTGGACACGATGGAGGTGCTGCGGGGACGCGGCGAAACACATCCCGAACGGCTCTTCGTCTACTTGGACGAGCTGTGCGATCACGGTGTGCGCCCCCTGGCGGCCATCGCCGCCGGGCGGGGCGATGCGGTCGACAGCGCGGCCGATCGCGTGGGGCTTCCAATCGAGCTCGGAGGACTCGATCCCATGGATGCCGACGCCATGCTGACCGCACTCGACGTGCCGTCGGCGGCATTCGCCCAGATCCGCGACCTCGCCGAGGGCAATCCCCTCGTCCTCCGTCTGGCTGCGCTGGTCGTTCGCGACGCGGGACCCGAAGCACTGACCAAGGCAAGGGGTCGGCGGGAGGTCGCCGCGGCCTATCTCTACCGCTTCCTGCTGTCGCGCATCGGAGACAAGACCCTCCGTCGCCTGGCGCAACCCGGCCTCGTCGTCCGCCGGATCAACGCGGATGTGATCGCCGAGGTGCTGGCGCCCCAGCTGAAGCTCGGAAAGCTGGAGCCGGGCCAGGCCGCCACCCTCTTCGAGGCGCTTTCGACGCACCACTGGCTCGTGGAGCCCGATCCGACGCCCGGGTGGGTGCGGCATCGATCGGACATCCGCACGGTGCTGCTTCGACTCCTGTACGAGGGGGGGAGCGCAGCGACCGCGGCGCGCATCGATCGAGCCGCGGCCAAGTGGTTCGCGCGGCGAACAGAGCCGTTCGCGCCCGTCGAAGCGGCTTATCACCAGCTGCAGGCGATGCGAGGCGGACACGAGGCGCCTCGCATCGACCCTCAGGTGCTTGGTCAGTTGGACAAGGAGACGATCGCGGAGCTGCCGAAGGAGGCGCAGGACCTCATCCGCACCGCCCGGGGCGAGCGAACGTCGAAATTCCGAATCGACCACGACACCACAGCGGTCTCGTCGGCCGACCTCGCGGCCGCGGCCAGCGAGCTAGAGGCAGTTCTGGAACGGGGCGATCTCGTTGAGGCGGCGTTCATCCACGACCGTTCGTTCGCGCAGCAGCACCTCGATGCCGGGTCGCCCGAGGCGGACATCGCCCAGACGTTCCTGTGGCGCGCCGGCCGCTGGACGGACGCGACGAGACTTGCTCGCGAGCAACCGTTCTGGACACGGAGGGAGGGCGGCACGACCTCCTGGCGCGACCGATCGCCGTTGCTCGCGCTGGCGCAGTTCGAGATGTGGGCGGAGCTGCGATTTACGACTGCCGTCCACGCATTCGCGGCCGATGCCGACTTGGCCCAGCTCGCAGCCGATCTCCGGCGGAGCGGCATCAAGAGCTCGCTCGCCAACGGCGCCCTCGGCTTCGCGCTCCTCGTCGCCGGAGCGCATCGGGCCGGCTCGACGTGGAATCTGGACGACCCCATCGAAGGCGCGGCCGCTGTGTGGAGCGAAGCGACGGCGTGGGCGACGGGTCCTGCCCGACGCGGCAAACGTGTCGATCCACGAGTCACCGAGGCGCTCGCGTTGCCGGCGAGCCGATTTCTGTCACTGGTGTCACCGGTTGTCGCGGCGAAGCCCAAGCGTCGTCAGCCCTCGCTCCGCGTGCCTGATCCGTCCACGCCAGCTGGTGCGGCCCGACTCCTCGCGAGCTCCACCCCATACGGCTCGGTGGCCGAGTCGCTCCGGAGTCTCGATCGCGGGCGGATCCTAGCCCATCTCTCGGCCGTCGACTTCGAGCTCGGCGAGGCGGGCGGGCTGCCGCCGTCAGGGGCGGGCGGCTGGTCGGTCGCGCCTGCTGTTTCACCGGAAGGCTCGATCGACAACATCGCCGCGCTCGGTTTACTCGCCGAATGGCTCGGCGCTGGGGCGTTCGTCGTTCGTCACGCGGACTTTCGCCAAATCTCGCGCAGCGCGGAACGATGGCGTCGCACGACGGCTGGCGACTGGGCGTACCCGTTGCGGGCGTCTCGAGAGTCAGCCTGGACTCGACGTCCGGACGTGACGACCGCGGACCGCATCATGCAGCTCCTGGAGTCGGCCGATCCCGTGGCCGCCAGCCACGACCAGCTCCGCCTCTGGTGGGGCGTCGAACCCGATCGGGACGCCGACCTGGCGGAACGGATCGGTCGTCGATTTCCGGCTGCGATCCGCGAGGCCAAGTCGACGGCGCGACTCGAAGCACCGCCCGATAGTGCATTCAGGGCGGCCAGCGCGCTCCAGCAGCGGAACGTGCCGGTGGCCTTCGTCGCGCCGCTCGCGGTGCTCATCACGTTGGATCGAAAGGAAGGGAGGCGAGCACGATGACCGACGAGTCCGAGTCCATCAAGCAACGCCTGCAAAACTCGCCGGCGCTCAGGGCGGCGATCGAGGAACAGGTCGCCGGAGGGTTGCTCGAGCGGATGGGCGTGTCGAGGGCGCCGGCCGGTCCGGGTGGTGACGGCGACCTCGAGTCGACCACGAGCACGGCAGAGCTCGAGGCGATCGTGCAGCGCGTCGGCCGTCCCCCGCTCCTCATCCAGAACGGTGCCGTTCGGCTCAACACGGGCCAAGACGACAGCCTTGCCGACTTCCCTCCCGGTACCGACGCCCGAATCCGCGGCACCGAGAAGGACATCCCATCCGTCGGACGCATCGAGTTCGTCAACTTCCGGATGGGCTGGGGAGGCACCGGTTGGGTGATCGCTGAGTCGGGTGCGGATCGGATCGTCGTCACGAACCGCCATGTCGCCGGTCTGGTCGCAAGGCGGACCGTGGACGGCCGCGGCGTGTTCATGCGCGATCCGTCGCAGGTGAAGTACGGCGCCTCGATCGACTTCAAGGAAGAGCTCGGGAGCCCGCTCGGCGATGTGTTCACGTTCAACGTCGTCGACATCCCCTACCTCGCCGACACGACGGCACCCGACGTGGCCCTGCTGCGGATCGCCGGACAGCACTTGCCGTCGGCGCTTCCGCTCGCTGACGCAGAAGCAGCGTTGGGTGACCTCGTCGCGCTGATCGGCTACCCGGCGTTTGACGACCGGAACGACATGGACGTCATGGCGCAGTACTTTCGCGACCTCTACAACGTGAAGCGCTACGCGCCCGGCAAGGTCATGCAGGCCCTGTCCGCGGGTGTCGTCCTGCGCCACGACTGCACGAGCCTCGGTGGAAACTCGGGTTCGCCGCTGGTCCGGCTGTCGGACGGCGCGGTGGTCGGACTTCACTACTCCGGCGTGTACGGCGTCGCCAACAGCGCTGTCGGGGTGGAGACGCTTCGCGCCCTGCTCAACGGGAAGCGGCCCGTCTCAGTGACGGTCGCCGCCGCCGGCGTGGAAGAGGCCGCGAACGACGGCACGCATCAGCCAGCGGACCTCGCCGACCGAGAGGGCTACGAACCCGAGTTCATTGGCACCGGCGAACTCGAGGCGCCCTGGCCGGGCCTCCCACTGGCAGTGCTGGACGACCTCGCCCAACCGACCGACGAGATCGCTGAGAAGCCGTTCGAGATTCGCTATACGCACTTCGGGGTGCGTTTTTCGACCAGCCGGCGCCAGCCGGTGATGACCGCAGTGAACATCGATGGGCTGCATCGCGTGCCGATCAAGCGTGCGAACGATCGCTGGTTCCACGACGCCCGCATCCCGCTCGAGATCCAGTTGAGCAAGGACGACTACGCCGACGAGGACATCGATCGCGGGCACATGGTTCGACGTGAGGACCCGAATTGGGATCTGTCCGTCCCCGTCGGCAATCCCGCCGGAGCGATCACACCGCTCGCGACTCAAGCGAACTTCGACACGTTCCATTACACAAACGCCGCGGTCCAACATGGTGACCTCAACTCGAGCTCGACCCGCTGGCTCGGCCTCGAGGACTACATCCTGAAGAGTGCCAAGACCCACGGCTTCCGCGCATCGGTGTTCACCGGCCCCGTCATGCGGGATGACGACGATTCGATCGCGCCAGGCGTCATCGCCCCCCGCGAATTCTGGAAGGTCGTCGTCATGGAGAATGGCGATACCCACGAACTTCACGCCACCGCCTATCTGCTCAGTCAAGGCGACTTGATTCGCGACCTCTTGGAGAAGCGATCGAAGGTCGAAGCGGTGGAGGGGTTCGTCCTCGGTGCTTTCCGCACGTTCCAGATCGCGATCGCCGACCTGGCCGAGGCAACCGGCTACGACCTTTCCGCCTACGCTGCCGCCGATCCCCTCGTGGCCACTACCGGTGGGCAGGAAGCGGTCGCGACCCGTGAACCGCTTTTCCTACCGCTCGACTCCGAAGACCAGATCGTTCTCTAGCGCGCAATCCACGGAGCCGCACGACTCAGCTCCCCGCGGCCGCGTGGGCGGCCATCAACTCGACTAGCCGCTCGACGTGGGCCGACGAAGGACCCGCCGCGCCTTCGTCCCCTCCGACCCCTTCAGCACCCACGCCCATCAACTCCAGGCCATGCATCGACTGTGCCGCGAGCGCATCGACTTGCTCAGCTGCAGGCGGGTACAAGAGTTGCAGGCCCCGCGTGTCCCCGTCGGACAGATCGACTCCGTCACCCGACGGCGCGCACGGACTCGGGCTCGACTTGTAAAAGAAGGGTGCAAATCGGTACAGCATGACCGAGGCTGCATCGAACGGACCCGCCACCGCACCCGGATCCTCGACTGTCCGGAGGTTGTGGTCTACCTTGGCCTTCGACCACTGATTGGGGGGTCCTGCGAGGTACGTGTAGATGCTGGGTCGACGGCCCTCGGCGTCGGGAACGAACACCCCGTTTGCGTTCGTGGTCGGAACGTACCCCGGATCGTTGTCCCAGCGGAAGTCGTTCGAGCACGGCCCGCGCATGTTCTGGTGCTCGTGTTGGAACGCGAGTGCATGAAGGAACTCGTGACGCACGGTGCCCTCCCAGCCCTGCGGCTTGTTCGTCTTGTACCCGCCGAGATTGAGACTTCGTTGGCCGGGTCGGCCGCCAATCGGGCCGCCGGGATCGATCGTCTCGTCCGTGCTGTCGGTGCCGACGAGCGACCAATAGCCGGGCATGTCGAAGCTGACCCGGATCTCCGCCTGAAGGACGGTGTCGGTCTCCGCCCAGCGCCTATGTGCGCCGGTTGCCGGATCGACGCCGAAGTCGAGCGTCAGGTTGATGACGTCCATGATCTGCGCCGTCGCCGCGGCGATGTCGGCGTGCAGCGCCGTGTCGCCGTCGAGGAAAGCGACGCGGACAGTCGAGCCGACTGGCCAACGCGCCAGGTCCGACACGATGAACTCAAGGCCGGTGGTGCTATCTGCAAGTTGCCTCCGCCACTCGTTGCGCACCTCGAGCGCTGCCACCACTGGGTCAGGAAGCGACTCCAGGATCGATCCCAAAGTCTGATCGTCGTTGTACGAGTCCATACCGGCTCTCCTCCATCCGCTGATAGCTCTTCCCCGCAGGCTGATTACTCATTGAGGCGCGCAGGCCATCCACATCTTCGCGACCGCCCTTCAGGCGCAGGTAGCCGAGCATGTGATCGAACCAGCGGTTCTCCAGCATCAAGACAACGAGTTGCTGCATCGGCGTCAGCCGTGCCGCATTCAGCTGCATCCTCGAGTGCCTCCGCCGGACCAGGCGACCGGGTTCCTGTCAACCCAGCAGTTCTACGAGTTCTCGCCACCTGCACGTCCCCCGGCTGGCGCTGCACCTCTCGCGGTTTACATGAGAGCCCGCCGCGGGGAGCGTTACACCCTAGTCGTCCTTAGTCAAGTAGCCGAGGTCGTTTGGCACCGGTCGACGTGCAGCATGTAGTCCATCCGGGCCCGTCGGCGTCGGGAACGCGCGGACGGCGACGCCGCGGGCGGCCGCGAGGTTCATCACCTTGTAGTAGGGCAAGCAGCCCTTCCTCGACCACGACAGCAAAAGCGCTGAACCTAGCCAACTGGCCGTTGGCGGAAAGCCGGGACGGGTTTGCGAACTCTACGCGAGTTGCTTCGAATCCGGCCCGACCGAGTTTACGAACCCTACGCGCGCACGCCCTCGGTGACACCGGCACGCCCCCGGTCGCCTCGGGCGCTCCGCCTCCTGGCGGTCAGGGCACGAGCAGCAAGCGCTTCGCCGCCGCGCGCCGCTCGGTGCGCACCAGCGTCAGCGGGGCCGTCTCGGCGGCGGTCAGGGGATCCGTCCCGTCGGCGGTCGAGACCAGGGCCAGGGCCAGGACGTTCTTGGACGGCAGCGCGAGCGTGCTGAAGTCGAACGGGTACTCGACGACCTGGGGGCTCGATGCGGAGAGCGGCCGCGGCAGCGGGGCGTACGGCGCGCCCGGGTTCGCGAAGACCCAGCCGCTGCCCGCGAGCCACGCGCTCGTGTCTCGGGCGCGGATCCGGTTCGCGTAGCCGTTGGGCAGCGCGGGGGCGCCGGCCCCGGCGCCGTCGGCGAACAGGAGGCAGACGACGACCTCGCCCGGATCCACCGGGTGGACGCTGCGGCTGTGCACCTCCACGAACAGGCGGTTGGTGCCCGCGGAGTCCGCCCGCGTCGCGCCGCTCACCGGATCGATGTCATCGATCGTCCCCAGCTCCACGGCCAGCGCGCTCGTGGCGTCGGCGAGCCTCGGGTACGCGAACGTCGCCGGCCACGTGATGGGGCCGACGATGCCGTCGACGACCAGGCCGAACCGGGCCTGGAAGCGGCGGCAGACGCGGTCGGACTCCGGTCCGTAGGTGCCGTCGACGCCCAGCGCGAAGCCCCTGTCGGCCACGCCCTGCTGCCAGGTTCGGATGTCCTCGCCCTTCATGCGGACCGGCCGCACCTGCCGCAGCAGCCGCCCCGGGAAGGGCGGCGGCGCGGCGGCGGCCACGCCGCGCCGGACGCGGATGTCGGGGCTCGCCGCGCGTCCGAGCGCGGCCCCCGGCGTGTCGGGATGCGCGCCGCCGTCGGCGGCCGCGAGCCGACGTCCGCGGTCCCCCACGTTCATCCGCAGGAAGAGCTCGGGATGGGGCGGCGCAACGACGTCGAGTGGCAGCTCCCACACCCCGCGCCCATGCGTCGCGGCACGCAGGGTGCGGGATGCGGCGTGGACCTGCAGGTCCATGACGGCGGACTCGGGCAGGCCCGTGGAGTGGAGCGTCCAGACGCTGTGCGCCGTCCCTGCCCGGACGGAGCGGTAGACGCCGATGTCCGTGCCGGCGAACACCGTCGTGGGGTTGGCCGGGTCGATGGCCACGCAGGAGGCCGGCACGTCGACGACCTGCGGCGCCCCGGCCCCGCCGCCAGGCACGAGCATGAGGCCGGTGGCGTGCCAGGCCGCGCCGTCGAAGTACCAGCAGTGGTCGACGCCGAGACCGCCGACCGTCGCGTAGAGCGTCGTCCCGCCCGCGGACGCGATCGACGTGATCGGGGTCGCCGCCGCGACGCCCGGGATCGCGGGCAGCGTGGTCCGGCTCCACACCCCGGCGGCGAGGTCGAACCGGAACACGTTCGTGGCGGTGGCGGCGAAGAGCAGGACGGCGGACGGGAAGGCCAGGCCGCGGACGCGCCCGGCGAGCGTGTCCTGGACCAGGCTGGGGACGGCCGCGGCGTACGGGTTCGTTCCCCTCGGCAGCGTCACCCACGACGTGCCCCAGTTGTTCGACAGCCACACGCGGTGGGTGCCCTTGGCGACGAGGGTCGGCACGACGCCGGCCGGCGTGTGGGCGATCGGCGAGTAGAAGTCGGAGTTCGCCCGGCTGCCCTCCCTGTCCGCCGCTTGGGTCTGCGCGGGCGTGTTCACCGTGCGGGGCGGGAAGTTCAGCGCCGTCCAGTTCGCCCGGGTGGCGCCGCCCGTCGTGGTCTGCGACAGCGACGCCCGGATGTACTGGCGCATCATGCGGTAGGGGTTGTTGGGATCGATCGCGACGCCGCCGCCGTCGCCGACGAGCGTCTCGTGCCACGTCGGGCCGCTCGTCCAGCGGATGGTGCCGTTGTCCTGGCAGCCGGCGAGGGCGACGGCGTCGAGCGTGGGGTGGGCGGCCAGGTAGGTCAGCTGCGCGGTGGCCAGTCCCGCCCCGCGCGAGGTGAAGGTGCCGAGGGCGCCCGACGCGGCGGAGTGGAAGACCCCACCGTCGCAGCCGATCCAGACGCCGGCGCCGTCGAGCCCGGTGTTGTCGGCGCGCCGCGAGAAGGCGATGGACTGGGCGTCGGAGTGGATCCCGCGGCCGACGAACGTGGGATCGGTGCTCTCGCGGAACACGCGCGCGGTGCCCGGCCCGTTGTTGGCGGCGTTGAACGGGAAGACGGGCGTCACAGCCGGGTTGGTCACCGTCCCGCGAAAGAGCGCGAGCGTCCAGTCGGCGACGGGATCGCCGGGCGCGAGGTCCCACGTCACCGAGCCGCCGAGGTAGATCGTGTCGGCCGCGGCGGGGTCGACCGCGAGAATGATGTTGTACCAGCCGGACCTGTCGGTCCCGAAGATGTTGGTCGGCACGCCGGCGACGGCCACGAAGCTGCCGGCGGTGAGCCGGAACAGCCGGCGCGACTGGCAGAACGCGTAGACCACCGAAGGCGTGACCTCCGACGCCGCGAGCACCATGCGCCCATCGATGGCTGCAGGCCCGCCGCCCACCGCGGCCGCGGGCACGCGGGTCCACGTCGCGAGATCGGGGCTCGAGTAGACACCGTCGTTCTCGAACGCCGCGTAGTAGGTCTTGGCCGCGCCCGCTCCGGCGATCAGCACGTCGCTCACCACGCCGAGGCCATTGGTGAAGGACGGGCTGGCGACCTGCGTCCACGTCGCGCGGGCCGCGGCCGCGGCGGGGCGCGTGAAGAGCCCGCGGGTGGTGGCCACGACGACGAGGGCCGGGTTGTCCGGGTCGATAACGAGCTTCGTGCAGCCGAGGCCGGCGAGGTTCGTCCCCTCGAGCGACCACGACCCGAGCTGGCCGCCCGCGGTGGAGACGCGCACGCCGACGCCGAACAACCCACGGTAGCCGAAGCGGTACTCCCCCGTGCCGACGAACACCTGGTCGCCGGCGCGGTCGGCGCCGAAGGCCACGGCCAGGGCGCCGACGGAGAGCGAGTTCGCCACGCGGCCGGGCGTCCCGGGCGCCGTGGTGGCGAAGTCGTCGAGCACCTCCCAGGTGGCGCCCGCGTTGGGGGAGAACCAGGCGCCGCCGTCCGCGGCGCCGATGTAGACGCGGGTGCCGCCGGGGCCGGCGGCGATCGCCTCGATGCGCCCGGAGACGACCGGGTGCCCCGACGCCTGGCCGCCGGTGATGGCGAACGGGCCGAGCGGGATCCAGTTCACGGCTCCGCCAGGCGCGGCCGGGGCGGCCTCCGGCGCGAAAGCGGCCTCGCGGCGGGCGGTCGCCGCGCGGAGGAACGCCTCGCCGGGCAGCCCTCGCCGGCCGCCGCGGGAGCGGTGGAACCAGGCGGACCTCCCGCCGGGGTCGTCATGCTCGCGCGGCGCGCTCGTCACGACGGGCTGTCCTCCGGCTCGACGCGCACGCGCAGGTAGCCCTCCTGGGCCTCGGCCGGCGTGTCGGGCAGCAGCGCCTGCTGGCTCGCCGCGACGATCGGGTCGTCCCGCCAGGACTCCGGCCCGGTGCGCCGGGTGAACACCTGCTCGGGATCGAAGGTGGACACCCGCGGCATCCGGATCGTCTCCGGGTCGACCAGCACCGGCCCGACGCGGAACGACGGCGCGATCCGGCCGAGCGGCTCCGCGGTCCACGAACGCAGGAGGGCGACGTCCTTGCGGGGCGAGATCCCCGAGGTCAGGTGCACGGCGCCGCCGGGGACGACGAGCAAGGTCAGCGTCCGCCGCTGCCCGGCGCGCAGGAGCAGTTCTGGGCGGCCCTGCACGAACGGGTGCCGGATTGGCGCGGTGTGGCCGCCGAGGTCGCCGGCGAAGGCGGCGACCTCGGCCGGGGAGCCGAGGAACCCCTGCTGCGGCCCGGCGGGGAGCGCGTCCTCCAGCACCGCCTCGTGGACGGGATGGAACACCCGGTAGTCGTCGTCCAGGAAGAAGCCGAGCAGACCGTCGTCGCCCCGGGTGAGCGCGCCGAGGCGGACCGGGAAGGCCGACGCGGCGAGCGCGTCGAAGCGCGCCTGGCGCCGCGCTGCCGCCGCGGGGTCGAGCGGCAGCTCGTCCACGTCGGAGCGGACCTCGAGCTCGAGGCGTGCGCGCACCAGGGCCAGCGGGCGCCCCGTGAGGACGGACAGGTGCTCGACGCCGGCCGAGCCGAAGGGATCCACGGTCCAGAGCGTCGTGTCGATCACCCGGAGCAGGGCGGCGAGCCCGGACTCGCCCGGGCGCGCCTCCGCCGGCAGCTTTCGGTCCTCGGTATCGCGGCGCGCGACGGCTACCGCGAACGCCGCCAGATGCCGGTCGCCGGGGCGGTCGGTGCTCGGCGCCACGCCGGCGGGCCCGGGCACGCCGGGTGCGCCCTCGTAGACCACCGCGCCGCCTAGGCCCTCGTGCAGCAGCTGCCCGGCGGGCTCTCCCGCGGCGTCGAAGAGCTCGAGCGCGCCGTCGACGTGGTCGGGCAGCAGCCACCCGGCCACTGGGCTGACAGCCCGGGCGGGATCCTCCTGGTCGACGCGCGCCTCGACCTCCTCGTCGGCCGGGTCGACGAAGCGCAGCAGCAGGCGGCTCGGCGCGGTGACGCGCGGCGGCAGCAGCAGCGTGGCCGGCCCCGCCTCGAGTTGGTCGGACAGCGTCACGCGCTGCAGTGCGGCAGGGTCGAGCTCGAGCGTGCGGCCGAAGGCGTCCACGACCCGCAGCCGGGCGAGCGTGGCCGTGCCGCCGCGCACGAGCTCGGGGTCGCGGCTCGGCGCCGGCTCGACGTGCTCGTCGTCGGGACCCGACAACCCGGCGTTCGTATCGAAGCCGAGCAGGAACTCGCGGATGCCCTCCAGGGCGCCGCCCAGCGCGTCGAGCCGGCCGGCCCGCTCGCCGAGGTCGCGCAGCAGCGCGGCGTCCGCGTCCGAGACGATGCCGGTGCCCTCCTGGTCGCGGAGCGTCTCCTGGGCGAGGAACTCCGTGATGTCCTGCGCCAGGGCCTTCGTCGCGCCCGAACTCAGTAGAGCGCGCCCGCGCACGGTGCGCGCGGGGCCGCCCGCCGCCGGCTCCCCGGCCGGCTCGAGGTCGACCTCCCCAAGCGTCCAGCGGTCCAGCCGGTCGTCCACGCGGAGCTCGAGCTCCCACTCGAGGTACAGCGGGACCCACGGCTGGCGCCAGTAGGTGACCCACATCGCCGAGGGGATCCGGCCGTCGATGAGGGAGCCGGGATAGAGCAGGGCGCTGTCGCGCCCGGGCAGCGACCCGTGCAGCGCGAGGTCGCGCTCGGCCTGCATCCGGGCCGCGACCGGCGCCCTGGGCAGTCCCCGGCCGCGGGCGGCCGTGTCGATCATCGCGTCGATCTGCCCCCAGTCGCGCAGGGCAGCCTCGCGCACGAGCTCGTCGGCCTCGTCGGGCACGCCGCCGTGCTCGAGGCTGCCCGCGACGAGGTCGGCGCCGGCGAGCAGGCCCTGGTAGCCCGTCGCGATCTCGTCCGAGAGCCGGCAGGCGAGCGTCTCGTCGGGCTCGAGCCGGCCGTCGTGCCCGTGCCGCAGAGACCGGTTGAGGCCAATCGCCACGACGACCGGGTCCGCGGGGAAGTACCAGCGCGGCAGCGCGCGCCGCACGGTGACGATGCGCGGCGGATCGGCGGACGGGACCCGGCTCGGGACGGAGGCGCCCGCGAAGATCCCGGCCACCGACGCCGGGTCGCGCTCGACCAGGTCGAACCGCACGCGGCCGCCCACGAGCCGCTTGGCGGCCTCCTCCACCGCCGAGGCGGGCACCCTGGGGTCGCGCGCGAGCGCCTCGAAGCCGGGACGCTGGGCCTCGACGTCGCGCCCGCCGCCCCGTCCCCTCGTTCCGGGCGCGGGCGGCGGGGGCGGCCGCAGGCCGGCGAGCGCGTCCCCCATCCGGATGCGCTCCTCGACGGAGCCGCCCGGGAGGCTCACGAAGGCGCGCCCCTGGACCTCCTCGTCGAAGGCCACGAGGCCGTCCGGCCGCCCGAGCGCGCCGAGGACCCGGTAGCCGAACGCGCACAGGAGCCGCTCCGTCGCCGCGTCGCCCTGCAGGCGCGAGCGCAGCGACGCCGCCATCGCCTCGACGCTCGTGGCGCCCGCGGCGAGCGTGAGGTCCTCCGTCCGCGGGCGCGCGTCGCCGCCGGCGCCATCGACCCGGACGCCGTGCACGGTGCCGTGGAAGAGCGACTGGCGCGGCCCGGACGGCGCCGGGTGGACGAGGATCCGGGCGCCCGCGGCGGCGATCTTCGGCGACCCGGCCGGTCCGGGCACCGGGACGGCACGGCCCTCGACCTCCACCTCCGCTGTGAACGGGCCGGTCTGGGGCGGCGGCGTGGCGACCTTGCGGGCTCCCGCCGCGTCCGCTCGGGCCCGGGAGCGCGCGAAGGCCGCGGCCAGGCGCGCCTCGTCGACGCTCCAGTCCAGCTCCGCCAGTCGGCGGGTGAACGACGCGAGGTCGCCCGCTCCGCGCAGCGGGTCGAGCTCGGCGCGCGAGTACCAGCCGACCACGACGTAGCTGACCGTCGCGCCGGCGCCGACGCCCGCGAAGTCGTCGTACATGGCGAACCGGTCCTCGACGTTGTCGAAGACGGCCGCCCAGGCCGGGTCGCCGCCGCTCACGGCGGTCAGGCCGGCCGGATCGAGCGTGGGGGTCTCGCCCTCGGTGCCGTCGGGGTCCTCGCGCCAGTCCGCGAGCCGGACGCGGCGCTTCCGGTCGGCTTCGATCACCCACGCCGTCAGCGTCCGCGGCCGCTCGTCGCCGAGGCGGACGACGAGCCAGCGGTCGGGCAGCGGCGCGAGGTTGAGCCGACCGTCGGGGTCCGTCCCGTCCGTGACCCGGCCGGCCGTGAGCCCGTCCGGCAGCGCCCAGTGCAGGTACGCGCCGGGCGGGCGGGCGGGGGCGTCGGTGAACGGCGGCGGTGCCGGCGCCGTGTCGTCCGCGAACGTCTCACCCGGCGCGTCCGGAGCCCGCAGCAGCCGTCCCGCGATGTCGGCGTGCGCCTCGGGCGCGGCGCCCGGCGGCATGACCAGCGCCTCGACGTCGACGGGGACGAGGAGCCGCGGGTCCCGCGGCAGCGTGGGGGACCACGTGCCGGCGGTGGCGGTGCTCAGACCGCTGCGCGCCGTGGCCGAGAACTCCGGGCCGAGGAGGGGGGAGTCGCGGTCGATCGGCATCCGGGCCGCCTCAGCCGTCCGTCCGCAGCCACGCGCGCATCTCGCCGACCGCGATCACCGTGTGCAGGAAGTCCCGCATCGTGACCGGGCCGCCGCCCTCGCCGAACCACTGCTGGTAGGGCAGCTGGAGCATCTGCAGGGCGTACTCGGCGGCGTCGAGGGCGCTGCCGACCTCACCAGTGGCCACCAGCCGGGCGCGCAGGGTGGTCATGTCGATCAACCCCGGGGAGTCCCGGCGGAACGGGACCGGCGCCGTCGTCCCCGTGAAGCTCCCGTCCGCGGGGTCGCGGACGTTCGCGTGGAAGCGACCGCCAGGATCGGCGTCGACGCCGAACTGGATGCCCTGGCGCGGCTCCTCCAGGACCACGCTGTCGGGGCTCCCGTCGATCAGCGCGAAGAGCACCGCGGGCGCCAGCCGCTCGATCCGCAGCATCCGCATGGGCGCCGCGTTCCCCTCCCGGTAGGCGCGCACGTGCATCCCCGGCCAGCCCGAGACGGCGCGGCTGCGGAGCAGGAAGCCCGTGGCCACCTCGGCCGGGCCGTCGTGGCCCGCGCTCCCGAGCCGGTCGGCCCAGACGCCGCGCTCGGCGCGGTCGACCGCCGCGCGGATCTCGGCGTGCCGCGCCGTGAGCGCGGCGCGCTCCGCGGAGGTGAACGTGCCGGCCGCCAGCGCGCCGTCCACCGCAGCGTCGCTCCAGTTGCGGTCGAGGTAGAAGAACCGGATGGACTCGGGCGGCAGGAGCGCGCTGTCGGGCACGAGGTACTGGAACGGCACGTCCTCCAGCAGCCGCAGGTGGGCGAGGAAGCGGGCCACGTCGCCGGGCAGCTCCTGGTCCTCCCCCTGCGCCGGCGCGGGGGCGGTCGCGGTGGCGTAGGCATCCGTGAGGATCCGGCCCGGATCGATGAGCACCTTCATCCGTTCCCCCTCCCGATCCCGGCGCCGCCGGCGAGCCGACCGACGGCCTCGTACAGCGCCTCGCCGAGGTGGGCGAGGACGGCGGGGTCCTTCGCCAGCCGGTCGGCATCGTCCAGCAGCGCCGCCGCCGGCACGTCGCGGAGCCCGGCCGTGGTGGGGCCCGGAGCGAGGACGTCCTCGACGAAGGCGGCGTCCAGCCCCAGGCCGGCGGCCAGCGAGCCCGCGTCGAGCCGCTCGGCCCGGCCGGCCATCGGACCCAGGTCGACGACCGGCACCTGCGGCCCGAGGACGCGCGCCTCATCACCCGCCAGCCGGCTCAGCAGGCCGAGGGCGGCGAGGGACGGCGCCAGCTCGAGCTCGGGGCGCCCGAGGACGCCCAGGCCGGAGAGCCGGCTGCGCGTCTGCCGCACCACGAACCCCTCGCGCGCCCAGGTCCGCAGCGCCGCGACGAAGCGCGGCGACGCGAGCGCGTGCAGGCGCCCGATCTCGAAGGCGGCGGCCTCGGAGAGGTCCTCCAGCCCGTCCGTCGCCACCCGCCGCGCCTGGTCGGCGACCGCGAAGGGCACGGTGGCCGGGCGCCGGGCCACCTCCCGCGGCGTCAGCGGCCCGCGGTACCAGGCGCGGCCGGACACCCCGCGGCGCCGGCGGTGGTCGAGCTCCAGGTGCCCCGTCTCGAGGACGAGCTGGGCCGGGCCCTGCGCGGCCTCGCCCGCGGCCGGCAGCGTTCCGAGCAGCCCGACGTCGAGGCCCTGCATGAGCGACTCGAAGTCGCCGCTGCCCTCGCAGACGAACTCCCAGCTCGCGAGAACGGGGAAGCGGAACCGCGGCACGGCGGGCTCCACGAGGCGCAGGTCGAGCTCGGGCCGCACGAAGCCGCCGCCGAACGCCGCGACGGCGATGTCGCGCGCCGTCACGGGCGCGCCGCCGCCGGGGCCAGCGCGCACCGCGCCGGGCGCCTGGACCCACGCGTCGGGCGACCTCGCGCGCGCGCCCGTGAGCCGGCCGGCGGCACCCGGGGCCGGCTGGTCCGTCGCGCCCAGGGGGACGGGCTCGCCCGCGGCGCTGAACGTCGCCGCCTCCAGCACGGCGGCGTCGAGGTCGGCGTAGAGGTGGACCTTCGACGGCGTGTCGGCCACCGCGGCCTGCGGATCGGCCAAAGCCGCGAACTGCCCCTCGAGCGAGACCACGCAGACCCGGTAGGCGATCCCGGGCTGCGGCAGCCGGTTCGACAGCAGCACCGCCACCCAGCCGTCGTCGTCGTTGCCGGCGAGCTCGCTGTCGTGGACGTCGACCCTGCGGACGTGCGCGAGCAGGTGCAGCTCGTCCTTGCGCGGGAAGAGCTGGTGGACGCCGGTGCGGGTGAGCTCGATGGCGTCCGCCCGGCTGCCGTCGTCGACCACGCCCAGGCTCGCCGCGACCGCGGGCGTGTAGGCGTCCGGCGCCTTGAGGCCGGTCAGGAAGGTGGCCTCCCGCGCGGTGACCGTCACGAGCGCGAGCCACGGGTTCACCGTCGCGCCGGAGCCGCCGGCCGGTGCCGGCATCGCGCGCTCCCAGGGCAGGGTCCGGCGCCGGAACGCGACCTGCGGCAGGCGCGTGGAGAAGGGCCCCGAGGCGTTCGGCGGCGGGTAGGTGCTGAACAGCTCGGTGCCGGCCATCGCGACGCGCGGCGCCGTGACCTCCACGTGGCGGACCTCCGCCGCGACATCGCCGAGGGGGTTCGTCCCGCCGACGGCGGCCATCCGCTGGCCGAGCCGCAGCTCGTAGCGGCCGGCCGTCAGCGGCGGGACCATCGCTGGGAACACCTCGACCCGGTTCTGCGCCACCGCCCCCCTCACTCGCTCCAGGCCACCACGGACGAGCCCGTCGGGCCGCCCACGAGCTCCGCCACCAGGGCACCCGCGCCGCCCGCGGCGACCTGCTCCGCGAGCTCGGCGGCCGCTCCCGCGGCTCCGGCGACCCCGGCGAGCAGCCACCGGTCGTCCGAGCCGACGGCGACCGTGACGCCGCCGCGGCTCGCGCTCGAGTCTAGCGGGAACACCGCGTAGGTGCGCTCGCCGGCCACCACCACGAGCGGGTCGCCCGTGCGGCGGGCGCCGTCCACGCCGAGGACGAGCCCGTCGAGCGCCGCGTCGACCTGCCCCTCCGTGTCGAGGACGACGAGCACCGCCGAGAGACCGCCCGCGAAGCGCGTCGTCATCGTCCCGCTGCCGGCCGCCGCCTCGCCCGCCCGCAGCAGCGCCGCGCCGACCGCCTGCCGACGGCGGATCGTGCGCACCGCCTCGGCGCGGACGACGCAGCCCGGTGCGAGGTAGGCGTCCGCGGAGACCTGGGCGACCGTGGTGGAGGCCAGCCAGCCCGGCAGCCCCGCCGCGGGCGGATCGCTGCGGCCCAGGCCGGCGAGGACGAGGCGGTGCGCCCCGAGCGGCACGGGCAGGGACAGCTCGGCGCCCGTGACGTCGGCGAGCACCTGCCCGCTGCGGTCGAGCGCCACGAGCCGCGCCGACTGGTCGCCCTTGACGGCGAGCTCCGGCCGGCGGGCGCCGTCCACGTCCGCCGAGGAGTTCGGCAGCCGCCAGACCTGCACGTCGCCCGGTCGCAGGGCCACCCCGTCCGGCAGACCCTTCGTGAGCGCGTCGAGGGCGTCCGCGTCGGCCTGGCGGGCCAGCAGGCCGCGGCGGCGCTCGACGCGCTCGCCGGCGACCCGCGTCCGGGGCGGCGCGCCCGCGGCCAGCACGGTGCGGCCCTCCGCAGCGGCCGGCGCCGGGGCGAGGACGAGGCCGGCCGGGATGGGCGTGCGCGCGAGGGATGCGCGGACGCCGGCGAGCGTCGGCGGCGTTCGGCGGGGCACGCGCCGGCGCGTCAGCCGGTCCCCGCCCACCGTCGTGCGGGCGCGCCCGGCCGCGGCGCCCGGCGGCACCAGGCGCAGTTGGCCGTCGAGGACCGGTGGCCGGACGCGGACATCGGGATCGGGCTCGGGCGGCCGTGCGGCGCGGTCCGTGACGGCGGCCGGCGGCTTGACCGGGTCGACGATGCCCTCGGTGAGCGGCGCGAGGCGCGGCGGCGCGGCGCGGTCGGCCGCGAAGGCGCGCGCCTCCACCGCGCTGAGCCCGGTCGGCCGGAAGGTCCCCGTGGCGAGGTAGCGCCGCGCGCGGCGGACGATCTCCGCGGTGTCCGTCGGCTGCGCCGCGACGAAGTCGCCGGCCTCGTCCGCGACCACCTCGAGCCCGGGGCGGCTGTCGCGCTCGGCATGGAAGGGTAGGGGGTGCCGCGGGCCCGGGGGGTCTACGTCGTCCACCGGGAGCGGCACGGCCGTCCCCACCGGCGCCGCCTCCGCCACCACGGTGGCGCCCACTCCGGCGGGGCGCACCTTCGCCTCGGCGGGCGGCTCGGGGCCGTCGTGGCTCTCCCACACCGCGGCCGGCACGGCGGCGAACACCGGCGCGATGCGCAGGCGCGCGGTGTGGTCGGCGCCGTCCGCCCCGCGCACGGCGATGGTGTACTCCGAGGAGATGCGCGCCACCTTCATCGGGCTGGCGCCAAGCGGGAGTCCCGCCGCGCCGGTCAGGGCTGTGCCGTTGAGCGCGGTGGAGGCCGCCTTGGTGGAGGTGCCGAGCGTGAACTCGGCGAGCAGCCGCCACGGGCGCTGGGCGGACCCGTCCTCGGCCTGGCCGCCGGCGGGGAGCGCGAGGCCGCCCGTGGTGACCACGGCGTCGAGCACCCGGCGCCGCTCGTCGCCGGCCACCAGGTACTTGTCGTAGAACTCGTGCCAGAGCAGCGCCGCGTCGGAGGTGGGCGTGCCCGTGGCGCCGAAGCGCACGGTGAAGCTCGTGACGTCGAGGTCCAGCTTCGCCTTCCCCCGCAGCTCGGGCCCCTCGATCTCGAGGTCGGCGCCGATCGACATGCTGAACCGGACGCGCGCGCAGCCCAGGAACGGCACGCAGATCTCGATCTTGAAGCCGACGGTGACCGACGCGTAGGCGTAGACGAGGTAGTGGAACGGGTCCCAGTTGACGAGCGCGTCGAAGCCGGCGACGAGCCGGCCCCAGAGCCACCCGGCGTCCAGCGAGATGTCGAGCTCGGCGCCGGCCATCACGCACGACGCCGTGAGCGCGAAGTACGCACCGCCCTTGATGGATACGATGTCGCTGACCTGCCAGGCGAACCCGAGGCGGGCCACCACGGGGAACTCGGCCGGCTTGACGAAGCGCGGGTGGTAGCCGCCGAGGGTCAGGACGAACTGGCCCGTGCGGAACCAGGTGACGAAGGCGAAGCCGCCCGTCAGGCGGCAGGAGTCGTTGATGATCCAGGAGTTGTCGGTGAGCTGGGCCTGGATCGAGAGCACCGCCTCACGGGTCGAGAAGCGCGCCCGCAGGGCCAGCTCGAGCCGCGCCATCGGGGTGAGCGGCGTGGGGAGGTCCAGGCGCGAGAGTCCGAGGAGGTTGACCTCGAGGCCGTCGCCGATCTCGGCGGACAGCACGGCGATCGACTCCACGACCACGAAGCTCGTGAAGCGCACGCCGGCGGCGAACCAGAGCGAGCCCCGCTCGGCCGGGAACGCCTCGCCCAGCCGGTCGAGCGCGCCCATCGGGTCTCGCGCGAGGTCCGAGCTCGGGTCCATCGCGGCGACGAGGGGGAAGCTCGGGAGCTGCGCCATGTCGCCCGGCACGACCAGCCGGCGGTTGATGCCGGTGCCCGCGCCGATGCCGGTGACGAAGAACGCCGGCGGCCCGCCGAGCGGCGCCGACAGCGCGCCGAAGAGGAAGAACGACGTGTAGGTCGAGCCTGCGCCGTCCGGGAACTCGCCGTAGCCGCCGAGCGCCGTGATGCCGAACTGGGTGAACTCGACGCGGACCATGCCCACGTAGTCCGGGGGCGGTGGCGCCCCGCCCGGCGGTGCCGGCCGGCGGCGCTCGCGGAGCCCGCCGGCCATCGTCAGCCCGCCGGCGTCCAGGCCGAGCCCCAGCCCCGCCAGCCCGAGCCGCCACGTCGCCGGCTGCAGCGGCGTCGCGGTGGGCACCGTGACGCCGAGGTCGTCGACCTGCACCGCCAGGCCGAGCATGGAGAGGCCCCCGTCGAGGAGGAGCCGCACGGCGGTCGTCCTCCCGTCCGCCTCCTCGGAGCCGACCCCGACCTGCTCGACGTAGACGGGCCCGAAGCTGCGCTGGACCGGCAGCCACCACGGGCCCGCGCCCTCCCCGGCGCGCACGAGCACGGAGACGTCCCCCGCCTCGCTCCACAGGACCACCCCGGGGGAGAAGGTGGGCGCCAGCTCGCTCGTGTCGCCGGCCTGGGAGGAGTCGGCGCCCGAGGACAGGAGCTTGGCCGCCACGGGGTTGTCCCCGGTGGCCTGGCCCAGCGGCACGCCGAGGCCGTCGAGCACCAGGTGGCCACCGGCCCGCGTGACCTCGCCGGCGCCGCTCCCGCGCCGGTCGAGCGCGGCGTGCACGGCGATCGAGCGGATGGTGACCCCGAGGTCGATGAGCTTCTCCGTCGCGGGATTCGAGACGCGCAGGCCGAGGCCCTCGACCCGGACCTCGGGCTCGAGCCGGACGCCCGCGCCGTCGCGGGCGACCAGCATCAGCGTGAGCCCGCCCTCGGCCGGGCGCGGGGGCGAGGCGAACCACCGGGCGTCCGCTTCCACGGCGATCGCGAGCTCGCCGCTGTCGACGAGGGCGAGCCCGGGCCCGGGCGGCGCGGCGATGCGCACGCCGGCCCGGTCGGTGGTGCCGTCGGACTCCACGAGCAGGGACACGGAGAACGGCTGCAGGGCCGCGGGGCTCAACTCGCTCGTGATCGTCTGCGCCAGCCGGAGGCCCGTCTCGGCGACCCGCGGGAGCAGCTCGGCGGGATCGAGGGCGGCGCGATCGAGCCGCAGCGGGTCGGGCGCCGCGGGGCGCTCGAGCAGGACCCCGTCCAGCAGGTCGCCGAGGCTGCCGCCGAGCACGGCCACGGGCCGCTCCAGCGCCGCCTGCACCGCCGCGAGCCCGGTGACCAGGTCGGCCAGCAGCGGGACGACGTACGCGCGGGTGGCCGCGGCGACGCACGGGAGGGCGTCCGGGCGGTCCGGGCCGTCCTGAGGTCGGCAGACGAGGCTCGCGCCGCCGCCGGCCGGGAGCCGCAGCACGAGCGCGTCGCGATCGGCCGCCGTGGGCGGCGCGAGCCACAGCCCGAGCTCGAAGCCGTCGCCGCCCGGCGCGGCGTCCGGCCCGAAGGCCGCCGCGGCGAAGGGCTGGAACACGAGGCCGCCAACCGCGAGCAGGCGGTCGTCCACGACTTCGGCCGCGAGCTCGACGCGGCGGGGCCCGTCCGGCCCGGCGCAGAGGGTGGCGTCGACCGAGAGGCCGGCGACGGGGCGGAAGTCCGTCAGCACGGCGCACAGCTGCGCGGCGCCGGTCGCCGGGACGGCGAGCGAGAGCGCGAGGGGCGAGCCGGGGACGGCGATCCGCAGGCTGCGGGCGGCCGCGTCCGCGGTGACCGCCCCGGCGGGCAGGACCGGGGCGACGAGCGCGGCGAGGGCCGGGAGGGCGTCCCTCCCGGCGGCCGCCCCCGCCCGGATCCGGCTGACGAGCTCGTCCGCGGGATCGCCCGCGAGGTCGCGCAGCGCCTGCGCGTCGAAGCCGGCGGGCGTGCGGAGCCCGAGGGCGTCGCCCAGCGCCTCGACCGCGTCGCCGACGCCCTGCAGCGCCGGCGGGCCGCCCGCGCCGGCCGCCGTCAGGGCGTTCAGCACCAGGGGGAGCAGGCCGGTCACGCCCGCGGCCGCGCCGGCCAGCCCGCCGGGGCCGCCCGCCGGGACGATGGGCAGGACGACAGCGGTCCCGCCCGCCGGCGTGATCTCCAGGCGCAGCGCCGGCGCCCCGCCGAGGGCGACGTCCACCCGGGCGCTACCCGGCGCCGCCGTGAGGCCGACCGCGGCGGCCAGCGTGGCCGCCGGCGGCCCGCCGTCGGGGAGCTGGAGCCCGACGGTGGCCGAGAGGTCGACGGGGCCGGCGATCCGGGGCGCCGTCCACCCCAGCGAGAGCCCGACGCCGCCGCCGGGCGGCGTGCCGACCTGCGCGACCAGGCCCCAGGGCAGCGGCAGGGTCCCGCTCGGGCCGCTTCCCCCGAACAGCGCGCGGAGGCCGTCGACGAGCCGCTGCACCGCCGCGCCGTCACGCGCCGCCCCGTCCGCACCCGCGAGCAGTCCGCAGCGCCGCAGCCATCCGACGGGATCGAGCAGCAGCGCGGCGGGGTGGCGCACGAAGCCGGGGGGATCGCCCGCCCCGCGCAGCCCAAGCGCTTCGAGGAGCGGCTCGACCGCCGCGGGGGCGGCGCCGGCCGCCACCTCGAGCCCGAGCCGGGTCAGCTCCGCCGGCACGACCCGCGCCAGCAGCCGCGTCAGCTCGACGGCGTCTGGCTGCGGGTACAGCTCGGCGGACGTCCCCGGCGCCGTGTCGAGCGCCAGCCGGACGGGCTCGGCCCCCGCCGGGTCGACGTGCAGCCGGAGCGCGAAGCGGCCGCCCGGCCCCGCCGCTCCGGCCGGCTCCAGGCGCAGGTCCGCCGCGGGGCGGCCGTCCGCGGGGAGCGTGAGGGTCCCGGCGAGGGCGAGCCCGGCGGCCAGCGGTAGGCCGCCCGCCGCCGCCCGGAGCACCAGGGCCCGCGGGGCGGAGAGCCGCAGCCCGGCTTCCAGCCCGCCGAGCGCCAGCGCCGCGTCCTCATCCGCGCTCCGGGGCGCGCCGAGGACCGTCCGCAGTGCCGCGCGCAGGGCGCCGTCTCCGCCGTCGAGCCGTGCCCGGATCGCCGTGCCCGGGTCGATCAGCAGCTGCTCGGCCACATCGACCACCACGCCGAGCCCGGCGCTCTCCCCCGTCAGCAGGCCGGCCGCACGCAGCAGGCCGACGGCCGCCGCCGCGGTGGGCCCCGCGTCGACCTCGCCGAGGGCCGCGGCGAGCCGGCCCAGGAGGATGCGGACCTCCTCCGGCAGGCCGCCCGCGCCGTCCTGGAGTTCGATGCGCCACTCGGGGCGGCCGATGCCCAGCGCGGCGGCCTCGTGCAGGACCACCGCGCTGCGGAGCGCCATGCCCTCCGGCCCCGGGTCTGCGGCGAGCTCGAGCTCGGCCCACCGCAGCCGCGGCTCACGCGGCAGCGCCGGGTCGTGGTCGGAGCGGGGACCGCCGGCCAGCCAGCCCTCCGAGCGGCGGACCTGGATGGAGCCGACCACGCGGGGGAGCCGCTGCGTCGCGGCGCTGTCGCGGAGGCGGAAGCGGTGCAGGTCGGCGCGGAGCTCGACGCGGGCGGCGACCCGGCCGGGCGCCGGCTCGTCGCTGCCCAGGCGGATCCGCGCGCCGACGCCGACGGCGTCGGCCGGCCGGTCCGGGATCGCCCGCCCCAGGCCGGACGCGATCGCTTGCCGGACGAGCGACGCGATGGCCCGCCGCACCTCCGGCGCGCCGAACGCCGTCGTCACGGTCGTGGTCGCGACCCCGGCGGGAAGGGGCTCCGGCGGCCCGACGAGCCGGTAGTCGGCGAGCGGGTAGGCATCCCCCGAGCCGCGGTCGAGCAGGGTCGCGAGCGTGTCCACGATCGCCAGCCCGTCCGCCGCGAAGGGGTCGTCCCGTGCCTCGCCGGACAGCAGCGGCGCGAGCGCCTCCAGCGCCCGGATCGCGTCGGCGGTTCCCGGCTCGTCCAGGAACTCGAAGGTCGTCCCGGCCAGGGGAGCGGCCAGCGTGACGAGCCGCCCGATGCCGCCGGCCGCACCGGCCGCCACGGTCCGGGCGGCGAGCGCTGCGGGGCCGTGCGCGACCACCGTCAGCGTGGCGCCGCCGGGCAGCGCGGCCGCGGCCGCAGCGACCGCCCGCTCGAGTCGCGCGGCCTGGCGCGCCGCATCGGCCGCCGCGGCGCGCGTGGCGAGCCGGACGAACCACGGCCCGGACGCCGGGAACCCGGAGAGGTCGAGGGCCTGCGGGTCGAGGCCGGCCTCCGTCAGGTCGACGAGCGCCTCGGCGCCTCGCTGGGGCCACTCGGCCAGCCCCGGCAGCGGCTCGGTGACGTAGAGGACCTGAGCCGGATCGGTGCCCGCCGGCAGGTGCACCGCCGGGTCGAAGCCGAGCGGCGCCTCGAGGTGGGTCAGCCCCTGGACGGCGAGCTGCGCGGCGGCGCCCTCCTGCTGCTGGGCGGCGGCCGGCACGAGGACGTCGCTGTCCGCTAGGCGCGCGACCAGCCGGGCGAGGCCCTCGCCGAGGCCCGGCCGGCCGTCGACGACGGGCTTCAGCTCGGGAAGGGAGCGCGCCGCCTCGCGGAGCAGCGCGGCGAGCGCCTCCGCGCCCGGCGGATCGCCCTCGAGCAGGTCGAGCGGCGCGCTGAGCGCCGGCGGCAGCACCAGCTCGGGCACGCCGTGCAGCGTGGTGCCGTCGGGCTCAAACCACAGCAGGAGCTCGGCGGCGCCGGCGGCGGTCCCGAGGCCCACAGCGTAGGGGTCCGCCGCCGTGCCGCCCCCGCCCACGACGGCCCCGAAGGCGCCGCCGCCCGGCGCTGTGCCATCGGTGATCGCGCCGAGCCAGCCCGCGATCTGCGGCGCCGCGGCGCCCCCCACGTCGCGCAGGAGTTCGGCGACCCAGTCGCGCAGCACGCCCACCGGATCGCTGGCGAGGCGCTCCACCGGCAGCCCGGGGAGGTCCGCGACCGGCGTCCCCGGCGGGAAGGCGACCGCCTCCGGGAGCCCTTCCGCCCACCGGGTCAGCACGGCGAGGCCCTCCAGCCAGTCGATTCCCCGCGTGAGCAGGGCGTCGCCCAGCAGGCGGGTGACGACGGGCCACGGGAAGTCGGCCGGCAGGGCGGGCGCCGGCTCGGCGCTGTCGAAGGGCGGGACGGGGAGCGGGATGCGCTGGTCGCCGACCACGGCGATCGCGTCGGCGACCTCCACCCGCAGCGCCGTGCCGGAAGCGCGCCGCCAGCGAAGCGATGCCGCGAGGGCGCCGAGCTCGAGGGCGACGATGCCGAGCTCGACGGGCAGCCGGTCGCCGACCTCCAGCCGCGCGCCGGCGTCGGGCAGGACCTCGGCCGCGCGCTGCTCGCCCAGTTCGAGGCGGAGCAGGGTGGCGGTGATCGCCGGGCGCAGCTCGGCCGTGCCCGTCAGCGGGATCGGCGCGCCGTCCAGCCTCAGGCCCAGGCGCAGCTCCGACGGGCTGGCCCTCCAGGCGCTCAGCGCCGCCGTGCCCAGCGCATCCGAGGCGACCGCCGCCGTCCACGGATCTCCCTCCGCGCCGGCGCCCGTGATCGCCGCGGCGCCTCCGCCGCCCAGCAGCGCGGCCAGCTCGCCCAGCAGCGTGCCCCAGTCGCTCGCGGCCAGGACGGCGGCGTGGAACGCCGTCAGCGCCCCCAGCGGGTCCGTGAAGAACGCGGTGAGGCCGGCGGCGTGCGGCCACGGCGCTGCCGCCGGGAGGCCGGCCGGCCGGCGGAGCCCGAGCAGGGCGAGGAGCGCGGCCGCCTCCCGGGAGTCCCCGAGCGTGGCGAGCAGATCGTCCACCACGCCGTCGAGCGCGCCCTGCACGACCTCCAGCACGGCGTCGGGCATCGTGAGGTCGACGACCGGGTACTCCCGGGCGCCCACGGTGACCCCGAGCGTCGCGAGCACGAGGACGGGGCGCCCGCCGGCGTCGAGCGCCAGCCCCGCCTCGAGGGCTCCGACGACGACCGCGGAGCCGTCGGGCGCCGTCGTGTCGACCAGCGGCTCGTCGCCCGCCGCGAGCGGCAGCTCGGGGCCGACGCGGGCGATCAGCCGCGCACCTGGCAGCGCCCGCGCGGAAACGCCCTCGCCGACGGTGACCTCGGCGAGCTCCACCGCCGCCTCGGCCCGGCCGGGGACCCCGGCCGGCGCCGACATGCGGACGCGTAGCCCCGGCCGCAGCACGGGCGCCCCGGTGTCGGCGCCGGTGCCGACGGCGAGCGTGAAGCCGACCTCGGCGCGGCCGGCCGCGAGCGTCACCGCGAAGGGCTGCGCGGTCGTCCCCGCCCCGGCGACCGACGCCACCGGGTCGAGGCCGAGGAGGCCGGCGAGATGCCCCAGCCACGCGCGGACCCGGGCTGGATCGGCCGCGAGATCGCGCAGCCAGGCGACGGCGGCGGCGCCGTCACCCGCCAGCACGTCGGCGAGCGGCAGCTCCGGCAGCTCCGTTCCGGCGCCGAGCCCCGCCAGCGCGAGGAGGTGCGCGGGCGGGCTGTCGGCCGCGTCGTCCAGCACGATGCCCCGCAGGACGGAGAGGCCGAGATCCAGGAGCTCGCCCGCGGGCTCGGCGCTGTCCACGCGCAGGTCCCGCGGCCCGGCGGCGCCGTCCAGCCGCAGGCCGCTGAGCTCGAACGTGAAGGAGGGCGTCGTGCCGTCCGTGGGGACGCGCACGGCGAGCCGGCCGGCGTCCAGCACGGCCCCCGCGCCCGGATCCGGCGCGACGGAGACGGCGAGACGCAGGGCCCCGGCGGCCGTGCCGGCGACGAAGCCGGCCGCCTCGCCGCCCGCCCGGACCAGCGGCACGTGCGCGGTGACGGCGAGATGGGGGTCCGCCGGCGACGCCGCGCGGACGCCGAGCCCGAGGACGGCGTGCTCGCCCTCGTCCTCCACGACGAGGAAGAGGCCGCCGGTGGGCGCGGAGGCGAGCGGCACCCACCGCTGCCCCTCCGGGACGGCCGGCAGGTCGAGCTCGCCGGCCGGATCGCCGAGCCGCCGGGCGGCGAGGCGGAGCAGGGCGTCGCGCTGCGCCGGGTCGGCGAAGATCGCGGCCATCCGGCCGCCGGGATCGTCGAACCAGGTCTCGTCGAGCTCCGGCGCGCCCCCGCCGTCCCCCGCGGTGCGGATCCCGAACGCCGTGGCGAGGTCGATGAGGTCGTCCGAGAGGTCGAGGTCGACGTCGAGGACGGCCATCAGCCGCCCAGCCGATCCGCCGGGTGACGGGCTTGCGGCACCACCGTGATGGATCCCTTCGCGGCCTGCATCGCGCCGGGGATCAGCGGAGCGACGTCGAGATCGGTGCCGGCGTGCCGGGTGAGGCCGGCGAAGACGCTCACGAGCGCCTCCCACGCCAGCGCAATCAGCGCCTCGCCCCATCGCTCGGCGAGCACTGCGGGTCCCCGGGGCCGCGCCTCCGTCGTCGCGATCATGCCCGCGTCCCGCTGCTCGCCGCCGACGGCGAAGGGGACGGTGACCTCCACCGGCCCCGTCTGGTCGCAGTCGACGCCCAGCACGACGAGGACGAGCCCGTCGGCGGTCAGAACCCGGCTGCGGGCGGGATCGACGAGGAGCGCGCTCTCGCCGTCGGCCAGCAGGAAGGGGCCGGCGTCGTCGTCGCCGTCGTCCGAGGCCAGCGCGGCTCGCAGGAGGCGGTCGAGGTCGTCGCCGCGCACGACGACGGGATCCGCCGTGGCCCCGGGATCGAGGTCACGCGGCGCGATGGCCCCGGGGCACTGGTCGCGGAGCTGCTTCAGCAGGCGCGCGCAGCGCGCGTCGAGTGCCGTCGCCAGCTCGCCCCGCTCCGCGAGGAGCCGCTCCAGCCGGGGTCTGGCGAAGGCGTCCATCGTCCCGCGACGGATCATCTGCGCAACCGCTGCGCCGGTCAAACGTCGCCCGTCCGCGGCGAGGAGTTTCCTTTTGGTGCCGTCGGCGTCTATCGGGACCTGATCCCCCAGCAAGTCGCCCAGGGCTCCGAGTCCCCGTAGTACCCTCAAAGATGCGCATGGGTGACGAAGACGCTTGCTTGCCGCCAAGGGTCACGTGTGGATCCCCCACGTATGAGACGCGCGCGCGACGCGTTGCTGTAGAAGGGGAATCGAAGTGAGAGCACCGTTGAGGACGCGGTTCTGGATCGAGGTGGGACTCGCCGCCGTCTGTGGATTCCTGTTTCTCCTGACTCTCGTGTGGAAGGACTGGATCGAGGCTTTCGGCTTCGATCCCGATAATCACAGTGGATCGGTTGAATGGGCGATCGTGGCTGCGCTAGCCGCAGTGACAGTCGTCTTCGTCGTGATCGCTCGCGTTGAGTGGCGTCGCTCCGAGCTAGGCACTTCTCAGGCGTAACCGCGATCTTCCGCTGGCCACTCCGCGAGCGCTGCGGTTGCCTCGGAAAGCGCGCGGGTTCGTAAAGGCGTTGGTTTCGAGGTGCTGCCTCAAGGCTGGCTGCACTCGCCGGAGCTCCCCGCCAAAGCATGATGCGGCCGTCGGGATCATCGACAGTGTCCCGTTGAGCTGAGCGACCCAGCCGTTACGTCGCGTCGTAGAGCAGGCCCCCGAAGAGCGACCTGAGCTCGAGGACGTTGTCGCCGCCGCGGGGCTCCTCCGCGTCGTCCAGATGGCGCTGTCGACGGCGTAGGTGGAGCACCTCCGCCCGGTCGGCACGACTGAAGTTTCCAATCCAGAAGGGGCGGCCGTCGTTGATCCCGTGGCCGAAGCCGACGGTGTTGCCCGCGAAGGACCACGGGGAGCTGGCTGCCGTCATGCGAGCCGAGCCACCAGTTGTCGTCACCTGGGTAGTAGAAGAGCACCTCCGCCCGGTCGGCACGACTGAAGTTTCCGATCCAGAAGGGGCGGCCGTCCCCTAGATTGCCAAAGCCCTGCCGACATCCCATCGTCGCCTTCCTCCGACTCGCTGTGAGTTGAGGCCCGCGCGCAGAACACCGCATAGGCCTTCCTGTACCCCGGCGAGAGGCGAAACGAGCCGGAGGCGCCATGTCGCCGTCCTGGAACCATCGACGCCCTCTGCCTGGGTACGCGGGTGTTCGCTCGGCGAAATGGACGTTACTCCTCTCCTTCCGGCATTTCTACGCCCCCACGATGGCGAACTCGTTGCTGCGGCAAAGCCCACCAGAGCGAGGCAGCCCTCGTCGGTTGCGCAGGCTGGAGCGTTCGCGCCGACGCGAGTCCCTGAGCGACTCGCCAATGCTGGGCGGACGAAGGAGGTCACAATGACCGAATGAGCTGAGCGTCAAGCTCGAGCGTTTCGGGCCAACTCAAGGATCGCTCAATCAGTTGGCAGCACGAGTGAGAAGACAACCCGCTCTTGCCAAGTTTCTGGCCGACAGCCGGCACCGGCTCTTGTCCTTCGAGCTTCTTGAGCCGCCTCGGAAGCAGGCAAGACCCCAGCCCGCGAACGCCTTCCGCGCGACATATTTCGACTATACGAACAACCGCACGATCCGGGCAAGCGGTCCGCTCGCTGACCTCGGGGCCGTCCGGGCGTCCGAATCGGGGGAACAGCCCCTCCCCTCGGACGACGAGTTCGCCGAGGCCGCTGCGATTGTTTCGGATGATCCTGACCTCGGAGCGGCAATCCGCGAGCAGCTGCTAGTCCCGTACAGGGTTCACACGCCGACCTCCGGATATGGCAGCGACTCGGGGCGCTTCTCGCCCGGAACGACATGTTTGCGCATCGCCGTGTCGCAGACCGCATAGCCCCAGTTGACGAGCCGTCGCTGCAAGGCCGGCTCGGTCTTTGCCAACCGCGTCGGCACGCGCGCCAGTTCCTTCGTCGCAGCGTCGGGGCAACTGAACGCGTCCGCGAGCTTGAAATCGGAGACCTCGCTCCAAATACCCCAGTAGGCGCCTTGGCGGAGGCCGGCAGCCAAGCTACCGACGACTTGGCGCTTGCGGAGAGCGCGGACTTGGCTATCGATGACTGAGAGTACGCGCCGGGCCTGCAGCGGCCAATTTGTCCAGACCCGGGCCTTCGCGCCGAAGTGGCCGCCGCCGTCGCTGACGAGAACCGTCTGGTAACGCTTCCAGGCCGTCTCAAGGCCAAGGTTGTCGTAGACCCCGCCATCGGTGAGAACTGGGTGCTCCATGTATTCGTGCCGCTGGAGGTCTTGGCCGCTGTCCGGCGTGTACTGGGCGTCATCCAGCTTGAGCGTCAGCGGCGACAGGAAAGGCGGAAACGCTGAAGATGCCGCCACGGCGACCGCGAGGCGCTCGGTCGGGTTCTCTATCTTGCCGACCCGATAGTCCCACATGTATGGCTTGGAGAAGCGCCAGAGAACGCCCGATTGCAAATTAGTCGCGTTGAAGACGAATCGCGGCCTCTCTGGGAGGGCTTGCAAGGTCGCGCTGCCAAATAGATGCCGGCCGTACGCGTCGGCGAGGCGGTCAGCGACAGAGCCGGGTAGGAAGACTCCCTTGAGGCCCGCCGGTACGTCGAGTGTCTCACCAGCAAGCGCGTGAATGCGATCGACGATCGCTGTCCTAAAGTTGGCAGCCACCTCTCGACCATCAAAGCCCAGATCCTTCCACCCGTGGGCAAGAACGCCCGCAGTGATCGAGCCGCCAGAGACGCTCGAAACGCGGTCGAGCTTCGCCAGCCAGCCGAGCTGGTTAAGACGCCAAAGAGCACCGAGGTGGAAGAGCATCGCCCGGTACCCGCCACCAGAAAGACAGAGCGCGACGCCCGGCTCGGGACCTTCTTCCGGTTCGTCAGTGGGGATCGGCCGCACGGGTGTTGCGGCCGCAACAAGCGTTTCCTCGATCGAGTTAGACACGGGCAACTCCTTCCGCCGACCGGTGATTGGGCGCGATCTTGAGCGACGGCCCCCAGTGCAGTCGCGCGTCGTGGCGATTCCGCCCGCTCAAGCGCGTGGGCCGTAGGCCGCAGCAATGACTCTAAAGATGAGCATGCAAGCCTTTCGTTGCCAGTGAGTCATGCTCCCGCGCGGGTTCCTCGGTGTCAAGCGCGATCACAGCGCGTTAGTGCCGGGCGGCGACGCTCGCAGGCCGCTCAGCTGGCACAACGCGCGACTGCCTCGGTCGCACATCGCTAATTCCGTCACTTGGGAAGAGGTCTTCGGGCCTGTCACGCCCGTCAACTGTTGATCTAGCGGCACCGCGCCGCGCACACGGTTCGTGGGCACCCGGATGTGCTTCGGCCATGATGATCGACGGCTACCGGGTCGAGCTCATTGAGCGGGCGTGAATTTGCTGGCACGCGCTTCCCGGACGGCTACAGGATCGAGCTCATCGAGCGCGGATGAATTTGCGTGCACGCGCTTCCCGGACGAGAGCCGCGCGCAGGCGATCGTCATCATCGGTCCAGCCGGTTACGGCAAGACGACCTTGGCCACGGAATGGCTCCAGGGACGCGAGGACGTGTTCTGGTACCGCGCGACAAGTGCTTCCGCCGACGTCGCCGCGTTTTCCGCCGGCCTG
>Ga0307278_10000177_pt1 | contig 32469 bp, 22 predicted proteins | sample ER_DNA_117_FD_194482 | JGI IMG/M metagenome (GOLD analysis project Ga0307278, IMG submission 194482) | Bulk soil microbial communities from the East River watershed near Crested Butte, Colorado, United States - ER_DNA_117 | ecosystem: Environmental > Terrestrial > Soil > Floodplain | place... | reverse complement strand
CGCCGCGGTGTGGGCCTGCAGGGCCTGGAGCTGAGCCAACGACAAGATGGTGGCGATTGGTGGGGGGGCGATGAGGCTGCGGGCGACGATGGTGAGCTCTTCGGAGAAGTTGGGGTAGTCGACCACCACCTTCATCAGGAACCGGTCGACCTGGGCCTCGGGCAGGGGGTAGGTGCCGTCGGACTCGATCGGGTTCTGGGTGGCCAACACCAGAAACGGGGTCGGCACCGGATAGGTGTGTTTGCCGATGGTCACCTGGTGTTCCTGCATCACCTCCAACAACGCCGACTGGACCTTGGCGGGGGCCCGGTTGATCTCATCGGCCAGCAGAAAGTTGCAGAACACCGGGCCGAGTTCGGTGTCGAAGCCGCCCTGGTCGGGCCGCCAGATGCGGGTCCCGACCAGGTCCGATGGGACCAGGTCGGGGGTGAACTGGATGCGTTGGAACGAGCCCCCCAACACTTGGGCCAGGGTGGCGATGGTGCGGGTCTTGGCCAGCCCGGGGACGCCTTCCAACAGCAGATGCCCCCCGGCCAGCAAGGCCACCAGGACCCGCTCCAGCATGCCCTCTTGGCCCACGATCACCCGCTTGATCTCAAACAACGCCGCCTCGAGCTGCTGGCGGGCGTCTGGGGCAGGGCCGACCGGGGCCAGATGGGATGGTTGGTCGGTCACCTGGCGAGCTCCTTGGCCGAAGGGCGGCCACGGGAGCGCGGCCGGTTTTTCCACCTTAGCGTTCCCCGCGGGATACGGCACTAGCCAGATTGCGGGAGACGGGCCCCCAAGGCCCCGAGGCCGGAGCGGACTCCGGCCTCGTCCCACCATGCAGGCCTCGGGCGTCGCCGCCGCAGCGGCCGGGCGGCTGGCCTGCCGGCCGCCCACGCCCGTCCGCCGCGAAGGCCTTGGTTGTACCCGGCGTCCCTGAGAGAACGATGAGTTTCTCTTAGGACGCTCTTAAGAATGATGTCCTGAATCGGTCACCCGGCTGACGCCGAGCAGCTCGCCCTCCCGCGCCCTGGTGCGCCTGGGCGGTCCCTGGACCACCGGCAGGGTGAGCAGGAAGGTCGTGCCGACGCCGATCACCGACTCGACGCTGATGGTGCCCTCGTGCGCCTGGGCGACCCACCTGGTGATGGCCAGCCCCAGGCCCGACCCGGCCATGCCGCGCACGCTCGGGGCGCGCCAGAAGCGGTCGAACACGTGGTCCAGGTGGCCCTCGGCGATGCCGATGCCGGTGTCGCGCACGGTCAGCTCGGCCGCCCCGTTCTCGGCCCGCAGGCGCAGCTCGACCTTGCCGGCCCTGGTGTACTTGAGGGCGTTGTCGACCAGGTTCCAGACGGCCCGGCGCAGGTCGTCGCGATCGCCGGAGACCCAGATCTCCGGCAGCGGGCCGAGCGTCACCTCGACCCCGGCGGCGGCCGCGCGCAGGGCGTCGCGGTGCACGTCGGCAAGCATGTGGTCGAGCCGGAAGGTCCGCCTGGCCGGCCTGGCCGCCGCCGCCTCCAGCCGGGCCAGGGCCAGCAGGTCGCCGACCAGCGACTCCATGCGGCGCAGCTCGGCGAGCACGTCGCGCAGGGCCTCGACCCGGTCCTCGGTGCGGGCGCCCGGGACCCGGGCCAGGAACTCGACGTTGGTGCGGATCGCGGTCAGCGGGGTGCGCAGCTCGTGGGAGGCGTCGGCGACGAAGCGGCGCTGGGACTCGAGCGTGGTCTTGAGCCCGAGGTTGGCCGCCTCCAGCTCGGCCAGCATCTGGTTGAACGACAGCGACAGGCGGCCCAGCTCGTCGTGGGGGTGGCCGTCGATCGGCATGCGGTGGGAGAAGTCGCGTTCGTCGCCGATCCGCTGGGCGGTGGCGCGCATGCGCGCCAGGGGCTGCAGCAGCGCCGCGGCCAGCCCCAGGCCGAGGAGGGCGGTGACCACCAGCACCGCCAGCCCGCCGGCGATCAGGATCGTCCGCAGCAGCAGCAGCGACCGCTCGACCCCGGCCAGGGACCGGGCCACCGTGACCTGGCCTTCCAGCTTGACGATGTCCTTGGGCTGGTCGGCCGCGGCCGGATGGTTCCGGGGGACGGCCTTGCTGGCCTCGAACCGCTCGGCGTACACGGCGAGCGGCAGGCCGAGGGCGTTGGCCGCGGCCGGGACCTCGACCACCTGGCCGGGCGGGACGACCGGCAGGTCGACACCGCTGAGGGCGTCCGCCGGCCGCTTGGCCTCGATCTCCAGCCGCGGCTCGGGGTCCTTGCGGGTCTCGACCACGATGTAGGTGTCGCGCTCCTGCTCGTTGGTGACCTGGTCGAGGGTGTCGCCGACCCGTTCCGCGGCGGTGTCGTAGTCGCTGGCCAGCACCCGGGCCAGCTGCACGCTCTGGCGCTCCACCGAGCCGTAGAACTCCTGGTGCAGGTTGCGGTCGACGTAGGCGTAGACCCAGAGCCCGAACCCGGCCAGGGCCAGGGTGAGCAGGACCAGATAGGCCAGGGTCAGCCGCGCCCGGAAGCTCACCTGGGTCAGGATTCCGCGCATCCCGGTCATCGCCCGCCGTCCGGGTCCTCGCGCAGGACGTAGCCGACCCCCCGGACGGTGTGGATGACCCGCGGCTCGCCCTCCGCCTCGAGCTTGCGCCGCAGGTAGCCGACGTAGACCTCGAGGACGTTGGAGTCGCGGCCGAAGTCGTAGTCCCAGACCCGCTCCAGGATGGTCGAGCGGGTCAGGACCTGGCGGGGGTGCTCGAGGAACAGCGAGAGCAGGTCGAACTCCTGGCGGGTCAGCGAGATGGTCCGCTCGCCCCGCCAGACCTCATGGGTGGAGCGGTCCATGCGCAGGTCGCCGAAGCGCAGCTCGGCCGACCCGCCGCCGCCGCGGCCCCGCCGCAGCAGCGCCTTCACCCTGACCAGCAGCTCCTCGAAGGCGAACGGCTTGACCAGGTAGTCGTCGGCGCCGGCCTCGAACCCGGCCACCCGCTCGGGCACCTCGCTGCGGGCGGTCAGCATCAGCACGGCCACCTCCCCGGCCTGGCGCAGCCGCCGGCACACCTCCAGGCCGTCGATCCCTGGCAGCAGCACGTCCAGGATGACCAGGTCGGGCGGGTGGTCGAGGGCCCGGCCGAGGGCCTCCTCCCCGGAGGCGGCCACCTCGATCTCGAACCCCTCGTAGGCCAGCGGCCGGCGAAGGGCCGCGGCCAACAGGGGGTCGTCGTCGACGACCAGGATGTGTGCGCCCATGCACTACCGCCGATGGACCGGCCGCCGTCGGGCGGCGCTCGTTCCTTGCTGCCTTGCTGCCATTCTGCCTGCTCGGCGGCGCGATTGCCTAGCTCGGGCGGTCGACCGGGTGCTCGCGGCGGGCGTCGGTGGGCGGCTTGTCCGGTCGGAGCCCCTTGAACGACGCCGCCCGCAGCTTGTCGTCGTCGGTCCACTTGAGGTACTCGACCTCGCAGACCAGCTCCGGCCGGACGAAGCGGGCTCCGCGCGGCCGGGGGGTGCCCTCGAAGCCCTCGAACATGGGCCGGGGCACCTGCAGCTCCTGCAGCCGCTGCAGCAGGTCGGCCAGGAAGGCGTGGGTGAAGCCGGTGCCGACGTTGCCGGCGTACCGCAACCGGCCCTCGTCGTAGACGGCCAGCAGCAGCGAGCCGAGGGTGGCCGCCCGGCCGCCCTTGCCCGGCGTCCAGCCCACGATCACGCAGTCCTGCAGGCACAGGGCCTTGATCTTGCGCCAGTCGTGCGAGCGGATGCCCGGCCGGTAGGGGCTGGCCGCCCGCTTGGCCACGATCCCCTCCAGCTCCAGGGCCTTCACCTGCTGGAAGAAGTCGGTCCCGGCGCCCTGGACGACCTGGGACAGGCGGATGTCCCTGGTCTCGACCAGCACCTCGACCAGCCGGGCCCGCCGCTCCACCAGCGGCAGGTCCAGCAACGGCTGGCCGTCCAGCCACAGCAGGTCGAAGGCGAGGAACTGGACCGGCACTCGGCCCTTGTGGCGGGCCAGCTCCTCGGGGGTGCGGTGGAAGCGGTCCTGCATGCGCTCGAACGACGGCCGGCCGTTGCGGTCGAGGGCCACGATCTCGCCGTCGACCACGGCGTTGCGGGCCGCCAGCTGGCGGTGCAGGTCGATCAGCTCGGGGAACTGGGCGGTCATGTCGCGCCGGGTCCGCGAGGTGAGGCGGGTCGCTGTGCCGAGGTTGGCCAGGCAGCGGTGGCCGTCCCACTTGACCTCGAACAGCCATTCGTCGTCGTCGAACGGCTCGGCGGTCAGGACGGCCATCATCGGCTCGTAGGTCGGTGGCGGGACCGGCTGGGGGAGCGACACCTTGCCGGCCAGGATGACCAGCCAGTCACGGTCCCGGGTCCGGAACAGATGGTACTCGGCGCCCTTGTAGCGGGTGCCGTGCAGGCGGACGGTGAGCTTGCCGTCGGCCACCTCCAGCGGCTCGTAGCTGCCCAGGTCGAACAGGCGGACCTCGCCGCCGCCGTACTCGCCGGCCGGGATGGCGCCGCTGAAGGTCAGGTAGTCCAGCGGATGGTCCTCGGTGTTCACCGCCAGGTGGCGCACCCCCGGCTCCTCCGGCAACCGCTTGGGCACGGCGAAGGACACCAGCACCCCGTCCCGCTCGAAGCGGACGTCGTGGTGCAGCCGCCGCGCGTGATGCTGCTGGATGGTGAAGCGCCGCCCCTCCTCCAGCGGCGCCAGCTCGCTCAGCCCGGCCGGGTGCGGCTCCTCGGGCAGCCCGGCGGCGGCCAGCTCGGGCGGGGCTGTGGACGGCCGGTCGCGCCCCTTCCCGCGGGCGGCTACCCTCCCGTTCGGGGGCCCGGCCAGCGGCGGGTGGGGTTCCGGGGTGCGCTGGAAGTCCCGCTTGGCCACGTACTCGTCCAGGCTGGCCCGGGACGCGGGGCGGCCGGTGCGTTTGGGCGGGAAGCGGGAGCGGCTCCGCTCCTCGGGGGCGCCGGGGGTGAGCCCCAGGGCTTCCATGGCCGGGGCCAGCGACTGGCGGTCGGTCAGGACCGGCTCGAACCTGTCCCCGGCGGCGAACCGTTCCCAGACGTTGTCGATCCGGAAGTCCTCCGGCTCGAGGTCGTCGTCCAGCTCTTCCCAGCCGAGCGGGGTCGACACCGGCGCCCCCGGCATCGGCCGCAGCGAGTAGACGCTGGCGATGTTGGCCCCCGACCGGTTCATCTGGTGGTCGATGAAGATCTTGCCCGCCCGGTCGGCGACCGGCCAGGCCATGGTCGCCTTCTCCGGGTAGGCGCGGACGACCAGCCTGCCGACCCGCTCCACGAACTCGCGGGCGTCGGTGTGGGTGTGGGTGCCGTCGAGGGGCACGTACACCTGCATCCCGGTCGCCCCCGAGGTCTTGGGGTAGCCGCGCAGCCCGAGGCCGTCCAGCACCACCTTGACCAGCTTGGCCACGGTGCGCACGTCCTCGTAGGTGTACGGCTCGAACGGGTCGAGGTCGAAGAAGGCGTAGTCGGGCCGGTCGAGGGACCCGGCGCGCGAGTGCAGCGGGTGCATCTCGATGCAGCCCAGGTTGACCAGGTACAGCAGGCTGGCCCGGTCCTGGGCGAGCACGAACTCGACCACCCGGGAGTCCTCCTCGGTGGGCACGGCCGCGGTGGGCAGCCACTCGGGGGCGTGGGCCGGCACCTGCTTCTCGTAGAAGGGCTCGCCGGCCAGGCCGTCCGGCATCCGCTTCATGGTCAGCGGCCGGTCGCGCAGGTGGGGGAGGATCAGGTCGGCGACGTTCCAGTAGTAGGCCAGCAGGTCGCCTTTGGTGATGCCGTCGTCGGGCCAGTAGACCTTGTCCAGGTTGGACAGCCGCAGCTCGCGCCCGTCGGCCTCCAGCCGCCAGGCGCCGCCGGCCCGGGTGGCCGGCAGCGGCGAGGGAAACGGCAGGTGAGAGCGTTTGGCGCGAGCCAACGAAGGCCAGTCCTCCTTCAGTTGCGTTGCTCGCCAGCGTACAGTTGTCCCTGGTCCGTGACCGTCGCCTTCCGACGTGCCCGCCGCTCGCGGAGTGTTCCGACGTCATAAGGAGGCCTGGCTTCGTGAAGACGATCTGGAAGGGGGCGATCTCCTTCGGGCTGGTCACCATCCCCGTCCGGGTGTATGGGGCCACCGAAGCGAAGAGCCTCCGGTTCCACCAGCTCCACGAGCCCGACGGCGGGCGGATCCGGTACAAGCGGGTGTGCTCGGTCGACGGCGAGGAGGTCGAGTACTCCGAGATCGTCAAGGGCTACGAGTACGAGAAGGACCACTACGTGACCCTGACCGACGAGGAGCTCGACTCGCTGCCGGTGACCACGGCCAAGGCGATCGAGATCGAGCGCTTCGTCGAGGCCGAGGAGATCGACCCGATCTACTTCCAGAAGGCCTACTACCTGGTCCCCGAGGGCACCGGGGTCAAGGCCTACCACCTGCTGCGCGAGGCCATGGCCGACGACGGCAAGGTCGCCCTGGCCAAGGTCGCCTTCCGCGACAAGGAGCACCTGGCCACCCTGCGGCTGCGCGACAACGTGTTCGTGCTGGAGACGATGTTCTGGCCGGACGAGATCCGGGTGCCCAAGTTCGACGTGCTCGACGAGTCGGTCGAGCTGCGGCCCCAGGAGATCCGCATGGCCCGCAGCCTGATCGACAGCCTCACCGACGCCTTCCAGCCCGAGGAGTTCCACGACGACTACCGGGCGACCCTGGAGGAGCTGGTCCAGAAGAAGGTCCAGGGTGAGGAGATCACCTATACCGAAGAGGCCGAACCGTCTAAGGTGGTCGACCTGATGGAGGCGCTGAAGGCGAGCGTCGAAGCGGCCAAGGCCGGCAAGCCGGCCCCGGAGCGCAAGACGACCGCCAGGCGGCGCAAGAAGGCGGCAGGCGAGTAGGCGAGTAGCGGGCGTCCCGGCCGGGGCGTCGTGGGGGGTGGACGTGGGGCTCGACCTCTGCCCGTCGACGGCGTTCCGGGACGCGGTCGCATCCATGCTGGACGGCCTGCCGGCCCGGACCGGCCTCGGCACCTGGCTGCTGCTGCGCGTCGGCGCCGACGGCGGCTCGGCGGTGCTGGCCGTGCGCGACCACAGCTACGGCATCGCCCTCGACCAGCGGCTCTCCGAGGACGAGCTGCCGGTGGGGGCCCTGCTCGACGGCCGCGGGCCCCGGGTCGCCCCCGACGCGGCCGCGGTCGAGGCCTACGCCGGCGCCGGGCCCGGGGGTGGGGAGCCGGTGGGCGCCCTGGCCGGGGTGCCCGTGCTCGCCCCCGACGGGTCGGTGTTCGGCTGCCTGGTCGGGCTCGACCCGGCCAGGGCCCGGCCGGAGCTGGCCGCCGAGCTGCCCACCATCGAGCTGCTGGGGCGGCTGCTGGCCGTGCTGCTGGTCCAGGAGCTGGAGCGCCAGGAGCTGCAGCGGCGCTTCGAGCTGGCCGAGCTGGCCGCCCTCACCGACCCGCTCACCGGGGTCGGCAACCGCCGCGCCTGGGACCGGCTGCTGGACGCCGAGGAGGCCCGCTGCCGGCGCTACGGCTCGGTCGCGTCCCTGGTCGCGATCGACCTGGACGAGCTCAAGCGGGTCAACGACCGCGACGGCCACGCCGCCGGCGACCGGCTACTGTGTCGCACCGCCCAGGTGATCGACTCGACCCGGCGGGCCGCCGACGTGGTCGCCCGCCTCGGCGGCGACGAGTTCGGCGTCCTGGCCGTGGAGTGCGACGAGCCCGCCGCCAAGGTCCTGGCCGACCGCCTCCGCGGCGCCCTGGAGGCGGCCGGCATCCGCGCCTCGGTCGGCCACGCCACCCGCCAGCCGTCGGGTTCGCTCGCCCAGGCCTGGTCGGCCGCGGACGCCGAGATGTACGCCCACAAGCGCCGGGTGGCCCGCTAGCCCTCGGGCGGCGGGTCGGACCGGCTCCGTCCGAGGCGCACCCGGTGCTCCTCGGCCTCCCGCAGCGACCGTTCGGCGAGGCGGCGCAGGGCGGCCGCCTTGCGGCGCTCGGTGGTCTCCTGCTCGACCTGGAGCGACAGGTAGGCCAGGCCGCCGAGGGGGATAGGCAGCCAGAAGTTGACCAGCCGGTAGCTGACCACCCCGAGGGTGGCCACCCCCCGGTCGGCCCCGAAGAAGGTGAGCAGGGCGATCATGGTCGCCTCGACCACGCCCAGCCCGGCCGGGGTGATCGGGATGGCGGCCAGCACGTAGGCGAGGGAGAAGGCGACGATCAGCCCGTCGACCCCGGCCCGGTAGCCGAAGGCGAGCAGGAACACCCACAGGGCGGCGGCCGAGCAGAGCCAGAAGGCCAGGTCCCAGGCGAGGCCGCGGACCAGCCGGGGCCGGTCGGCGACCAGCGTCTGGAGCCGGGTGGCCAGCCGCAGCACGAACCGGTGGACGCCCTCCTCGTCCAGGAACGGGATCCGCCTGGCCACCGACCGCATCACCCTGGCGGCGCCCTGCTCGCCCCGCATGAGCAGCGCCACCGCCGCCGAGAAGCCGCCGAGCAGCACCACCCCGACCAGCGCGGCGGTGGCGTACAGGGGGTTGTAGCTGCCGCCCAGGATCGACACCAGCAGCCCGACCCACAGGATCAGGTTCAGCACCACCGCCGAGCCGATGCCCTGGGCGGCCATGGCGAAGGCGGCGTCGGTGCCCGACAGCCCGAACCTGGTCAGCAGCCGGAACCCGAGCGCGCCGCCGACCGCCGCCCCGCCGGGCACGACGTGGCTGACGGCCAGGGTCGACAGGTTGATCCGGAGCAGCGTCGGGTACGGCGGCGGGTCGCCGTGGATCATCGCCCTGGTCAGGTTGGCGTAGCTGAGGATCGAGGTCGCCTCCAGCGCGACCCCGAGGGCGATCAGCCACAGGTTGACCCCGGCCAGCAGGTGCAGGGCCCGCCGGGCCCCGGCGATCTGGGGCAGCACGAAGTAGATCACCACGAAGGCGACCAGCAGGAGCTGGACGAGGCGCCTGACCGGCGTGACCAGCCGCGCTCGGGTCCTGGCCATGGGTGGAGCCAGTATATGGGCAGGTCGGCGCCCTGCCCCGGAGGCCCGGACCCTACGCCCTGGCCCCCAGGCGGGCGAGGAGGCCGGCCAGCAGGGCGGTGCGGGGGACGACGCTGGTCAGGTCGAGCCACTCGTTGGGCCCGTGGGCCTCGCCGCCGACCGGGGCCAGGCCGTCGATCGTGGCCAGCCCGGCGGCCGCGGTGGTGTTGGCGTCCCCGGCCCCGCCGGTGGCGGCCTCGCCGACCTCGAACCCGAGGTCGCGGGCGACCGCCTGGGCCTCGGCGACCAGGGCGGCCACGGCCGCGGTTCGCTCCATCGGGGGATGGCGGTGAGCCGGCGACATGGTGGCCGTGGCCCCCTCGACGGTGGCGGCGGCCACGATCCGGCCGACCTCGTCCATGGCCCGGTCGAAGGCGGCCACGGTGGCCGCCCTGACCTCCACCTGGAGGGTTGCCCGGTCGGCGACCACATTGGTGCGGCTGCCGCCCCGCAGCACCCCGACGTTGCAGCTGACCCCGTCCCAGCGGCCGTTCAGGGCCTGGAGGGCGACGGTCTTGTGGGCCGCCTCCAGGACCGCGTTGACCCCCTCGGCCGGGCGGACCCCGGCGTGGACGGCCTTGCCGGCGACCTCGACGGTGAAGGCCGAGATGCCCTTGCGGGCCGAGACGAGGGCACCGTTGGTCCGGGCCGCCTCCAGCCCGACGGCCACGTCGTGGTCGGCGGCCAGGGCCTCGATCAGGGGCCGGCTGAACGGCGACCCGATCTCCTCGTCGGGCGAGCAGACCAGGGTGATGGCGGCGAAGTCGTCGAAGCCGGCTTGGTCGCAGAGGACCTCGACGGCCTCGAACCCGCACACCACCCCGGCCTTGTCGTCGGTCACCCCCGGGCCGTAGGCGCGCCCGCCCTCGACCCGGAAGGGGCGGGCGGCGGCCGCCCCCTCGTCGAACACGGTGTCCATGTGGGCGAGCAGCAGCAGCCGCCGGCCGCCCTCGGCGACCGGGCGGCCCCCGGCCCGCCGGCCGACGACCACGTCGCCCAGCGGCGGCCCCGCCCAGTCGTCCCCGGGACGGTGGCGGTGGCGCTCCACGGCCCAGCCGCCCCGCTCGAAGCGGGCCTGGCACAGGTCGGCCACCCGGTTCACGCCCTCGGCGGTGAAGGAGCCGGAGTCGACGCCGACCAGCTCGGCGATGGCGGCCACGATGGCGTCCTCGCGCTCGCGCAGCGGCGCCAGCAAGCCGGCGGGCTCGGTCCGGGGATCGGTCACAGCCCGAGGCTCTTGATGACGCCCTTGACCGTGTCGGCCGAGGCGCGCAGGCCCACCGCCTCCTCCTCCGACAGCGGGCTCGGCAGCACCATCTCGACCCCCAGGCGGTCCACCACCGACGGCAGCGACAGGCAGACGTCGTGGATACCGGCCTGGCCGTCGAGCAGCGAGCTGACCGGCAGCACCTGGCGCTGGTCGTCGAGGACGGCCTCGACGATCCGGGCCGTGGCCAGCCCCACGGCGTAGTTGGTGGCCCCCTTGCCGCGGATGATCTCGCCGGCGGCGCCGACCACCCGGCGGTGGATCTCGGTGCGGGCGGCCGCGTCCAGCGGCGGCCGGCCGGGGAGCTCCCAGGACAGCAGCGGCACCGACCCGATGGAGGCGCTGCTCCACAGCGGGATCTCGGAGTCGCCGTGCTCGCCGGCGATGTAGGCGTGGACGTTCTGCACGGCCACGCCGCAGTGCTCGGCGACCAGCAGCCGCAGCCGCGAGCTGTCCAGCACCGTGCCCGACCCGAACACCCGCCGCGGCGGCAGGCCCGAGTAGCGCAGGGCCGCGTAGGTGACCACGTCGACCGGGTTGGTGACCAGCAGCAGGATCGCGTCGGGGGCGACCTCGAGCAGCCCGGGCACCATCGCCCGGCAGAGCCGGACGTTGGCCTCGGCCAGCTCCAGGCGGGTCTGGCCCGGCTTCTGCTTGGCCCCGGCGGTGATCACCACCAGGTCGGCCCCGCGGCAGACCTCGATGTCGTCGCCGCCGACCACGGTGGCCTGGGGGACGAACTGGAGCCCGTGGTTGAGGTCGAGCACCTCGGCCCGGGTCTTGTCGGCGTTGATGTCGTACAGGGCGATGGTGCGGCCGATCCCCCGGATCAGGCAGGCGTAGGCGCAGGTGGCGCCGACGCTGCCCGCCCCGACGACCGCGACCTTGGTGGTGCCCGTCGCTGACCCGGTCATCTGGGCACCCTACCCGATACTCTCTGGCCATGGCCGAGCAGGAGGGAGCGGCGCCGGTCGAGCTGCGCGTGCTCGACGGGGCCAACCTGTACTTCCCCCGGCCGGCGATCAAGCTCACCCTGGAGGTGGCGGCGCTGCTGTCGCTGCCCGAGGAGCGGGCGGCCGAGGTCGCCGGCGAGGTCGGGCTGACGGCCGGGCTGCCGGGGCCGCCGGGCACCGAGCAGCGCCGCCGCTTCGCCACCCGGCTGCTGGCCCAGCTGGCCCGCCGGACCGCGGCCGCGGCCGGGGTCCGGGCCCTGGCCGTGCGCAGCCGCCCCGGGCCCGAGCCGACCCAGGTGGTGGTCGCCTACCCCTGGCGTCGCCAGCACGCCGCCGAGGCCCTCGGCCGGGCCGTGGCCACCCTGGCCGCCGGCGCCGCCAGCCCAGGCCTGGACCGGCGGATCGAGCGGGCCGGGGCGGCGCTGCGCGAGGTCGAGCCCGGCCCCGGCCCGTCGCTGCCGGTGCCAAGGATCCCGACGGTCGCGGTCACCGGCACCAACGGCAAGACCACCGTGACCCGCCTGATCGCCCACATGGGCCGGTGCGCCGGGCTGGTAGTCGGCTGGTCCAACACCGACGGCATCTACCTGGACGGCGAGCTGGTGTCCGAGGGCGACTGGTCGGGGCCGGGCGGGGCCGCCCGGGTGCTGGCCGAGCCGGGCGTCCAGCTGGCCGTGCTGGAGACGGCCAGGGGCGGCATCCTGCGCCGCGGGGTCGGGGTGGCCCACAACGACGTCGCCGTGGTCACCAACATCTCCGCCGACCATCTCGGCCTCGGCGGCATCCACACCCTCGACCAGCTGGCCGAGGTCAAGGCGACCATCGTGCGGATCACCCGCGCCGGCGGCTGGGTGGTGCTCAACGCCGACGACCCCCGCACCCTGGCCATGCGCCGGCTGTCGCGGGCGCGGCCGTTCGTCTTCGGGCTCGACCCGGACGCCCCCGGCCTGCGTGAGGCCCAGACCGAGGGGGGCCGCGCGGCCACCGTCCTCGACGGCGACCTGGTGCTGCTCACCAGGGGCCGGGTCGACCGGCTGCTGCCGGTCCTTGAGGTGCCGGTCACCCTGGCCGGCCTGGCCTCCTTCAACGTGGCCAACGCGCTGGCCGCGGCCGCCGCCGCGGTCGCCGCCGGCCTGCCCACCGAGGCGGTGCTGGACGGCCTGCGAAGCTTCCGGCCCGACCCCGGCCAGAACCCGGGCCGCATGAACATCCTCGACCTGGGCGGCCGGGCGGTGATCGTCGACATGGCCCACAACGAGGCCAGCCTGCTCGCCCTGCTCGAGGTGGCCAGGGGCCTGCGCCTGCCCGGCGGGCGGGTGCTGGCCATGGTCGGCACCGCCGGCGACCGCTCCGACGAGCTGATCCGCTCCCTTGGCGAGCTGGCCGCCCGGGGCGCCGACCGGGTCGTGATCGGCGAGAAGCTCCGCTACCTGCGCGGCCGCGACCCCGCCGAGCTGGTCGCGCTGCTGCGCCGGGGCGCGGCCACCGTCGGGGTCGCCGACGTCCCCGCCCACCCGGGCGAGCTGGCCGGCCTCCAGGCCCTGGCCGGGGAGTCCGGCCCCGGCGACGTCCTGGCCCTGATGGCCCCGGCCGAGCGCACGGAGATCCTCGCCTGGCTGGACGCCCAGGGCGCCACCCTGCTCGACCCCGAGCAGCTCAAGGCCCGGGTCGTGGCGGCCCGGGCAGGGTAGCCGGCCTGGTCCGCGACTGCAGCTCGTCGACGATGCTGTCGACCCGGTCGGCGCAGAGCACCACCAGGTCGCCGGGGTTGGCCCGGTCCAGCGCCAGGCGGGACGCCTCCAGCTCGTCCAGGACCACCTCGAGGCTGCGGCAGCGGGCGCCGTCGCCGGCCGAGGCCCGGGCCCCGGCGGCGACCAGCTCGGCGATCTCGCCCGGCTGGCGGCCGCGCAGGTTGTGGTCCTCGCGCACGATCAGGGCGTCGAAGTGCCGGGCCGCGACCCCGCCCAGCTCGCGGATGTCCTTGTCACGGCGGTCGCCGGGGCTGGCGATCACCCCGATCCGCCGGCGGGCGATGAGGTCGCCGCCCTTGGGCGGGGTGGCCAGGCGGTCGACGAAGTCGCCCAGCATGCGCATGCCGGCGGCGTTGTGGCAGTAGTCGACGATCACCCGGTAGCCGTCGACCTCGAACAGGTTGAGCCGCCCCGGCGCCACCTCATAGGAGGTGGTGAACGAGCGCAGCCCGGCCCGGATGTCGTGGACGTGGGCGCCGGCGGCCAGGGCGGCCGCGGCCGCGGCCATGGCGTTGGCCACGTTCATGCGGGCCCGGCCGCCGAAGGTCGCCGGCACCGCGCCGGTCGGGGCGATCAGGGTCGAGCGCCGCCCCTGGCGCAGCACGATCCCCTCGCCCAGGCGGCCGTCCTCCAGCACGATGGCCCGCCCGCCCCGCCGGGTGTGGGCGTCGACCAGCTCGTTGGCCTCCTCCATGGAGAAGTACACCAGCTCGCCCGAGCAGTGGCGGCGCATGGCCGCGACCAGCGGGTCGTCGGCGTTGAGGACCCCGTGGCCGTCGCGGGGCACGGCCTCGATCACCACCTGCTTGACCGCGGCCAGCTGCTTGAGGGTCTCGATGCCGCGCAGCCCCAGGTGGTCGGCCCCGATGTTGAGCACCACCCCGACGTCGTTGCGCTCGTACCCGAGGCCCTCGCGCAGGATCCCGCCCCTGGCCACCTCGAACACGGCGAAGTCGACCCGCGGGTTCTGCAGCACCATCCGGGCCGAGCGCGGCCCCGAGGCGTCGGCCGTGACCACCAGCCGCTCGTCGATCAGGATGCCGTCGGTCGAGGTGAGGCCGACCTGGCGGCCCATCCCCTTGAAGATGTGGGCGATCATCCTGGCCGTGGTCGTCTTGCCGTTGGTGCCGGTCACGGCCACGATCGGGATGCGCGAGGGGGTCCCGGGCGGGAACAGGAGGTCGACCACCGGCTTGGCCACGTACTGGGGCTCGCCCACGGTCGGGTGGGTGTGCATGCGGAAGCCCGGGGCGGCGTTGACCTCCACGATCGCGCCGCCGGCCTCGCGCACCGGCTCGGAGATGTCGGGGGCGATGAAGTCGATCCCGGCCACGTCCAGGCCGACCACCCGGGCCGCCTCCTCGGCGATCTCGACGTTGTCGGGGTGGGCCTCGTCGGTGCGGTCGATCGAGATACCGCCGGTCGACATGTTGCCGGTCAGGGTCAGCTTGACCATGGCGCCCTCGGGCGGCACGTCGTCCAGCTCGAACCCCTGGCCGCGGACCAGCTCGACGGCGGCGGCGTCGACCCGGATGCGGGTCAGGACCTTCTCGTGGCCGACGCCGCGGCGCGGGTCGGCGTTGGTCTGGGCGACCAGCTGGGCCACGGTGTGGGCGCCGTCGCCGACCACGTGGGCCGGGACCCGCTCGGCGATCGCGACCATGCGGCCGCCGACCACCAGCACCCGGTAGTCGTTGCCGGCCACGAACGTCTCGACCAGGACCCAGCCCCGCCGGGCCTCGGCCTGGGCGGCCGGGAAGGCGGCCGCCACCTCGGCCTGGCTGCGCAGGTCGAGGTGGACGCCGCGGCCGTGGTTGCCGTCCAGCGGCTTGACCACCAGCGGGAAGCCGAGGCGCCGGGCCGCGGCCAGCGCGTCCTCGGGGTCGCGCACCGGGACCGAGCGGGGCACCGGCAGCCCGGCCGCGGCCAGCAGCCGGGTCGTCAGGTCCTTGTCGCCGGCCACGTCCACGGCCAGGGAGCTGGTCTTGGAGGTCATGGTGGCCCGGATGCGCTGCTGGTAGATGCCCTGGCCGAGCTGGACCAGGGAGTGCTCGTTCAGCCGCAGCCAGGGGATGTCGCGGGCCGCCGCCTCGTCCACGATCGCCTGGGTCGAGGGGCCGAAGGCGGTCCGCTCGGCCCGCAGGATGAACCGCTCCAGCTCGGCCTCGAAGTCGAAGCCCGGCTCCCGCTCGACCAGGTGGTTGACCAGCCGCACGGCCAGCCGCCCGGCGGCCAGCCCGACCTGGTCGTCGCCGTAGCCGTAGATGACGTTGTACTGGCCGCGCTTGCCGGCGCCGCGGGTCTTGCCCCGGCGCTGCTCGCCCCCGGCCTCCCGCTGGAGCTGGAGGGCGACGTGCTCGGCCACGTGCCCCAGCCAGGTGCCCTCGCGCAGCCGCTGCACGAACCCGCCCCGGCGGCCCACCCCGCAGGTATGGTCGACCAGGCCGGGCAGCAGGGCGAGCAGGTCGTCGGTGAACCCGGGGAGCCGGTCGGTCGGGAAGTCCTCCAGCGACCCCAGGTCGACCAGCAGGTGGATCGCCTTGTCATACGACCAGTAGTTGGGCCCCCGGTAGACCCGGGCCTCCAGAATCGTCAGCTCCGGCCGGGGCCGCTCGTCGGCGGGTGGGGTTGCCGCCTGGGCGCCGGCCGGGTCCTCGCTCATTGTGACGCCTCCTGCTCCTCGCCGCCGCGGGCGCGGCGCCGCTTGGCCGCCCGCCCGGGCAGCTCCTCGGCCGCCTCCTGGCGCGCCTGCCGCCGCGGGGTCCCGATCGCCTGCAGGCGGGGCAGCAGGACCCGGGCCCCCAGGTCGAACCGGTAGCCGGGGGGGAGGGCGTGCAGGACCACGCCCGACACCAGCACCGGCCGCCTGGCCCTGACCTCGAAGGCGTCCGACTGGGCCCTGGAGCCGTCGACCACCGTGACCGTGCCCTTGCCGAGCACCTCGAGCACGCCGTCGGGGGTGACCACCGCGGCGGTGTCCTCGTCGATGCCCATGCCGAGCTGGCTGGGCGACTCGGCCACCAGCAGCAGCAGCCGCCCGAGCCGGTTGCGCTGGCTGAAGTGCTGGTCGACGACCACCCCGGGGAGCAGCCCGAGGCCGGCCGACATGTGGGCAAGGCGCTGCTTGGGGACCTCGCCGGGGCCGCCGAAGGCGACCATGTGGGCGCTGAGGGCGCTCGCCCCGGCCGAGGTGCCGCCGACCACCGCGCCCCGCCGGTGGGCCGCCAGCAGGGCCGCCCCCAGCCGGGTCCCGGACACCACCATCGACAGCCGGAGCTGGTTGCCGCCGGTCATGAACACCCCGGTGGCCCGCTCGACGGCCTGGGCCGGCCCGTCCGCGTCGGCCTCCTCGCGGGTCGAGGGCCGCAGCGCCAGCACCTCGGCGGCGCCCAGCTCGGTGAACACCCGCCGGTACAGCCCCAGGATCTCGTCGCCGAGCGAGGAGGCGGTCGCGATCACCGCGATCCGCGCCTGCCGGCCCCCGGCCAGCTGGACGAAGTGGTTGAGGATGGTCCGGTGGCCGAGCTTGTCCTCCGCACCGCCGATGGCCACGAGGACGCCGGCTCCGGCCCGGTTGGTGTCGGAGGCCATGTCGCAGTCTAACAAGCAGCCCTCTTACGCCTGCTTGATGGCGCCGGCGGCTACCATCTCGGTATGCGGGTGCTGGTCGTCGAGGACGAGGTCGACCTGGCCGACGCGATCGCGCGCGGCCTGCGTCGGGAGGGCTATGCCGTCGACGTCGCCTACGACGGCGACGAGGCCGTCGACAAGGCGGGGGTCAACGACTACGACGTGGTCTGCCTCGACCTGAACCTGCCCAAGCTCGACGGCATCGAGGTGGTGCGCCGCATCCGGGCCGACGACGTCGGCCAGCCCACCCGGGTGCTGATGCTGACCGCCCGCGACTCGACCCGCGACCGCATCACCGGCCTGGACGAGGGCGCCGACGACTACCTGGTCAAGCCGTTCGACTTCGACGAGCTGAAGGCGCGGCTGCGGGCCCTGCTGCGCCGCGACGCCGGCCGTTCCGGGGCGGTGCTGCGGGTGGGGGACATCGAGCTGGACAGCTCCCGGCACGACGCCCGCCGCGGCGGCCACCCGCTGCCGCTCACCCCCAAGGAGTTCGCGCTGCTGCGCTACTTCATGTCGCGGCCCGGGCAGGTCCTCAGCCAGGAGGAGCTGCTGGAGCACGTCTGGGACGAGAACGCCGACCCCTTCACCAACACCGTCCGGGTCACGGTGATGACGCTGCGCCGCAAGCTGGCCGACGCCGGCGACGGCCAGCCGATCGAGACCGTGGTCGGCCGCGGCTACCGCCTGCGCGAGCCATGAACCCGCCCGGCTGGCTGATCGACCGCCTGCCGGAGTGGGCCAGGTCGATCCGCTTCCGCTACACCCTGCTGTACTCGGCGGTGCTGTTCGGCCTGGCGGCGGTGGTGGTCGCCGCCATCTACCTGGTGCTGGTGATGTCCCTGCGCAACGAGCCGGTGTCGTCCGGCATCCGCGGGAAGGTCTGCGACTTCCGGCAGGTCCCGGCCCACTGCTTCCCGATCGACCTGTTCACGGCCAGGGAGCTGGAGCGCAACGTCAACGCCGAGACCGTGACCAAGCTGCGCAACTACTCCTTCGGCGCCCTCGGGATCCTGTTCGTGGCCAGCCTCGGGGTCGGCTGGGCGGTCGCCGGCCGGGTGCTGCGCCCAATCGGCCGCATCACCGCGGTGGCCCGCGACATCCAGGCCACCGACCTGTCGCGCCGGATCGAGCTGCCCGGCCCCGAGGACGAGCTCAAGCAGCTCGCCGACACCTTCGACGCCATGCTGGCCCGCCTCGACGCCGCCTTCGCCGCCCAGCGCCAGTTCACCGCCGACGCCTCCCACGAGCTGCGCAACCCGCTGGCCATCATCCGCACCAACGTCGACGTCGCCCTCGCCGACCCCAACGCCGACCCCGACGACCTGCGCAACACCATCGTGGTGGTCAAGCGGGCCAGCGACCGCATGGCCCGGCTGGTCGACGACCTGCTCGCCCTGGCCCGCCGCCAGGAGCCGAGGTTCGAGCACGAGCCGGTCGACCTCGGCGCGGCCGTGGCCGAGGCCAGCGACGACTTCGTGGTCCCGGCCGCGGCCAGGAACATCGTCCTCGACCGGACCATCGTTCCAGGGGTGACCGTCAGCGGCGACCGCGACGCCCTCAAGCGCGCGGTGGCCAACCTGCTCGAGAACGCCGTTCGCCTGGCTCCCGCCAGGTCCCGCATCCGCCTGGCCAGCGGCAGCGAGGGCGACCGGGCCTGGATCGCCGTGGCCGACGAGGGCCCGGGCATCGCCGCCGAGGACCAGCCGCACGTCTTCGACCGGTTCTGGCGCGCCGACAAGGCTCGCTCCCGGGCCGACGGCGGCACCGGCCTTGGCCTGGCCATCGTGCGCCAGATCGCCGAGAGCCACGGCGGCCAGGTCCGCCTCCAGTCCAAGCCGGGGGTCGGCTCCTCGTTCGTGATCTGGCTGCCGGTCGCCGCCACCTCCGCCGCCGAGCTCCCCCCCCGGCCCCCGGACCCGGCGCCCGCCGCCCCGGTCGCCACCCCGGCCGACCGGGCCCGCCCCTCGCTCGGCCAGCCCCCGCGGTAGCCGGCGCGGGGGAGCGGGTTCAGCGGAGCGAGCTGGCCAGCCGGTCCAGGGCCTCCATCTGCTCCTGCATGCCCGCCTCCATGCCGGAGCTCATGATCGCGTCGCGTTGCTCCCGGCTGGCGGCCTGTACCAGCAGGGTGAGGGTCGTGCGCCCGTCGACCTCGGTGAAGGTGACGACGTCCAGCACCCCGTCCTCCTCGGGCACTCCGGGCTGCTCGAAGACCTCGGTGTGGACGATCCGCTCGTCGGGGACGATCTCGCGGTACTCGCCGTGGAAGGCGACCTCGAACCCGCGGTTCGCCACCATCACATAGCGCCAGCGCCCGCCCACCCGCAGGTCGATCTCGACCACGGTCATCTTCCCGCGGTGGCCGCTCCACCACCGCTTGACCAGCTCGGGTGTGGTCCACGCCCGGTAGACCAGATGCCTGGGCGCGTCGAGCTCCCGCGTGATCAGGATCTGCTCGTCGGTCGGGAGCGTCACCGTGGCCTTCCTGCTACCGAGCACCGCCACCATCTCCTTCCTCCTGCCTGAGGTCCTCGAGCACGTCGTCGAGCCGGTCGAAGCGCTCGGCCCACGAGCGCTCGAAGCCGCTCACCCAGTCGTGGATGGGCTTGAGCGCCCGCCCGTTCAGCCGGTACAGCCGCTGGCGCCCCGCGTCCCGCACCTCGACCGCCCCCACCTCCCGGAGCACCCGCAGATGCTTCGAGACCTGCGGCTGGGCCACCCCCAGCGCCCGCACCAGGTCGTTGACGGCCCGTTCCCCGCCGGCGAGCGCGTCCAGGATCTGCCGCCGCCGCGGTTCCGCCACCGCGTTGAACGCATCCGCCGTTGTCGCCGCCCTCGCCATGGCCGCATCATATACCTATATGGGAATACGTCAACCCGGTCCGCGAACCCGAGGGCCGCACCACGCGCTTATCTCGTCTTGAGCCCTGCCTTACTGGTGCTTTAGTGCCGCTGCCGTACCCTCGGGTTCGAGGTTTGCGCTGTTCGACCCCAGGAGGCGAACGATGTCCATTCGCGACGGCGTGGAGCCATCGCGCTCCCCGGACTCCGACACCCACACTCAACCCATCCCCCGTGACCCCCGCGACGAGACCGCCCCCGACCCGGCCAACGAGACCTGGCCCCCGTCCTGGGGCCAGGCCCCAGCCGCCGGCGCCCCGGCGGCCGGCGCCCCGGCGGCCGGCGCCCCGGCCGCCCGGCCCGCCGGAACGGGCTGGACCGAGCCGCCGGGTGCGCAGGGCCCGTCCTGGACCCGGCCGGCCGCCCCCGGCGGCGTCCCGGCCCAGCCGGCCGTCCCGGCCGCCGACACCCAGACCCAGCCGCCCGCGTCCGACGCCGGCGCCTCCTGGGCCCGGACCGACCAGCCCCAGCCCGGCTGGGGCCAGGGCGGCGGAGGCGGAGGCCACCCGACCACGCCCACCTGGGGTGCCCGGCCCGCCGACGCGCCGGGCGGCCGCCGGCCCTCGCGGTGGCTGGCCGCCGTCGTGGCCGGCGTCCTCCTGCTCGCCGGCGGCTTCGGGATCAGCCAGGCCCTCGACCGCAACGACACGCCAACGGCCGGCGCCGGCATCCCGACCGCGGCCCCGGTCGCGGCCGCACCCGTCCCCGGCTCCAGCGAGGAGCCGGCCGCCGCCGTGGCCAAGGCCCTGCTGCCCACCGTGGTCGAGATCAGCCAGGGGAGCGGGCTCGGCTCCGGGTTCGTCTACGACTCGAACGGCTACATCATGACCGCCGCCCACGTTGTCCAGGGCGCCAGCCAGGTCGACGTGCGCCTCTACGACGGCACCAAGCTGCGCGGCCGGGTCGTCGGCACCGACGAGACCAACGACGTGGCCGTGGTCAAGGTCGACCACAGCGGCCTCAAGGCGGCACCCCTCGGCGTCAACCAGAACGTCCAGGTCGGCCAGCTCGCGGTCGCCATCGGCAGCCCGTTCGGCCTCAACGAGACCGTGACCGCCGGCATCATCAGCTCCACCGACCGGATCCTGGACGACGGTCGTGAGGTCATCCAGACCGACGCTCCGATCAACCCGGGCAACTCCGGCGGCCTGCTCGCTAACCGCCAGGGCCTGGTCATCGGCATCAACGACGCCATCCGCCCCGCCAACGACGGCTCCGACGGCAACGTCGGCATCGGCTTCGCCATCCCGATCGACCTGGCCGCCAAGTCGGCAACGGCCATCGTGCAGGGCAAGCAGGTCCAGACCGGCTACCTCGGCGTGACCATGTCCCCGACCACCGGCGGCCAGGACGGCGCCCTGGTCCAGGAGGTCGCCTCCGGGAGCCCGGCCGACCGTGCCGGGCTCCAGGTCGGCGACCTGGTGGTCGCGATCGACGGCAAGGCGATCGGGACCTACAGCGAGCTCGGCGCCCGCATCCGGGCCCACAAGCCCGGCGACCGGATCACCCTCAAGGTCGTCCGCGACGGGAACGAAACCACCATTACGGCCACCTTGGCACAACGTCCTGCCGGTTGATCGGGGGACGGACGGCACGGCAGGGTCCGACATAGGCTGCGTCGACCGAATCTGGTATTTTGGCTGGTAACGATTTGGCGACGAGGGGAGCAAGAACCGGAACGAGCCCTTACGCTTGATAGGCGAACACGGAGCTGGTCCACATGGGCGCTGGGGGGCGTTCCAGGAAGACCACTTCCGCCCGCAGAACGGCCTGGGCCGTTCGGCCTAGGCCGAGAGGACACGGGAGGCGCGGGAAGCACGTTCGCCTTGCGACGGCCGCGCCGTCCGGTGTGTGGACCGGTGGTTGGGGGACTACCGGGACCCCCCGGACGGCAGGCCGTCCATTACGTTCCAGCCCAATGCCAGGTGGCCATTGCGGCCAGCCCTCGGGACGTGAGCCGGCCTCCGGCGCTCACGAGGTGGACTGGACCCGGGGCTCAGGACGTGGGTTGGGGGCCGGCGGCCCAGAGGCCGCGGTCGTTCCGCCGGGCCTCGCTGACCAGGCGGCGGAACAGCTCGGCATAGGTGACGTTCGGCGGGATGGTGAGCTGCTGGGCATAGCCCTCGGCGGCCAGGAGCGCGTTCCAGAAGGTCCCGTCCCGCAGCCACACGTAGGCGAGCATCCGCCTGTACCGGTCCCGCGGCTCCGCGTCCCCCGCCATGCGAACCGTCGCACCCTCAAGGTAGTGCTTGGCGAAGTCCGAGGCCTCCTCGCCGAACGGCTCGTCCGGACGGTTGGGGTCCACCGACTCGGGCGTGTCCACCCCGATCACCCGGACCCGTTCCCGCCGGCCCTTCACCGTGGCGATGAAGGTGTCCCCGTCCACCACCCGCTGGACCTTCGCCACCACCGCGTCCTTCGGCGGATCGGGCCAGCTCGCCCGCTCGGCCTTGCTGGTCGACAGCTCGGCCGGCGCCTTTCCGGCACCGCCGTTCCCGCCGCCGTAGCCCTCACACCCGCCGAGCAGGCACACCAGCAGAACGACCAGCAGCAGGACCAGAACCGGGCCCCGGCCACGCCGCCCGCGGGGGCCCGTCCCGCGGCCACCCGACCGCTCGATCGTCGACTCCGCCGTCGTCAGCCTCCCTCGATCCTCGTCGGGCGTCCCCGCCGGACGCCGTAGCAGGGCGAAGCATAGGCCCCGACCCCGACCGCCACCTCCGTCGATCCACAGCCGGCCACGAGAGCTCCGCCGCCGGCCGGGGTTGTGGATAGCGTGCAGCCAGCGTCATAGGCGCTCGCTAGGATTCCCGCATCATGAACCAGCCAAGCTTGACCACACCGGACCAGCCGCCCGGCGGCCGGACCGCCGGCGACCACCCGGCGTCGACGGCGGGGCCGGTCGCCCTTCCCGACGGCCCGCCGGGCGACCTCGCCGCCATGCTCCCGCCCGGCAATGTGGTCATCCTCGGTGGCCCCGGCAGCGGCAAGACGGCGCTGCTCGAGGCGACGATGCACCGGCTCCTGGCGACCCCGGGCGGCGCGGCCCGGTTCCTGACCTCCAGCCGCCAGGCCGCCATCGCCTCGACCGAGCGGCTGCTGGCCGCCCTCACCGGCGCCTCCGGCGGCGAGCTCGGCTGCGTGACCTGGTACGCCTTCGCCCGCGGGCTGGTGACCAGCCACGCCGACCTGCTCGACTACCGCGGCGAGCCGCGACCGCTGAGCGGCCCCGAGCAGTGGTCGCTGGTGCGATCCCTGCTCACCCTCGAGTCGTCGTCGGTCGACTGGGGCCCGCTGGCGCCGCTGGTCGACACCCGGGCGTTCACCGACGAGCTGGCCGAGCTCGTGCTGGCCTGCGAGCGTCGGGTGATCGACCCCGAGGAGCTGCTCGAACGGGCCCTGGCGGCGTCGACGCCCAGCTGGGTCCCGGTCGCCGCCTTCCTCAACCTCTACGGCGAGCACCTCGCCCTTCAGGACTCGGTCGACCAGGCCGGCCTCATCCTCCAGGCCGGCGACCTGCTCGAGGACCATCCCGAGATCCTCGCCGCCACCGTCGACCAGGTGGGAACGATCCTGGTCGACGAGGCCCAGGAGCTCGACCCGGCCCAGCTCCGGCTGCTGTCGCTGCTGGTCGAGGGCGGGGCCGGGGCCATCCTGGCCGGCGACCCCGCCGGCACCACCGACGCCTTCCGCGGCGCCGCCCCGGGCGCGCTGGCGGGATTCGCCGATCGCCTCGGCGCCAGGGTGGTCCTGCTGGAACGCAGCCGGCGGCTCGGTGGCCCCGGGCTCGACGCCGTCCGCCGCCTCCAGGCCGCCGGCGCCGGCCCGGTCGTCGCCCTCGCCGGGGGCGGGACCACCAGCGTCGAGGCCGCCCGCTACCCGGGCCCCGCCGAGGAGGCGGAGGCGAACGCCCGCCTGCTCCGGGTCGCCCACGAGCGCGACGGCGTCCCCTACGGCCGCATGGCGGTCCTGTTGCCGTCGACCCGATGGTTCAGCGCTCCGACCCGCCGCGCCCTCGAACGTTTCGGCGTCCCCTACCGCCTCGGTGCCGGAGAGCGGCAGCTGGTGGCCGAGCCGGTCGTCGGCAACGTGCTCGACCTGTTCCGTCTGGCCCTCGACCCGGCCCGGGCCGACGAGCTGCTGCCCTCGCTGCTCACCTCCCCGCTCGGCGGCCTCGACCCCGGCGAGCTGCGCGCCCTGCGCCGCGCCGCCCTCCTGGCCGACCGCTCCCTTGCCGACCACGTCCGCGCCCGAGCCGTCCCGCCCCCCCCGGCCGAGGCCCCACCCGACGCGACGGAGCCCGAGGCCGTGGAGCCCAAGCCCGGGGAGCCGGAGGTGGCGGAGGCGGAAGTCTTGGAGTCGGAGGCCAGGGGTGGGGGAGCGGGGCCGGCGCCCACGGGGTCGGCGCTCGCCCTCGACCCGGGGCTGGTGGCCCGGGTGGAGGCGCTGTGCGACCTGGTCGAAGGGGCCGAGCGGTGGGTCGCCGAGCTGGATGCCGACGCCTGCTTCTGGGAGGTGTGGCGCAGCGCCCCCGCCTTCTCCGAGCTGATCCTGCAGGCCGAGGCCGACCCGACCGACGCCGACGTCCAGCGGCAGCTCGACGCCCTGACCGCGTTCTCGCGGGCGCTCAGCCTGTTCGTCGACGGCCGGCCCGGGGCCAGCATGCGCACCTACCTCGACGTGGTCGAGCGGGCCGACTTCGCCAGCGACCCGTGGTTGCCCCCGGCGATGACCAGGACCGACGCGGTCGCCGTGCTGTCGGTCAACGCCGCCAAGGGCCAGGAGTTCGACCTGGTGGTCGTCGCCGGCTGCCTCGAGGGGTCGCTCCCCGTCACGACCCGGCCGCAGGGGCTGTTCGAGGCCTGGCGGCTCGACGGCGACCCAGGGCCGGTGGCCCGCGCCAGCGCCGTCCTCGACGCCGAGCGGCGCCGGTTCACGCTGGCGGCCAGCCGCGCCAGGGACCGGGTCGTGTTCACGGCCTCCCGCGTCGACGGCCGCGGCGAGCCGTCCCGCTTCCTGCGTGAGCTCGGGCTGGAGCTGCCCGCCGACCCGCCGGCCCCTGACCCCACCCCGCTCGGGTCCCTGGAGGCGGCCGGGGCGCTGCGCCGGGTCGCCGGCGACCGGGACCGGCCCGCCGCCGAGCGACTGGCCGCCGCGGCCACCCTGGCCGCCATCCCCGGCGTCGACCCCGCCACCTGGTGGTGGCGCCGCGACTACACCGTCGATCCCGAGCCGATCGCCGCCGAGGGACGCCTGCGCACCTCCTACTCCCGGATCGGGACCTACGAGGACTGCCACCTGCGCTACTTCTTCGGCAGCGTCGCCGGGCTCGACGACCGCTCCTCCTACCAGATGGCGTTCGGGCGGCTCATGCACACCATCTTCGAGCTGGCCGCCAAGGGCGAGATCGCCAACCAGCCCGAGGACCTCAAGGCCGCCTACCGCGAGCGGTTCAACCCGGCCTGGTTCCCCTCGCGGGCCATCGCCTACCAGTACTGGCGCGACGGCATGGGCATGCTGGAGCTGTGGCACCGCGGCGAGGCCGACGCCGCCCGCCGGGCGCTGCGGTTCGAGGTCGGGTTCGAGATGGAGGTGGGCCGCCACCTGGTCCGGGGGCGGATCGACCGGGTCGACCCGGGCCCCGACGGCGGCATCGTGCTGCTCGACTACAAGACCGCCCGCAACCCGGCGACCGAGGAGGACGCCGAGCGCTCCCTCCAGCTCGCCATCTACTACCTGGCCGCGCTGCGCGACCCCGAGCTCGCCGCCCTCGGCCGACCGGTCGAGATGCAGCTGGTCTACCCGGCCAGGGTCAGGCAGGGCCGCTTCACCAGGGTGAGCCAGCACCCCGGTCCCGACCACGCCGACCAGGTCGAGCGGCGGCTGCTGGCCCTGCTCGACGGGGCCGCCGCCGAGTCCTTCGACCCCGACCCCCACGCCGACTGCCGCATGTGCGCGTTCAAGCCCATCTGCCCCATGTGGCCCCAGGGCGAGGAGTTCCTGGCCCCCGTCCACCTCCCGTCCGGGCTCGACCCCGACGGCAGCCCGGCCGACCCGGCACCCCACGGCGGCCCGGCCCGCCCGGTCGCTCCGGTGGGCAACGGCGGCGGTGCCCGGTGAGCGCGACCCTCACCGGGATGGTGACCCCCGGGGTGCGGGCGGCCCTGCGCGGCCAGGAGCCCACCCCCGAGCAGCTGGCCGCGATCACGGCCCCGCTCGGCCCGGTCCACGTCATCGCCGGGGCCGGCTCGGGCAAGACGGCGGTCATGGCCGCCCGCATCGTCCACCTGATCGAGCGGGTCGGGGTCGCGCCGGCCTCCGTGCTCGGCCTGACCTTCACCAACAAGGCGGCCAGCGAGCTGGAGACCAGGGTGCGCGAGGCCCTCGCCGACACCCCGGCCGGCGCCGGCGACGAGGTCACCGTCGACACCTACCACGCGTTCGCGGCCGACCTCGTCAAGGCGTACGGGATCCGGGTCGGGATCGAGGTGGACGCCGACCTGCTCAGCGAGGCGCAGCAGTACCAGATCCTGCTCGGCATCCTCGACAGCGAGCGGTTCGAGCACCTGAGCGTCCGGACCGCCGGCGCCACCATCCGCAAGACCTTGGAGCTGGCGTCCGCCTGCGCCGACCACGTCGTCCCGGCCGAGCGGGTGGTCGAGGCGTCCAGGCGTCTGCTCGAGCGGGCCGACCAGGGCGAGCGGCTGCCGGACTGGATGATCCACGCGGCCAGGGAGAGGATCGAGCTGGCCCGTCTGGTCGAGCGCTACGCGGCCGAGAAGCGCCGCCGTGGCCGTCTCGACTTCGGCGACCAGGTCGCCAAGGCGGTCGAGCTGGTCGAGGGCCATCCCGAGCTGCTCGACGAGCTCCGCACCCGGTTCCAGCACGTCCTGCTCGACGAGTACCAGGACACCAACGTCGCCCAGCGCCGCCTGATGCAGCGCATCTGCCCTCCCGGCGCCTCCATCATGGCCGTCGGGGACGCCCGCCAGGCGATCTACGCCTTCCGCGGCGCCACCATGTACAACCTGCTCTCGTTCGCCGACCACTTCCCACCCGCCCCTGGGTCGGGCGGGGGCCCGGGGTCGGCCGCGGACTCATCCTCGCCGACCTCGGCTGCCGCCCCCGCCAGCGGCCTCGGCTCCGCCGAGGTCCCGCCCGCGGCCGTCCCGTCCGCCCCGGCCCTGGCCCTGACCCTGGTTCCCGACCCGGCCCCGCCCGCCGGCGGCTCGGTCGCACCCCCACCCACCGCGACACCCCGTCCGGCCGAGCCGCTGCCGCTGTCGACCAACTTCCGGTCGGGGCCGCGGATCCTCGCCCTGGCCAACTCGGTGATCGACCGGATCCCGGAGGAGCGGCGCGGAGGGACCTCGCTGGTGGCCAGGCCAGGCGCCGCCGACGGCGAGGCCCGGGCGGCCCTGCTGGCCGACCAGTTCGCCGAGGCCGCCTTCGTCGCCGACCAGATCGTCCGGACCCACGAGGCCGGGCTCCCCGACGGCACCTGGCCGGACTGGCGCGACGTCGCCGTCCTCGTCCGCTCCAAGCGGCTCCTCGGCCCACTCCGGGAGGCGCTGGAGCAGCGGGGCGTCCCGGTCGAGGTGGTCGGCCTGTCCGGCCTGCTGGAAACCCCCGAGATCGTCGACCTCGTCTCGACCCTCCGGGTGGTCGCCGACCCGGGCGCCAACGTGGCCCTGGCCCGCCTCCTGCTCGGCCCCCGCTGGCGGATCGGCCACCGCCACCTCGTCCGGCTGGCCCGCTGGGCGTCGCGGCACAACTGGGGGCTCAAGGACGAGCTGCCGGGGGAGGATCCCGACCCCGGCGACGTGAGCTTCGCCCTCGCCGAGGCCCTTGACCATCTGGACGAGGTCGAGGGGCTGGACGAGGAGGCACGCAAGCGGCTCGACGGGTTCCGGGAGGAGCTGCGGGAGCTGCGCACGGCCGCCCGCGGCCCGCTGCTCGACCTGGTCCAGACCATCCTGGAGCGCACCGGGGTCTGGGCCGAGCTCGAGGCGTCCAGGGACCGCCGGGCCACCTCGGCACGGCAGAACCTCGCCACCTTCCTCGACCGGGTGGCGGCTTTCGCCCCCGTCCAGGGCCATCCTTCCCTGGCCGCCTTGCTGGCCTACTTGGACGCGGTCGATGACGCCTCCGAACCGGTCGAGGCGGTGCAGCCCGCCCCGGTCGACTCGGTCAAGCTGATGACCGTGCACATGGCCAAGGGACTGGAGTTCCCGATGGTGGTGGTGGCCGGGCTGTCGGCCGGCACCGGCAAGGACGGGTCGCCCAGGTATGGGATCTTCCCCGACGCCCGGGTCGCCGACCCCCGCCGCGCCCAGGGCTTCCCCTACGAGCTGCGCGAGGACGCCGGCCACCTGCCCCGCTTCGCCGGCAACGCCCGCACGTTCCGCGGCGAGCTCGAGGAGCGCGCCCTCGAGGACGAGCGGCGGCTGTTCTATGTCGCCATCACCCGGGCCAAGCAGCTGCTCGTGCTCACCTCCGCCTGGTGGTACCAGGGGTCGGAGAAGACCCCGAAGGGCCCTGGGCCGTTCTGGTCCGAAGCCGCCGACCATCCCGCGGTGGAGGTGGTCGTCCGGGCCGAGCAGCCGGCCGCCAGCCCCCTCACCGAGCGGCTCCGGGCCCGCGTCAGCTGGCCGCCCGCCGGGCGCCGCCCCGACGACGAGGACGACCGGGTGTTCCCCGAGGGCCTCGCCGAGGCGGTGGAGCGGGAGCGCGCCAATCCCGGGACGCTGGAGGACCGGGTGCCGCCCGGGCAGGCCGACGCCTTCCGGGCCGCGACCGAGGCGGGCCGTCACCTGCTCGACACGGCCCGCGTCGCCCCGACCCCGGCCCGGGTCGAGCCGCCCCGCATCCTCTCGGTCAGCCAGGTCCTCACCTACGCCCGCTGCCCGCGCGACTTCTACTGGTCGGTGGTCCGGCCACTGCCCTCGCCACCCAAGCCCGCCGCCAGGCTCGGCACCGTCGTCCACCGCCTGCTGGAGCGCCGCGCCCGCAGCCTTCCCGACCTCCTCGATCTCGAGGACCTCGCCGGCGAGGGCGGTGGCGGTCACGCCGATCCCGACCTGGTCGACCGCGCCACCCGCAACTTCGCCGCCACCCGCTACGCCAGCCTCCCCCCGCCCGACGCCGAGGTCGGCGTGATCCTCCGCATCGGCCCCTGGGTGGTCCGGGGCCGCATCGACGCCATCTTCCGTCCCCCCGACACCGAGCGCCCGGTCGAGCTGGTCGACTGGAAGACCGGGCGCCAGGTCGAACGAGCCGCGGGAGGGCTGGACCAGCTCGCCATCTACGCCCTCGCCCTCCGCGAGCTCGGCGAGCTCCCAGGGGGCCGCTGCGTCGTGTCCTACTGCTACCTGGGCGGGGAGCAGCCGATCATCGAGTCGCGCGCTCTCGACCCGGCCGACCTGGACCAGCAGTGGTCGCTGGCCGAGGCGGCCCTCGCCTCCCTCGAACGGGGCCACTACCGGCGCGCCTGTGGCCGTTCCGACTGCGAGACCTGCCGCCGCGGCCTCGGCCCCCCACCCCGGGTTCGCGCCGGCGGGCCTCCCCCCGTCGGCGCCACGTGGAGACACCGGCCCGTCGCCGGGCCGGCCCAGGAAGACAGGGGAGGCTGATGGCCCCTGGAGCCACCGACGACATCCGCAGCCGCCTGCGCCGCGCCCTCCCGGCAGCCATCAAGGCGCGGGACCTGCCGGCCGTCGCCGCACTGCGCTCGGCATTGGCGGCGATCGACAACGCCGAAGCGGTCGACATCACGCGCACCCCTTCGCCGATGAAGGCACCTCCAGCCAGCTCCCGCACCGCCACAGCCGCGGACTCCGGCGTGCCCCCAGGCGGCCGGGTGGCCGGCGAACCCCCGGACCCAGGCCCGGACCGGGACTCCGGCAGGGTCCCGGGGGCGGGCCCGGACCCATCGCCCGTGGCTGGGGCGCTCGTCGGGGTCGGGGCGGGGGAGATGGAGCGGCGGCGGCTGACCGGGGAGGAGATGGAGGCGATCGTGCGGGGGGAGGTGGTCGACCGGCGGGCGGCGGCGCGTTCCTATGAGGACGCCGGGGAGGCGGGCCGTGCCCAGCGGTTGCGGGAAGAGGCCGATGTGCTCGGCGGCTACCTCCGGGAACCGGATCGGCCGGCCTGAGGCGCGATCTCAGGTGGTCGCGTCGGGAGCGGGCCCGTACTTCTCGCTGTAGGCCTGGTGGAGCGGGGCGAACAACTCCTCCGGGTGGGCGATGTCGACCTCCTGGCCGGCGAGAACGGCCGCGAGGGCGTCGAGGTGGAGATGCCAGCCGACGGCGGTGGGAACGTCGTGGGCGGGAGCGTCGACGGGTGTTGGTGAAGCGGAGGAGGGTGTGGTCGCCGTCGGGTTCGAGCTGCCAGGAGAGGCGGGTGCGCGTACCCGGCTGCGCGGGGTCGGTGGTGCCCCAGCGGGCGGAGATCTCGAGCAGGCGCGGGGGTTCGATCCTGGTGATGGCGCCGTCGAGGGTGGCGACGTTGCCGTGCTCGTCGGTGTTGCGCCAGCGGAGCTGGAATGGGCCGCCTTCGACCGCCTCCAGCTTGGTCTCGCCCCACCATCGCCGGAGCTCGTCGGGGTCGGTCAGGGCCTGCCAGACCCGCTCGACCGGATGGCGGAGCCGGCGCTCGAAGCGGACCGTGGTGGAACCGTTGGGCGCCTTCTCGATGGTCCCGTCAGCCGTCGGGTGCTGGTCGGACATGAGACTCCTCCGCGGTCTGGTCCAGGTGGTGCTCGAGGGCGTCGAGCTGGTCGCTCCAGAGGGCCCGGTAGGGCTGGAGCCAGCGGTCGACCTCGGCCAGCGGCTGGGGACGCAGGCCATACAGGCGCCGCTGGGCGTCGACCCGGACGCCGACCAGGCCGGCCTCCCGGAGCACCCGCAGGTGCTTCGACACCCCCGGCTGGGTGAGGCGCAGGCCGAGCACCAGCTCGGTCACGGACTTCTCACCCTCCCGCAGCAGGTCGAGGATGTGGCGGCGGTGCGGCTCGGCCAGCACCTGGAAGGTCGACATGCCCGCAACTGTATAGGCCTGAGCGGTTATATGTCCAGTCGGCTATGCAAGACCCCGACGAGGCGGAGGGCCGGGCAGGGTCGGGTGGGCAGGGTCGGGTGGGCAGGGTCGGGGCAGGGTCGGGCGGGCAGGGTCGGCCGAGCGGGCTCTGGCGGGGCAGGCTCGGCCGAGCGGGCTCGGGCGGGGCCTGCTTGGCCGGGTAGCCGGGCCGGTCAGCCGAGGCGGGTGGTGCGGGAGGTGCCGAAGCGGTCGGCGATGGCCTCCTTGAGGCCGAAGGGGAAGGCGCGCTTGGTCCGCCGGTGGGCGTCGAACAGGGCCCGCTGGGCGTCGGGGTCGCCGGCGAAGGCGGCGATCGCGTGCTCGGGGTCGACGTTGGCGACGGCGAGGATGGCGCCGGCGATCCCGAGGGACCCGGCCATCAGGACGACCGACGAGGCGCCGGTGTATAGCGGGCGGTCGAACACCTCGAGCTCGGCGAGCAGGCGCTCGGGGTCGCCGCTCGAGTCCTTCAGGCCCTGGATCGGCAGGTCGGGCAGCGCCTCCACCGGGATGCCGGGCGGGGAGGTCTGCGGGAAGTGGTAGGCCAGCGTCGGCAGGTCGCCGGCCGCCTGGGCCACCGCCTGGTAGTAGGGGCGAGGGTCGTTGTTGCGGGGCGGGCAGAGGACCAGCACGGCGTCGGCGCCGGCTCCGCCGGCGTCGCGGGTCAGGGCGGCCGCCTCCCGGGCCGACGGGGCGCCCGTCCCGGCGACCACCGGGACGCCGGCGGGGACGGCCTTGCGGGTCTCGGTCAGGAGGGCGATCCGTTCCTCGGCGGTCAGCGCGGACGCCTCCCCGGTCGACCCGGCCACCACCACCGCCCGGACCCCCAGCTCGACCAGGGTCGCGGCGTGGGCGGCGGTCGCCTTGGCGTCCACCTCGCCGCCCTCGTCGAACAGCGTCGCCAGCGCCACCCCGACCCCCGTGAACAGCGGCTCGGTCATCCGCCACCTCCCTCGTGCTCCACAGGCCCGCGATCCCCCCGGCCCCACCACCATATCGGCATTGGCCCGGCCGCCTCCGGCCGAGGCCACGGCCGGGCCGTCGAGGGCCGGCCGGCCAGAGGGAGACCTTCTCTCCACCCTGGACCCTGCCTCTGGCCTGGCGGTTCGGTGGCGGGCGGCGAGCCTCGGGTGGCCGGGGGGAGGTTTGCTCTCGGGCGGGAGGGCTGCGTAGACTGGGTAAGGAAACATTGATGTTTCCAAAGTTTGTGGAGTGAGCTGGGAGGGTCATGACGGCTGAGCGTGCCGGGGGGACAAGGGAGCGGATTCTCGTGCTGCTGCGGCGGCACGGGCGGTTGTCCGCGCCTCGGCTGGCGGAGCTGCTCGAGCTGACCTCGGTGGGGGTCCGCCGCCATCTTGCCCTGCTGGAGCGGGACGGGCTGGTCGGCGCCACCGTGGAGAAGCCGAGGCGGGGGCGGCCGGCGGCCGTCTACCGGCTCACCGACGCCGGGCTGGAGACCTTCCCGCGCCACTACGACGAGGTCGCGCGGGAGGCGCTGGCCTTCCTCAAGGACCGCGACGCGGCCGCCCTGTCGCAGTTCCTGGCCTGGCGGAACGAGCGCCTGGCGGCCAGCTACGCCGGACGCGTGGAAGGCGCTACGCTTGCGCAGCGGACCGACGCCCTGGCCGAGGTCCTGAACGAGCAGGGCTTCATGGCCGAGGTCGAGCCCGCCGACGGCGGCCTGCGACTCTGCCAGCACAACTGCACGGTGGAGCACCTGGCCGCCGAGCTGCCCGACCTGTGCGCGTCCGAGGCCGAGCTGTTCGAGCGCCTGCTCGGGACGCGGGTCGAGCGCGAGACGACCATCGTCGACGGCGCCGTGCGCTGCCAGACCCGCATCGACCTCGAACCGCGAGCGAAACGAGCACCGACGCGAACCACCCCGTCCCCGAACC
>Ga0307278_10000176_pt1 | contig 32478 bp, 31 predicted proteins | sample ER_DNA_117_FD_194482 | JGI IMG/M metagenome (GOLD analysis project Ga0307278, IMG submission 194482) | Bulk soil microbial communities from the East River watershed near Crested Butte, Colorado, United States - ER_DNA_117 | ecosystem: Environmental > Terrestrial > Soil > Floodplain | place... | reverse complement strand
ACGAACAAAGAGCACCGACACCAACCTGACAAACGCCCCAGACGGGACCGCTCACACACTCACAGTTCGGGAATGTCCCCCGAGGGCCGGTCATGATCCCAGCGACCCTTTCGGGGTGTTGAGCTTCCGGCGAGTCGCTCGATCTCGCTGAGAGCGGCGCGTAGCTCGTTCCACTCAGGATCCTCGATCGGCTCGCGGTCTGCGTCGATCCTCTTCGTTCTCGTTTTTGGATTCAGTCAGACTCTCCATGCGGTGGACTACCAGGCGACGCTCTCCCATCTGCTTGGCTTGATCGGCCAGCCGGTTCGGGTTGAGATCAGCGCCGCCGTGACTTCCTCGATCCGGGCAACCGCCGGCTTTATCGGTGTACTCCAGCGCGGAGTGTCAGATCCTGTGATCACGACCCTCAGCGATGACGAGGCAATCAATTTCCGCGTAGTCCCCGAGGGCATTACTGACGACCGTGCGAGCTGGTTTGTCATTCCGCGCGATCGCTTCGAAGGCGCGGTCCTGGTTGACGGCCCGCTAGGTCAGACGCTCACGATCCGTGCCGACGGATCCGACATCAGCATCAAACTGGCGCCGGAAGCCCGTTAAGGGCGCAGGTTTCTTGAGCCTGATGCGCCAGCTCGATCGAAGGCGCGAATTGCTGTCTGATCGATCACCTTCCGGCGTTGAGCGGCGTTATATGGGGCCGCGACGCCCCGTAGACGTGCGCGACCACGATCGGGGCGTAGAGGACATTTAGCATTAGCCGTGTGCAAATAGGTAAACGCCTCGATACGCCTGTCGGAGCACCGATCGTCGTTCTTGTCGACGAAGCTCGTCAGGGGAGACTCGCTGTCTGCGCGGGAGCTGGCCTTAGTCGGCCGGCCGGGATCCTGACCGGCCCAGAGCTTGCTCGGAAGCTGCACGAGCGCTTTCAGTACGTTGCGGGCTATAGCTGCACGCAGCCTGACAAGCTGCTCGAGGTGGCTGATGCTGCGGCTCGTCTAGACGATGGGCTCACGGCCGTGCAGCGCACCGTCCTCGAGTTGGCGCCCTTCGACAGCGCGCCAGCGCAACTCGGCCATCAGTTACTGGCGCTGCTGGTCGCGGAAGATGCGCTCCGGCTGCTCTTGACCAATTGGGACGATTGCGTCGAGCGCAGTTGGCGCCGAGTGGAGAACATTCCGGCTGCTCGCAACAAGGAAGAGGCAGAGATGCTTCGGGGCCAGTTCGTGCTGAAGATCCACGGTTGTTGCACAGAGGCCGACACGCTCCTCGTCACTTCAGAGCAACTTCGTGAGCCAGGGTTTTGGACGAAGACGTATTTTGGCGCCGAACTCATGAAGTCGACGATGGTCTTCGTTGGTGTCGGGGACATCGCGGACTACGCGCAGAAGCGCATCAAAGAGCTGGCGGAGCAAGTCGAGCACGCGAAGGTTCGCGTGGTCTCTTTGAACATCGTCCGTGACTGGGAGAAGAGTGAGTGGAAGAAACTGTTGCCTGACCTACCGGAGGAGAGACGCATCGAGACGTCGGCGGACGATTTTCTGGATGAACTCGCCCGCGAGTGGGTCATGCACCTGGTACGAGAGGTTCGCGCGGCGACTACGCCCGGCCCTGCTCCGTGGCTAGAAGAGGTGACCAATGCCTTCATGTCATTCACCGCGCTTCAAGCTTTGGAATGGTTGCGAAGGGCGGCCGTTGCCTGGCGGGTTGGCGAGTCGGTGGCGCACGCATCGTGCGCGTCGTCAGCGTTAGAAGCCATCGGTCTGCTTGCGCGGCAGCAGTCAGGCGCGAAGATCCGGTTTCTCCAGTCGAGCGCAGTCCTCATTGATGACCAACGCATCGACGTCCTGCTTCACCGAGACAGGCGGACCACGTCCGACATCGAGTATGCCGCAGTCGAAAGAGCGCGGCAGGTGGGTTGGAAGCGGGGAAGCCCAACCACGCTCACGATGCTGTGCGCAGCAAGCTCAGTGCGGGGGCCGAAACCCCGTTACGTGCCCAACGTAGATGTGGTCGATCCGGACGAGCCCGTCGACGACATCCTTGGCGCGGGTGCCTCGGTGGACGTTTCCTTGGTCTTCGCCGACGAGTTGTTGGAAGCAGCTTGACCGAGCCCGCAACCGACCCTCAGCTGTTGGGTGTCGCTCGTCGATTGCTTTCAGCGCGCGGCTTCCGTGTACGCGAGTCTCAACTTGGGGGCCTGGCCGACGCATCGTGGTTGCTGGCTGAAAACGAGTACTTCCTACTTGGGTTGGCAGCCGGTGCCACTCTCGATGATCTGCGTGCACTCGAGGGTTACGTCGCAGCGGAGATGGGTGAGCTGTTTGAGGCCGAGACGCTCGGTGCCAAGCGATGGGACTCGTACGTGGTCTTGCTCGCCTCCTCTGATGGCGATCAGAAGGGAAGGCCCGAGCTGTTGCGGCTGAAATACAACACCCGCTCGCTGCGCCGGTTGATATCTCTCGGTGTGCAAGCAAGCGACGAGGCGGTCGGCAGCGCTCTAGCAACGTTCTTGCCACTTCCAGATCCCCCTGAAGGCGGCCTCGCTTCGCCGTTCGACGAGCTTGTTGAACAGCTGGTCATCAATGGCGTCGCGGCAGATACAGCGGCACAGGCGGTCTCGAGCTACCGCTCACGGGTTCCTGTCGAATGACCGCCGAGCAGATGACGATCCGTGGCCTCTCGATCGAGAATTTTCGAGGGTTCAAGAGCAAGCAGGAGATCACGTTTGGCACAGCTGTGACGATTGTCTCGGGGCCGAACGGCACCGGAAAGACGAGCTTGTTCGATGCTCTGCAGTGGCTGTTCCTGGGTTCGATCGGCCGCCTCAAGAACGTCGCCACGCGTCGCAGCGGAGATTACGTCCTCAATACCTTTCATGGCGGTTCGTCTGCCGTGGTCAGCGCTTACGTCGAAGTAGGCACGAGATCCGTGCGCATCTCTCGCACGGGTAATGCCAAGGCCTCGAACCTCGAGTTCGTGGACGGCGAGAGTATCTTGACCGGCGACGACGCTGAGGCGGCGATGTGTCGCACACTGCTGGGTGACGAAGACCTGTCGCTGTCTGACGCGTTGCTAACTTCTGGCTTGCTGGAACAGGACGTGGTTCGAGCGGTACTCGAAGATGAACCACGACATCGGTACCGGCACATGGAGAACCTTCTCGGGCTACAAGAGGTAGCCGGTTTCGAGGATGAGGCAAAACGAAGTGCTGACGAGGCCGATAAGCGGGCCAAGGCACTTCGCGCCGAACAGTCACTGTCTGCGGCGAATGTGAAGAGTGGAGAAGCCGAGTTGGCACGGCTCATTCAACGGCTCGCAACTGAGCCCGAGATCGACGCCGCCCGTGGTCGTCTGACGAAAGCTCTTGCCACGACTGCCCCGGTTCTTCAGATAGAGAAACTTCCGGCGACATCCACTGACGCAGTCGCTCTGGCCCAGTTGGCTCGACGCATGCGTGCGTCGGCCCAGGAGCTGATCGAGGAAGGCCAACGCCTCGATCGCCTGGCCAAAGAATTCGGAGATCTGGATCCCGAGGCTCTTTCGGCGATGCTCGTTCGTGAGAGTGAGCTCGCCGAGAGCTTGGCCGGAGCGCAGGTGGAGGTTGAGCATGCCCGGACCCGATACGAGACGGCGGAAGAGCGAAGCACTCAGTTGGCCGAGTTGGCGACCAGAGCCTTGCCATTGCTCGGAGATAGATGCCCGGTGTGTGACCAAACGATCAGCGCTGAGACCGTCAAGGTGCATCTTGAGGAGCTCATCGCAGAAGGCGGTGCAGACCTGCCGGAACTTGCCCTGGCTCTCCGCAAAGCCGAGATGCGCCTGGGTGATCTCGCTAATGAGATGAGCGTGGCACGAGGCAAACGTTCAGAGCTCGAGGCACGCGTGGCAGCGGCAAACGAAGCGCGGGAAGCGCGAGAACGCTGGCGCGACGCTTGTCGCTCCTTGGCATCAAGGGACATCGTCAGCAGTGACCAGCTAGAAGGGATCGCGCAAGGAAAGCCGGACATGCTCTCAGTGCTACGCGCTGCTCTTGACCGGCTCGCTGGTATTTCTGATGAACTCGCAGCAGTGCTCGGGACCACGGGGCTTGGCGAAGAGGTAGAACGGCAAAGAGACCGTGTCGAGCGGCTACGCGAAGCCGAGATGGAGCTCAAGGAGCGAGCTGCAGTTGCAAGCCGCGAAGCCGAGGAGGCGAAGACGCTCGCCGGCGCAGCTACACGTGCTGTTGCCGGCGTAACAGCGGAGCGCTTCGCGACGCTTCAACCCCTCGTTGATGACATCTTTTCGCGGCTCGATCCGCACCCGGCATTCACTGTTATGGGATTCGAACTTGGGGTCGCCTACCGCAGCGGAATTGCCGATCCATTCGTCTCTGACCCAGAGAGCGGTGTTACCGCAGATCCACTACTGGTGCTTTCCAGCTCCCAGGCTAACGTCGCCGCCCTTACGTATTTCCTCGCTCTAAGTTGGTCTGCTGACCGCAAGGCTCTCCCCTTCCTCTTGCTCGACGATCCGCTTCAGTCAATGGATGATGTCAACGCGCTTGGCTTCGCCGATCTCTGCCGCCATCTCCGCAGGAGACGTCAGCTCGTTGTTTCTACGCACGATCATCGACTCGCGGGTCTATTGGAGCGAAAGCTGGTGTCGCGTGGCGCTGATCAAGGGACAAGAGTGCTCCGTTTCACCGGGTGGACGCGCAACGGCCCAGTAATCGAACCTGGCGAAATCAGTGATGAATCTCTCGGCTTCGTCATTGAAGCCAACTAGTCGGGTCTCATGACTTCCAATGATCGACTTCTGTCTCCAACGCGGCCCGGCATAAGATGGATTGGCGGTGAAAGGGCCTTCGGTCTGGACAAGAACACGAGGAGTCGGCTCAAGACGTCAGCTCGAGGTGGGACTCAGTCCGCGTTACGTATCGACGAGGAGCAAGGCACCGAGCGTTTTGATGCCGGGTGCGGGAAACGTCGGAGGCGCCCTCCTCGCTCGCCGCGAACTCGGCGGCCATCTAGTTCGGCATCTGATCGAGAATCCATAGGAAGAACGCCAAGTAAATAGCGAGAAACCAAAGAAAGAGGTTCAAGGTCAGATCGTCCTGACGATCCCCCTGCCTCTCTTGTCTTCACTGGCCCCTTGTTGTTCCTTAAGGGTTAGGGGGCCGCAGCGATGTAGTCGTGAGAATGGGCTGTTCGACAGTCTGGGCTGCTCGAGCGTTGTAGCTGGGCGGGTTGGACGGATGCTGGCCTAGGCCATTCGTGCGGTCCGATCTGGCGGGAATGGCCGCCTGAGACCCTGGCAGCGGGACGCCCGCGCAGGCGGAGTCTTCCGTCGCACTTCCACCAAACGCGACGACGACCCGTTTCCGACAGGGGTTACCGTTGAGGTTGACCGGCCAGTCGCGGGGCTCGGGCGCTCGGCGCCGAGATGTTCGTCCCTCGGCGCCGGCCTGAGCGCGAGGCAGACCAACGTGCCGCCGCGCCGGTCTGCCTCGCCTATCGCAGACGGGTTAACGCGCTCCCCGAAGCGGCCCCCTCAGACTCGACTTCGAGAAGCCTTCAGACCCCTGCCCCACGTTCTTTCTCGTTGGCCAGGTCTGTCAAACCCTTGCGACCCAGAGCCTGAGAGCTAGGGATAGCGGCGCGGAGCCCGAGCGCCGATTCCTTCTTTGCGCACACAAGGCGCATCTGTGGCCATGGTCGACCTCGGAACACTCCTCACCTATCGAGGACGCCTGCACGTCGTTGTGGGAGTCACACCCATGGGTGCTACGCCGCGGCTTCTCGAGCTCGAGGACGTCGAGAGCGGCCGCATCCGTCGTGTCGAATGGACCGACCCGGGACTCGACACCAGCCCGAGACAGACTAGGGACCGCGAAGACCCGACCGACGAGCAGGCGACCGACTAAGGAGGAGTTCCACACCGGCTTCCGCGGATGTACCTGGCGTCGCCTGACGGCGTCTCCACCAGTTACGTCAAACAAGCAAATGTGATATCGCGCGCGCGTCTACATGCTAAGCGTCTGCTAAGCGTCCCCGTGCACAGCTGTCGCCTTTTGGCGGAAGTGCGACAAGACCGTGGCGCAGTGCCGGCGGCGGGCAAAGTCGTGCGCTCGATTCAGGTAAAGCTTCTCACTCTCTTGAGCGTCGGCGCTGGCTGGCTGATCAATGGGCACCGAGTGAAAGGACGCTGTCACTGAGCCTTTCCGCCAAAGGCGACAGTGACCCGCTCTGTCGCGCTTCCAAGAAAGGGCGACAGCAGTCAATCGTCTGGCGAAGTGAATATCCCCCGGTTTCGCGCAGACGGGCGTCAAGCCTGAATGGGCCGCGGAGACGTTCGACGACCCGAAGAAGACGTACGCCAGTCGATCGTGCGGATCAAGGCGAGCCCGTTCATCCCGAACAAGCAGAACATCTGCGGCTTCGTCTACGACGTCCGCACGGGCGGGCTCGCCGAAGTCGCGCCAACGTCGGAGAGCGCCCGCCCCGACAGGGGCGGGCGCTCGTCGAGATCAGGGCACCGTGGCGAAGAACGCGTCTTCGCCGTGTCCGCAACGGCTGCCGAAGCAGGCCTGCTCGCGGAGGTCGGTCCAGTACGCGGCCACACCGCCGGACCGCAAGGCCGCGATGTTCGAGTAGTCGCCGATGAAGGAGGTCGCGAACGGGAAGCTCGCGTTCAGAGTGGGTGCGAACCAGCGGTCGCCGGTCGTGGGATCCGACGACACGGTCGAGACCTTGCTCGTCGTGAAGGCGAGCTCTTCTGGACTCGAACCGGAGACCCCCCTTACCATTTTGGGGTCGCGGCAACCAGTGGCAACCTGCGGCAACGGATTTCGCTTGTTTTCGCGGCTTTTGCGCTTACCCATTTGCCAGCAACTGCCACTGGTTGCGCCCGCTAGGCTCCATAAACGCTCCATCCCGAGCCTCGGTCAGTTCTTCGTCTTGGGCTGCTCCCCGAGCTCTTACGGTGTCGGGCGTTGCGCGCCCTGGCGCCTCTGATCCTCTCCAGCTAGCGATCTTCTCCGCGCGACCAGTGACGAAGCCGGCGTCGTAGCCGGCCGAGGCTCGCGCGACCGGCGATCGCGACCGCCGTTACCATCGCCGCGCCAGCCGGCGCGAGCTGCAGGACGCTCTCCTCGACCGGTATCCCCATGATGTGCGCGAGCATCATTGGAAAATCTCGGTGGTGCAGTCGCCGTTCTGCAGACGCACCTCGTGCGCGCGTGCTGGTCCGCCGGGGCGATCGTGCAGGTCGAGGAAGAAGTCGCGGTCGACCTCCATCCCGCCGTTGGGGCCGCAGTTCACGCGCAGAAGCCAGGAGCGCAGCTCCGGGTAGAACTGGTTGTCCCAGGTCGAGTAGAGCGAGTTGGTGACGTAGAGACGGCGGCCGTCGTAGGAGAGCTGGAGCATCTGGGGCCCGCCGTTCAGCTCGCGCCCCGCGTCGCTTGGCTTGCCGAGCAGGCCTCCGAGCCAGAGCTGCCCGGTCAGCTTCGGGTTGGCGGGGTCGGACACGTCGTATTGGCGCAGGTCGCCGTGCAGCCAGTTGGAGAAGTAGAGGAAGCGGTCGTCCATCGAGAGGAGCAGGTCGGTGATCAGGCCTGGCACCGGGAACGACCAGCCCTCGAGCTCGACGCTCTCGACGGCGATCACCTGGTCGGCATCCCAATTCCCGTTGTCGCGGCGGAAGCGCCACATCGTGCTCGAGAGTGCAGCGCCTACGAAGCCCTGCTCGGCATCGGGGTCGTGGAGAAAGCGTGCCTCGAGCGGGACCAACCCGGTCTCCCCGAGGGAAACCGTCTGTTCCAGCTGGCGCTGCTCGAGGTTCCAGAAGTGGAGTTGGCTGCCGTAGCGGCCGGCGCTGACGTCGTCCAGGTCGAAGCCCTTCTCGTAGGCGTTCGGCTCGCCGAACTCGGAGGAGATGAGCACGTTTTTCCGGGGCTGGTACCAGAAGTCGTAGTTGAGCGACGGTGTCTCGCCGCCGTTCTCCCAGCGGCCCTTGACCTCGAACGTCTTTGCATCGAGGACCGCGAAGCCGCCGGCGCCGTTTCCGTCGGCGTCGCCGAGCATGCTGACGACGACGTTGTCGCCGGGCATGCAGTGAACCGTGTGCGGCCGTGTGTAGCCGGTCTTCGCGACGAGCTCTTCGGGCTCGATCACCTTCTCGATCCGCGGGCGGCGCGGATCGTCGGCGACGTTTACGACGTGGATCCGCGAGGAGCGGAAGCCGGGCACGATCAGGTGCGAGCGATCAGGCCCGTGGCAGGCCGACGAGCAGCGGTTCCAGCCATAGTGGTGCAGCTCGTCGCCGACGCTCGGCATCGGCAGCTCGTGGACGATGCGTCCCTCCTCGGCGTCGACGACGGCGAGGAAGTCGGGCGCCTCGACCCCGGTGCCTTCGTGCAGGCAAGCGACGTAGAGGAACTCCTCGGCCGGGGCCTGCATCGCTTCTTGCGGCGAGCTATGGAAGGAAGCGGGCTTATCGTGTTGCGTGTGCATGTGAGCTCCTATCAGGTAGCGGCTGTGGTGCGGCGCGGGCGTGGTGTCCGCGGCCTTCGTCCCTTGTCCACTTCGCGCGGCGAGGCGATCAGCGCTGCTGCCCGCGCCGCCCCGTCGGAATCGATCGGCCGGTCGTCGACCCTCTGGCCGATCGTCTCGGCGGTCGATGCGGCGATCTTCTCCGTGAGCTTCTTCTCGAAGTAGCGTCGCCAGTCTTCTGGGAGAGCGTCGAGGGCGATGAGTCGCTCGATGGTCTCGAGGTCGTCCCGGTCGCTCGCGTACACGCGCATGATCTCCGCCACCGGGATCCGCGCAGGATGGCGTGCGAGTGTCTCGACGCGGTCTCCCGCTCCGACGTCGCCCTCCACCTCGACGGCGAGGTAGTAGCCGGTGCGGCGGGTGGCGAGGAATCGCTTGACCATGTCCTTGCGGCCGAAGCGGAGCCCGAGCTTGTAGCACGGCACCCGGGGCTGAGTGACGACGAGCTCAGCGGTACTGATGCGAAAGCGGTCGCCGACAGCGACCTCCTCCTCGAGCGGCAACCCCTCGACCGTGAGGTTCTCGCCGAAGGCGCCGAGCGTCAGCTCCTCCCCGAGCTCGTCGTACCAAAAGGCGTAGTGCTCGAGCGGGTAGGCATAGAGCGCCTTCGTGGCGCCGCCGTGGACTGAGAGGTCGGCCTGACGGTCGCCGTCGAGGTTCAGGCGACGGAGCGGGATGCGACCCTCGACCGGCTCCTTGAAGATGCCGGTCGTCACATCGCGTCCCTTCCAGCGCACGGTGCGCGGGAGGCCGACGTTTACCGAGACGACACGCATGACTTCCACCGAGGGAGGCGCGGCGGCCTGCCACGCCTTCGATCGTGCGTCACGCTCCCCTCGGCCTTCGCGCGAACTCCGCGAGGATGTCGCCGCGCAAGAGCTTCGGTCATCGCCGTTTCCTGCCGCTCTCTCCTGCCCGGCCGGAAGAGCTCGCGGTCGTGAGCTTCGCCGCTCATGCTCGGGACGGCTCCGGCAGCAGCCCCAGCTGCGTGAGCAGAGAGACCTGGTCGTAGTAGATCTCGCCGCCGACGACCCGGCCGTCGGCGTCGAAGTGCCACATCTCGCAGATCGGCAGCGTCCACTCCTTGCCGGTGGCCGGGAAGGGTCTCAGCGGGCCGTCGTTCGTACCCCGGCCGGTGAACCGCGCCACAACCATCTCCCCGGCGTCCGTGTACCGGGCGTCGGTGACCTGGCAGTCCGAGGAGGCCTGGATCCATCCCCCCAGGAAGTCGTCCTTGAACTCCTGGGGTGTCCCGAACGTGATGCCTCGGGCCCGGTCGATCCAGCTGATGCTCTCGGCGTACTCCTTTACCATCGCGTCGAAGTCCCGGCGGTTGAAGGCTTCGTGCCCTGCGCGGTAGGTCTCGACGTTCCTGGACCCCATGGCTCCTCCTTCTTGGTCGTCACGATGTTCGATACCTCCAGAACCGGGCCGTCCCTCCGCGACGGCTTCATCACCTCCTCTGGTCGCGTGCAGATACGTCTTGGAGCGATCGTCACGGCCACGCCTTTCCCGCACCTTTCGCCGACCTTTCTAAGCTTGGTGGCGATGGTGCAAACGGGCGAGACGAGAATCCAGCTCTGCGGCCGACTCGTGGTCAACTTGGACGGGCAGCGGGTCGAGGAAGCGCTGCCGGGGGCCAAGGGCCAGATGCTCTTCGCATACCTCGTGCTCAACCGGCTCCGCCGGATCGACCGCGACGAGCTGCTGATCGCCGTCTACGGTGAGGAGGCGACGCCCGACCACCGCCCTCGGCTGAGCGTCCTACTCTCGAAGCTGCGCAGCGTCGTCGGGTCCGATCTCCTGTCTGGACGATCGCAGATCGAACTCGTGCTGTCTGCGGACGCGTTCGTCGACGTCGAGGCCGCGCTCGAAGGCCTCCATCGTGCGGAGTCGCATGTCGCTGCCGGCGAGTGGGCAGGGGCCTGGGGCCCCGCCGGGATCGCCTACCACGTCGCCAGCCGACCGCTGCTCCAGGGCCACGACCGGCCCTGGTTGGACGAGTGGCGGCGACGCCTGGACGACGTTCGGCTGCGCGGGCTCGAGTGCGTCGCGGCGGCGAGGCTCGGACTCGGCGGACCGACCCTGCCGCAAGCCGAAGAGTGCGGCCGCCGACTCATCGCGCTTGCCCCATACCGCGAGAGCGGCCACCGGATCCTGATGGAAGCGCTCGAGCAACGCGGCAACGTCGCCGAAGCGTTGCTCGTCTACGACCGCCTACGCGTCCTGCTGCGCGACGAACTCGGGATCGCGCCGAGCCAAGCCGTGCAGAGCGTCTACCGACGCCTCCTCGGCGAGGCGACCACGACGACCGTCTAGATCTCCTCGGCCTGCGCGAGGATGTCCTCGCGCGAAACCTTGCCGACGAGATCCGGGTGGTCGGCGGCTAGGTGCGCTTGCGCCTTCTCCCAGAGCTCGTCGTCGTCCTTGCCCTCGACGACTTTGCCGCACACGCAGTTGATTCGCTTCGCAATGGTAATTCGCTTCACGATGGCATCCTAGGCGCCCGGTCTGGCAACGCTCCCGTGAGGCTAGGCATCTGTTGTACGCGACCCAGCGTCCATCGGGGGAGAGCGCGCCGAAGATGCCCTGCCGTACAAGCAGCCGCGGGTGCGTGCCATCGACCCGGGCGATCCAAACGGCCTGCCTGCTGCTATTCAGGTGCCTGGTGTAGACGAGGAAGCGCCAGCCGACCGGCTGCGCCCGGTCGGCGCCGCAGGATGCCGCGGCGACCGCGGCGATCAGAACGAGGGCAGCACGCCTCTTCACCGATCTCAGTATGAGAGCCAGAGACTGCTTCTGTTAGGTGCTCAAGGGAACCCATGCACTGCGTAAGACCGAGCCGAATCGCGCTGCTCCACCGCACGGAAGTCGTTGTCGCGTTTCCGCCAAAACGCGACAGCTGCGCGCTCGTCTCTAACGTTCAGGCGTCGTGGTCTCGGGCGCTAAAAGTTGGCTCCCTCCGCCTGCCAGCATCGATGAACGTCCCCCACGGGTGGTAGACGAGCAGGAGTTCGTCGTCAAACCACAACAGACCCCGAAGAGCCGCCGACCTCAAGTCGGCGTCGCATTTCTGGGAATAGACGCCAACGCCTTGCTGCTGAGTCTTCCAGTGCGGTCCGCCTCAGCTGCGTCTTGATGCGGACGCTGCGCGCCTACGCCTCGGCGGCTGGCGTAGGGCGCCATGTCGGCTCGGGTTGCCGCCTGGCGAGCGGCGTACGGTACGCGCTCGCCGTTCGGCGCGAAGCTCCTGCACGGTTTGGCGCAGCTGCCGTTTGATCTCCGGTCGGGCGAGAAAGCGGGCGAGGGTCGTGTGGGCGACGTCGTAATCAGAGGCGAGCATCCGCAGCGGCTCCCCCGCGGCGCGGCGTCGAAGTAGCTGCGTATCGGCGACGAGCCGGCGCAGCCGAGGCCGGCCTGCCAGCGCGAGCGGCCGGGGCTGTGCGCGCTCGAGCGCGTCGTTGTCGAAGGCTTGGGCAAGCAGCTCGGGGTCGATCGAGTCGGCGGCAGCCTCAAGCGTCGGAAGCTCGGTCGCGGCGAGCAGTGCCTGGGTGCCGCCGCCCGCGGTGACGGTTCGCTCGGCCTCCTTGTCGTAGGTGCTGTGCCGGTCTGCGCGCGTCGGCGGCAACCATGGTGCATCCCGCTCGTCCAGCCAGGCCGCGTGGCCGCTGCCACTAGCGCGCCGGCCTGAGCTCCAAGCGGCGAAGTACGCGCGGTAGCGGCGCGCCTGCTCGGCCTCGGCCGCGGCCTGCTCTTCGGCCCTCCGGCGCACCTGCCGTTCGAGCCGGCGCTCGGCCGCGCGGCGGGCCGTCAGCCGGCGCTGTTCGGCGCGAAGCTGCCTCCCCGCCTTTTTGAGCCGCTCTTTCACCTCTGGGCGGGCGAAATAGCGGCAGAGCGTCGTGTACGCGACGTCGTATTCGCCGGCGAGCTGCCGCAGCGGTTCGCCTGCAGCGCGGCGCCGAAGCAGTTTCTCGTCGGCCATGAGCCTGCGCAGGCGACGGCGACGATTCATCCGTAGATTTTAGCTCTTCAGGTAACGCACCACGAACGCACCAGAGCCAACCGAGGCAAAACACCGCCTTTTCGGAGCGCCCAAAGTGCCAGATTGGCTTGATCAAGCCATTAGCCGCCGCTCCAGGAGCTCGGCAATTCTTGGCTAAATCACCACCGAAATTTGTCCGTTTCCTCGTCGAGTGGCCAGTGAGGAATGACGAGACTCCTTGACCGCTCTCGCGAGCTCCGTGAAGGAAGTGGCGCAGTTGAGGGTTTCATTAGCAAGCGCCGTCGATGACGAGTACGTGGAGTTCTGGCCCGCCGGAACTTTGGCGAAGGGCTGCGGGCCTGCAAGAGTGGGGCGATCCTGCTCTGTTCCCGCTGATCCGACGCCTCGCGCGTCGTCGGGCCGGCAGATCCTCGCTGCGCGAAACGATCGTGATGAGCGCGGCGCCGGCCACGAGCCGATGGTTCAGTCATACGCGCCCAGGATGTCGCCTTCTGGCGGAAACGCGACAAGGACTGCGGTTCTCTTTTAGAAGCTCGACTCGGTGGCGCGACGAGCGCGCCGAGAATCGCGGCGGCGAGCAGGAGCTGCAGGTCTGCTGGGAAGCGCCCCGGCCTCAGCCGAACGGGTCCCTGCCGACCCGCCCGACTTTCAGATCAAGCGTTTAGTCGTGCTGGCAGCCGCCGGCTGTGAGCCTGGGGGGCCCCGAACGGGCGATGATGCAAGGCGAGACTACTCGCCGTGCAGGTTCGACTCCCCGATCCAGCCCTCCGCGCCGACCTACAGGAGTTCTTCCAACGCTGGGGCTGCGTTACCTACGAGGTCGGCGATGACACGCTTGAGGTGATCGTCCCCGACGCTTCCGCCGAGCGCCAGGGGCGACGCGAGCTCCACCTCTACCTCGAGACTTGGCGAGCACATCACCCAGGTCTCGAGCTGGAACTCCTCGATTGATCCGAGTGAATCGCCCTTGACTCGACGCCACTACGCACTCCCGCATCGCGACCGTCCCCCGTATCGCGCAAACTCGGTCTTGCCTGGAGGGGCAGCCGGCCCTGCCTGTCGCAGAGAGCCGAAAGGCGACACGCAGGTGCCTGCTCCTCCAGCTTCCCGCGGCGCGACCGCATGGATCGCGGACGGCTGGACGGGGAGACCGACCCAAAGGGCACACTCGTTCTGCACCGCGCATGAAGGCGACCCAAGGGCACATCCCGTGGAGCAACGTCGACCGGCGTCTGCACAGCATGCGCGAGATCTGGGTCGGCACCGCGTCGCCGAAAGGACGCCCCGACGCGACACCCGTCTGGTTCTGGTGGAACGGAGAGGCCGTCTACTTCACCTGCGCCGCCGTCGCCCGCAAGGCCCGCAACATCGCGCACGAGCCCGAGGTCGTGCTCATCAACGGCGCGGGCGCGGATCCGATCATCATCAAGGGCCGGGCCGAGCGCGTCACCCAGCGCGAGGAGCTCGAGCGAGTAGACCGAGCGTACGCCGAGAAGTACGTCGCACCGACGACAGGCGAGCGCGCCACGATCTTCGTCGCCGACGATCACGTATACCGCGTTCGGCCGCGGCTTGTCTCCACCTGGTCGTATGCCGTGGCCGCAACACGCACCGACTGGGAGCCGGAATGAACGTCCAGCTCCAGACCTCGGCAGCCTCCCGCGCCCTGACACCCTTCCCGCCGCGCGAAGCTCGTCCTCGCAGTCGGCAGCGCTAACCGAGCCGCCAAGCCGCCGAGCGCCGGGTTCGCGAAGGACGCGCCAAGCGCCGCCGGTAGGCCCGGCTCGGGGATCAACCCTCCAGACCATGCCAGGCGGCCGGCGCTTCCGGCCAGCGGGTTCGTCGCACTTCGGACCATCCGCGACAACCAGAGCCGCCTACCAGGCTCCACGCGCGCTCTTTAGTCGTGGTGAAGCGATGTCGATACCTGCGCCATGGGTCGTCGCACAGCGTCCGCCAAGCATCCAGCGGACATGACGATTGCACTAGCGGCCGCGGTCTCGCTCGCTCTCTTCGCGTGGGGCCTCGGCGAGTTCCTCCGATCGCTCTAGCGTCGACCCGGACGACCGCGGGTGACATCCCTGAGCGAGCGTCAACCGTTCGCCAACGGACCGCGCACAAAGCGCTGACCACGGCACGCGAACGTTCGCCCTGTTCATCCCGAGTGGGTAGCTGTCGCGGTTTGTTGGAACCGCGACAGCTGCCCGAGAGGGCCGCCGCTCGTGCGCGGCGGTCCGTTCGTCGTCGGCTGGAAGGCGTTCCGTTTTTTCGACGACGAGCTGGGAATCGTCCCCGCACTCGGCGGAGTGCCGCCCGAGACGGAAGCGCCCGCCATCTCGAGCCGCCCGCCGCCATGGTGCAGGCCGAGCCCGCCCGTGAAGAGGCCGTGGCCGTAGGCGCCGAGATCGGGCGCTAAGCCGCAATAACTGAAGGGCTGGCCGTCGCAGAGCGCGCGGTATTCCAACGAGGTGTCGACCGCCGCCGATCCTGCCTCGAGCGCCGGTGAGTCGGCAGCCAATGCGAGGTTGGGCGCAAGCATCGGGTCACGCGTGAGATCCGCCAGCCCTTGCCGGCTGGCGTTTCGATAGGTGCCGAACGTTCTTCCGGAGCCATTCCAGTAGAACGGCATGCTGCTGCCGCCATACCAGAGGTTGTTGTGCTCGCTGTAGCTTGCGCTGGGGGCGCGGACGCTAAGTAACCCAGCTCCGGCCGTAGTTGCCTGGACGATGTTGTTGGCGATCGTCAGATTCGGAACGACTTGGAAGTACATACCGTACGCGCCGGCACCTTGAATCGTGTTGTTTGCGACGACGAAGTTCTCAATCGCGGTTCGCGCGACCACGATACCGCTGTCGCTCACGTTCGAGATCGCGTTGTAGAAAATCTTGGTCGTGCCTGCGATGGTCGCTTGCTCTTCGAATGAAACGCCTCGCACGCCACCCGAGATGCGATTGCCTTCGACGAGTCCGTTCTGGTAACGGAGCGAGATGCCACTTGTCGAGGACTGAGTGATCGTGTTGTTCGCGATCGTGGGAGTCGGGCCCGCTGCATAAATCCCGTGTCGCGGATAGCCGATCGAGGGCCGCGTGCCCGTGGTAGCGATCGTCGAGTCGGTGATCGTGAAGTTGGACCCTTTGAAGTAGATGCCCGAATCCCCTGTTTGCGAGATCGTCACGCCGTCGATGAGCCAGCCGCTGTCCGCCGGGTTGTTCGAGCTGATGCCTGCAAGCGGAACATCTGAAATCGTGAGGTCGCGCAGTGTGATCGCGCGTGTACCGCTGCCGCCGGCGGACGAGAAGATGCCTTTGCCGGTCGACGTCACGTTCAGGTCTTCGAAATCGAGATTCGAGACAGAGTTGAGGTAGATCCCTGCGGCGAGCGTCACGCGTCTTGAGCCGTACGAGTCGAAGACGATCGGTGCGGCACCCGTGCCGGCCGTGCCGGCGTAGGGCGCGAGCGGCTCACGGAAGGTCGCGCCGCCTTGAAGGTGGACATGGTCGCCGGGAAGAAGTGGTGCCGAGTCGACTCTGGCAAGCGTCCTCCATGGCGCTGAGGGCGAGGTACCCGTGCCGGCGTCGCTGCCGCTCGGGCTCACATAGAAATTTCGCGAGGGCGCTGCGCGCTCTCCGGCGAGGGCCCGGGGCGCGGTTCCCGCGGCGAACGTGATGCCCGGATGTGCCGCGGCGCAGACCAGAAGAAGCAGCAGCAGCGTACGCTTCATCGGCTGGTCGCGGGTGTCCGGTCGCGCGCCATCAGTCGGTCCCCGATGGCGGTATCCGACCGACGCAATCCTCGCCTTAGTTCGCGACGCTTCGCCCGTGCGATCTCCCCTGTCACAGGCATTAACGGTGACTCGTTGGAGGAGGGCCCGGGACTGTCAGGCGGTATCTGCCGGACGTTCGGAGAGACTTCGGTCAAGCGCATCCCAGACGCTCTCGGCCCTCGGCGTCGCGTGCAGGGGCCCCCGTCGCGATCCGCGCGATGAGGTTGGGCGCGGGAACGCGAAGGAGCTTTCGCTCGAGATTGGCCGCAGTCATGTCTGCCGAGTGTCTAACGCGAACGTGTCGGCTCCACCGCGAGGGAAAGAACCGCCGGTTGCTTAGAGGTCGTCGGCGTGACCTCCCGGTTGACTCCTCCCTCGTTTAGGGTTCATTTCGGAGGTTCACTCGTCACCCCTCAACGTCGGTCGACACCTAGGCAAATGGAGGCACGGGCAGGCCGAGGCTTGAGACCTCGCCGCAGCTTGCCGATGACGTGCGAATGAGGGTCGAGTTGGTCTGTAATGACAGCGCTGCCCCTTGCGCCTGGGGCGCGGAGCAACGATGCGTCGGCTAGGTCACCCGATCCGTGCTCTGGGCTTCGCGGCCGCGTACCAATTGCTGATCCGAATCAAGCCGGAAGTGCAGCTCGCCGGGGCCGAATCCGTTGGCGGGGCAAGCGCGGTCATGCCGATCCGGGCCACCCGGGCTCGTCACGATTCTGGCCTCCTCGCCCGGGTCGGAACGCTCCGGCTTGTCGTCGTTGCCGCGATTGCCGGGCTCTTCGCCCTGGAGTTCTGGGCACTTGAGGTGAACTACGGCCTTCGCGTTACCTCCGATACGCCCACGTTTCTTGCCCTTCTGCGCGAGATGACGATGCATCCGTTGCAGCCGATCAGCCCGTTCGTTCCAGGCGCCGGCTTGGAGACGAGTCACGCCACTCCGTACATGCAGGCGCTTGCATGGCTGTGGAGACTCGTTGCCTCGCACGATGCGCACGGCGCCCCCGTTCCCAATCCGGTTGCGGCCTACCGCTTTCTTGCTCTCGCCGGACTGGTTGTCACCGCCGCTTTGCTCCACGCGGCCTTCCTTTGGGCACGGCGTTGTGCAGGAACCCGCGCCGCATGGATCTCCGTGCCGGTCCTGCTCCTGCTGTTCGGACCGGCGCACGTGATCTGGGCAGGAGACCTGACTTTCAACGGGTTCCTCTACGCGAGCTTCTATCCCCAAACGCTGGCGCTGGCGCTCCTTCTCTACACGCTCGTTCTCGTCGGCGGCGATCGTGTTGTGCACATTGCCGCCGCAGTCTTGGCGGTTGCCGCCACGATGGTCGTGCATCCCTTCACCGGCGCACTCCTGGCGCTTCTTCTTTGTGCGGAGGGAACGTTGCGCGCATTTCAACGGCGCAGCCACTGGTACATCCCGAGCCTTGCGCTCGTCGGAGGGTACGCGCTCGCCGCTCGATGGCCCGCCTATTCGCTCGACCACGCGCTAGCCGTCGCGGGGCCAAGCGGCAGCGTCCTCGTCGCCGTCTGTGCGAGTGCGCCGGGCCTCGCCTGGGTGTCTGCGCGAGCCGCACATGCAGTTGGGTTGCTGCGGGGGTCTCCAGAGGACGGCGGCAGCCGTGCCCCTGCCGGGGATGCCCTGCTCGTACGTTTCGCCGTAGGCGGGTTAGCACTCGTTCTCGTGCTGGCCGCGTGGCAGGTCTGGCTTCTCCAGGCGCCGTTCCCGGATCCGCTCGTCCATTCCAACCGTCTCGCCCTCTACTGGGTCGAGGATCGCTGGCGGTGGCCGCTGATGTTCGGCGCGGGCGCGGTCGGTTTACTCGGCCTGTTCCAACTTGCCCGACGGGGGATCGCGCTGCCGGCCCTGTGGTTCACGGGCTGCTTCTCGGTGGGCATTGCCGGCATCGCAGGTGTTCCACTGCCGGTCTGGTGGCGGTTTCTTCTCTTCTGCCAACTTCCGCTCGCACTCGCGGTCGCTGAAGTGCTCGCGAGGTCGACGAGCGCCGCCGCCAAGAGGGTGATCGTCGCCACGTTCTGCGTTGTGTTCGCATTCAAGCTCGCGACGCTATTCGCGCTGCCGAAGCAGCTCACCTACTTCGGCAGCTCACTGCAACCCGCATACGCGCTTGGGCAAGTGATTCCGCCAGGACCCGGCCTTGTCGCTAGCGACCCGTTCACGGCGTACTACATCCCTGGTGCGACCGGCCACCGTGTCCTCTCGGTAACGAAGGCGCACGTCGGTTCGGCCGAGGAGCTGGCGGCATCGGAACGCGGGTACCGCCTGGTCCACGAGTATTACGCGGGTGACAGCTGGTGGGCGGCGGCTCAGGCGATGTGGAAGCGCGGCGTCCGGTATATCGTCGTCGAGAAAAACACGTCGATCGCGGCACGGACTCTGGCGGAATTCTCTACGGGTCCGACGCCGCTCGTGCACACAGTCGCACAACGCCGTCAGCTCGGCGCCTACTTCTACCGAAACAACCGCGTCGGCACGCTGATTCACGACTCGCCGACGTATGCGGTATACCGACTCGAGCGTCGGAAGCTATGGCCTTGAGGCGAGGAGCCTTCGCTCCCGCCGCGCGACCGTTCCGATCGTGACTCGGACCGGCCGACGGTCGACTGCGCCGTCGGGGCGGACAAACCCGGCACCGGGGTCGAGCGTCGCGAGCGCACGACCCGAGAGACGGAGATTCGGGTCGTAGGCGCGCATTGCGCCGTCGAGGATGATCAGCCCGTTGACGCCGGGACGAGCGATGCGGACACGTCGCTGCGGCAGGAGAACGCCGTAGGCGTCCGGAGCGGCCGTGACAATCGGTAGCGAAGGGACGTTCAGGGCCTGCAGTTGGCGGGCGATAGCCGGGAATCCATCCGGTGCTCGGGCTGGCAATCCTCCGAGCGCAAGCGTGGCGCCGAAGAGGCTCGCGACGGCGAGTAGGCCCACACGTCGTTGTGCGCGCATCGCAGCGGCGGTCGGGAGGCTTGCCAGAACAGCGACGAGCGGCGTCAGCAGCGAGAGGTAACGATCGGCGCCGGGGTTCTTGAGGGCGTACACGAGCGCCAGCAGTGCCGCCGCAAGCACGATTGCGCAAGTAGCCGTGCGTAGGCGCCTCGTCGTCGCTGCAAATACGCAACCGCCGAGTCCTGCAAGCAGTAGAGGCCAGTCGTTGTGCGCCCATTGCCGCATCCCGGGCGCCAGGCCTCCCAGCGCCACGACGAGCGCGAGCGCGACGACGGCGCCCACGACGATCGGAACTCTGACCTCGCCGCGATCGTAGGCCGCGAGGAGAAACACCGCGCCTGCGATGACGGCTGCCAGCGCGGCGATGGCCAAAGCCTGCAGCGGAAGCTCACCCAGCGGGGGGCGTAGACAAGCCAACACGACAGCGAGCGCAGTTATGAAGCTGACCAGGGCGCGAGACGTTGCTTGCCGCAGCTCGACTCGTGCAACCCCCACTGTTGCGCCGGCGATGGCGAGAAGCACCATCTCCGGCCGAGCGAGCACCGCGAGCGCGGCGAGAACCCCGCCGACGCGAGGACGCCGAGCGAGTAGGGCAAGCGCGGACGCGAGCGCGAGTGCTTGCCCGAGCGCGTCCGGCCCGGCGAAACCTCCCCAGAACGCGAGCTCCCTGCTCGCGACGCAGGCGGTAGCAGCGACGACTGCGGCCATCCACGATCCCGTCAGCCTGCGGGCAAGCTGCGCTGCTAGCACCACAACCACTGCACCCGCGAGCGCATTGACAGTCCGGGCCGCGGCGAGCCAGCCAAACCCGAGCGCGTGCACCAGCGCCACGAGGGCGGGAAAGAGCGGCTTGGCCGCGGCGTCCGCGTTCGGCAGGAGCGTGTCTCCGCCGAGGCCGAGCGTCAGGAGCGGCCTGCCGTGGGCGGCTATGCCCTTCGCCATCAGCAGATACTGGTAACCGTCTGGATAGAGGAGGCCCGGCTCGGCCTGGTGCAGGCGCAAGGCGAACAACGGCGCCAGCGCCAGGGCCGAAACGGCGCCGATCGCGAAAGGGCGCTCGACGCAGAGTCTCATGTGGCGGCGGCGCGTGGCCTCAGGCAATCGAGGACGTAACCTGCGGTTTCCGCCGTCCGAAACAAGTAGAAGCGGTCGCCCGTAACGGCCCAGAGCGCGAGCCGAACGATCGCCGCCGCGAGCATTCGGACTGCAAGCACAGGCGAGCGACGGGCCCGTGCCCTGCTCACGCCTTGCCACCACAGGCGCCGCCAGTAATAGCGAGACCGACACCGGGCGGAGGTAACACGGTGGTCGACGACCGCGCTGGGCTCGAGCCAGATCGACCAGCCGGCGCGCCGGAGCGTCTCGATGACCTGATACTCCTCGCCGGAGAGAAGATTGGCGCCCACGCGGCCGAGGTCGTCGGGAAATCCTCCGATCTCGAGGAGTCGCCGTCGCCGGAAGCAGATGTTGGCTCCGAACGGGTATTCGGCCGACGTACGCGCGGTCCGCGCCTCCAGGCCGAAGCGCGTTATGCCGGCGAACTGCAGCAGCCGGTCCGAGAGCCACGGAGGACGGACGGCATCGAAGGAAGCACGACAGGTTCCGCCAACGCAGGCGACGTTCGGATCCGCAAACGGCCCGACGAGTCGCCTCGCCCACGTCGGTTCCGGCACCGTGTCGTCGTCGATGAATGCGACGCGATCCGACTGCGCGAGGTCAAGCCCTCGATTGCGGGCGCGTGAGAGTCCCGCGACTGGTTCGTAGTGGTACGTGAGCCGACGAAGCGACCCGGAGAAGCCGCGGACGAGCGCGGCCGAAGGCGGCGATGAGGCAGAGTCGACAACGATAACTTCGACGTCGTCTTCGAGTGCAGCAAGCCCCCGCAGACAACGTTCGAGATCGTCCGGACGGTCGTGTGTAGATACGACGACCGTGAGCAGCGGTTCAGCCATCGAACACTTCCCGAAAAAGCTCCAGGTGCGCCGTCGCAACGACTCCATCGTTGAACAGATCGGCGCGACAATGCGCCATCTCTGCACGCTGCGCTCTCTCGGCCTGATCGCAGAGGGTCGCGAGTCCGGCACGGATGCTAGGCACGGTTGGAGTGCAGTAGAGCGCCGCGGCCTCAGCGAGCTCTGGAATCGAGCCTGTCGCAGTCGCCAGCACCGGGCGCCCGGCGCCGAGCGCGTCCATCAGCGGCCCGTTCGTTTCCCCAACCGAAGCGTCGCGCAGGACGAGGACACAATCCGCCGCGACGATCGCCTGCTCGTATAGCTCGCGGCTCGGAGACGCCAGGATGAGCGCCCCCAGCGAACGAGCGCGGATCACGAGCTCTCGATCGACAGCGCTTCCGACGAGGGCGAGACGGAGATCTCCTCGCTCGAGCAGAGGAGAAGCGGCATCGAGCGTCTCTGCGACGAGCTTCGCGGCCTTCAGGACTCCCGGTAGAACGAAGAGCGGGCGCCCATCCTCCCATCCCAGCGCCCGTCGCGCCGCACCCTGATCGAGCGACTTGTAGCTGGATGCCGGATGGGAAATGACCTCCAAGCGCCGCGGACGTGCGCCGAGGCAGCGAAGTAGATCGGCGGCGAACTCACTGTGAACGATCGTCGCGGAGGCCTGCCCGAGAAGCGGGTACACGACGCGTCGGTACAACGTCGTCAGCGCGGCCGTCCGCGGTAAGACGTCATGGACCGTGACGATCGACGGGCGCGCGCTCACGACGTTCCAGAGGACTCGGCGGGACGAGTTCGCGAAATGCAAATGGGTGCCGAAGTCGCGTACAGGTGCCGGGGAAGGCAAGTAATCGACGCCGATCGCTGCGAGTAGTTCGGCCAAACGGTCCACATACCGAGCCACGCCCACCGATCTCGATGACCGGACGCCTGCCAGTGCTGGCAGGACGGCCGGGGCAACATGTTCGGCTGCGCCCGCGTCGCCTCGAGACGGCGACGGTAGCCGAGAAGCCGCGAGTGGCTGGAAGCTTCCTTCGCAGGTGGGCGCGCTCACAGTCCGGGCTCCTGGCGTAGATCCCCAACTGCGGCTGCTCGCCGCTGATCGCCGCGAACCGCGACCGCGCCGGGACGCAGAAGCCCTGGAACGAGGCGGTGCGCCGCCGCAGCGAGGATGCCGAGGCCGACGAGCTCCGTCGCGAGCGTCGCGATTGCCGCCCCATTCGCGCCGAAGCGCGGCACGAGCACGAATGCGAAAGCAACGTTGACTGCGAGGGACACGCCGACCTGCACCCCCACTACCGAGGTGCGGCGGAGTGCGATCAACACCGTTCCGAGAATGCCGTTGATGCCGATGACGACCGTCCCGGTAAGAAGGAGAACGAGCGGCCTCAGAGCGCTCTCGTAGCGTGAGCCGAATCCGTACTTCAAAGCCCAAGGGGCAAATCCGGCTGCGACGATGCTAACAAGCACGCACGAGAACATCGTCCAACGCAGTGCACGCCTGGCCGTCTCGAGTCGATCGCGTCCGAGATCCCCTGAGCTCAGCCGCGGCAGGAGCCCGGTCGTAATTGCGTTCGGGACCATTAAGAGTCCGAAGGCGATGGTGCTCGCGATCGTGTAGCGCGCGATCGCGGATGGGCTGCCGACCGCGCCCAGCACCAGGATGCCGAGGCGGTAATACAGAAGCGTTCCCAGCGCCATCAGACCAAAGGGGGCCGCAGCACGTATGCCACCCCGTCCGACAACCCGTCCTTGCCGGTCGGGAATATGCCGCCGTGCGTAGATCCAGAGAGGCACGAGACTCAGCCAGGTCACGCTCCCAACGAGGCCGACGACAACAGATGCCCGTGAGAACGCCGCCGCGCCGACCGTTGCACCGACGAACGTCGCTGCAGCGACGGTGCACTTCTGGATTGCCTCGGGAGCCAAGTCTTGCGCTGAACGAAACACAGCCGCGAGCGTGAGTGACATCGCGCTTCCGACCGCCGCGACGGCCGTCATGAGTCCAAGCCACGTATCGCCGATGTAGATGCCTCCCGAGACGCCAGCCACCAGTACGAGGGCGGCCAACGGCATGCGGACTCGCATGGAGGTTCGCAGCAATGCCATCGATTCGGTGGAGCGACGAGCGCCGTCGCGCACGATCAGGGTCGCGAAGCCGCCGTCCACGAGGCTGGTGAAGACGGTCAGTGCCGCGAGTGCTATTCCCAGGTGGGCGAATTCCTCTATGGGAAGGAGGCGTGCACAGGCGGCGACGATCGCAAAGGCGGCAGCCTTGCTGGCGATGTCGCCCGTAAGCGCCAAACCGGCGTTCTCGCGGACGGCTCGGGCGCGGCAGCCGGTCGTGTCCTCGGCGCTCACTGCTGGATCCCGATGGCGCTCGTCAGCAGCTCGGCGTAGCGCTCGAAGGAGTGCGAGTCCTTGCGACGATCGACCGCAGCTGCGAATCGCTCCTTCTCACTCGCCATCCGCTCGATCGCGCAAGCGAGGGCGCCGGGGTCGTCCCTCGCGCACAGGATCGCGTCCTCTCCATCGTTGACAGCATCAGGGAGGCCGCCGACTGCGGTCGCGATGACCGGACAACCGTGCGCGTAAGCCAACTGGACTACTCCCGACTGACTCGCCGACCGATAAGGAAGGAGCGCGGCGTCTGCGACCGAGAAAAGCAATGCTGCTTCCTCGTTCGAGACGTAGCGATTCCTGAACTCGACGCGCTCGCGGATGCCGAGGCGTTCGACCTGCCGCCAATAGGCGGCCTCATCCGACCAGAATCGGCCGGCCACGACCAGCTTGACGGAAAGAGCCGGGTCGACGCGCGCAAGCGCTTCCAGGGCGAGATCGACACCCTTGTAGGGGCGAACCGCGCCGAAACAGAGCAGCAGCAGCGTCGGCTCGCCCAAACGGCGCCGCTCCGCGCTCATGGCTGGCTCGGTAGGCGGCGCGGCGAGGTCAGCAGCGACGAAACGAGGGTGGAACGCCTGGACTGTGGGAATTCGATCGAGCCCGAGGGCCGCCAGCTCGCGCCGTTGCTCTCCTGCGTGGGTCACGAGCACGTCCGCGTGCCGAAGCGCCGCGCGTGCCAGGAAGGCTCCTCCCCGGACTGGTTCGTGCGGCATGACGTTATGACAGACGACGACCCGGCACGTCCGCTGCGGCGCGTGGCGGAGAAGCCACCGAGCCTGAGCAGCCATCACCGGGTGCAGCCACGGCATGACTAGCGCGTCCGGTTCGTCATGGAAAACGCGCCGCAATGCCCGGCGCCATGTGCGCGGGTCATGCCAGTCGAGGATGAAGGCTGCTTCTTCAGCCGGCGGCAGCATTGACTCGTCCCGCTGCGGGCCCCGATAGAGCAAGGGTGGATACATCCGGCGCCAGCTGATCACATCGACTGCGAGCCGCCTCCTGAGGGCGGCGACCATTGCGGTGTTGAAATGCGCGGCGCCTGCAGTCAGTGGCTGCACCGCCGCAATTACTGTTATTCGCGGCGCCCGCTCGAGCGCGCCTGTCATGCGATCTCCGACAGGCGAGCCTCTGCCCGAACAAGCTCGTCTTCAGCGCTCTCGTCGACACCAGCGACTGAGCGCGCTTCAAGCATCTTCATCCGATAGAGCAGGTCCTCGAGCAGCCGCCGGTTCGAGCCGATGCCGTCGGCGACGAGGCCCGAGACAAAGAGCCCGACACTCATCACGAAGGCGAGGAGGGCGGCGAGCAGCGCTGGCAAGTGAAGACCGCCCGATTGATATCCCGACAAGAACCAGGCCGTAAAGCCAAGCGCGACGAGCATCATCAGCGCCGCGGCGCGACCGAACGCCGACAGCGGTTTAGCGTGAAGGACACACCGGAGGGCCTGGCCCCCCGCACGGGCGATGTATTGCGTGACTGAACCCGCCATACGTGAGTCGCCGACGCTCCGTTTGCGCACCGGAACGACGACTTCCGCGACGGCGAGCCGCATCCGAGCAGCCTGAATCAGGCTCTCGAGCGTGTAGGTGTAGTCGGAGACCAGATTGAGCCGCAGTAGGGCTTCCCTCGAGAAGGCGCGATAGCCGGACGTGAAGTCGGAGACCGGCAGGCTCAGCAAGCGCCGAAAGATCCAGGAACCGAACCGGTTGCCGAGGCGCTTTGCGCGCGTCATGTCCGTCGCGTGAGCCAAGGGCCGAACACCGACCACGATGTCAGCCTCGCCCGCCACGATTGGAGCGATGAGCCGTGGGATTTGCTCGGGGTCGTGCTGGCCGTCGCTGTCCAGGTGCACGACGATGTCGGCCCCCGAGTGCAACGCCTCATTGATGCCGCGACTGAAGGCGGCGACGAGGCCCCGGTTGCGCGCGTGGCGAGCGATCCGGTCGGCGCCTGCTGCGAGTGCCCGCGACACGGTCGCGTCGGTTGATCCGTCGTCGACGAGAATCACTTCGACCTCGCGGACTCCCGGCAGTCGCCGGGGAATGGCCGCAATCACGTGTCCCACGGTCGACTCTTCGTTCAGCGCGGGCAGGACGACGGCCAGCTTCAGCCTCGGGTCACGGTGGTGTTGCTGCGGAGGGTTCATGAGGCTGCCGCCGCTTCAGCCCAAGCCGGGCCGGACGCAGCGTTCAGACGCTGGGCCCGGATCCGTCAGGCGCTAGCGGCTGACCCTCCTCGCGACCAGCTTCGTCCTCGCCCGAACGCATTTGCCGAGCGCGTTCGATGTACCGGAATTGGTTCCAAACCGCTTGCGAAAGGCTGCCGGGTTCGCGCTGCGCGTTCGGTTGCATGCTTGGTACGCGTTCAGGATGCTGCTCTCGACTTGCGAAGCCCTCCCCTGCGCGTCGGCCTTCGCCATGGAGGTTACGCACTTGCCCATTGCGCTCCGCGGGGCCCCAGGGTTCGCGGCCCACAGTTGGTTGAACGGGGCTGCGCCCATCGCATCGCGTTGGGCTCGACAGAGCCAGCCGGGGAGCCTTGGGTCTTTGGACGGCGGAGTGACCGTTGCTCGTTTCGCGCTTCGAAACGCGCCGGCCGGCGTCTGGGCGGCGACAGCTGCAGCTGCGCCAAGGGCGAGAAGCGCGGCTGCGGCGATGCTGACTGACCGAGTGACCCGGTTCATGGCGGCTCCCTTGAAATCGACAAATGGCGGCGTACAGGGGTTGCGCTATCTATCGGCCATCCCGGGGCAACGAGGATCCCTCGTCCGGATGAGCGGCCCCTGGGGGTGCGACAGCATCACCGGTCTAAGCGAGAGGCTGCAAGTAGGCGCACATGCGTTCATCGAGCGGCAGAGGCGATCGTCCGACCCGGGAGACGACAAAGCGACGGCCGTCGTACTCACGGTCGCTGATCTGATCCCCCGGTTTCGGCAATGGGCCGGAACGCTCAACGAGCGCGTAGCTCCCGGCAAGCGGGACGAAGCAGAGATGCGTTGTCTCCTCACCGAGCTGCGCGGTTGCGTAATGCGCGGTCTCTCGTTCAGCAGCTACGTCATTGCGGCCCGCACTTCCGTCGGCCGTGCGTAGCGTTGCGCGTACGGCTTCGAGTTGTTCGGCCAGCGCGGCTACCCTTTTGTCGCTGGCCAACAGCAGGCCTTGTCGTTCGGCCAACTCCGCGACCGCCCGAGCGAGAGCAGCTTCTCGCTCTCCCTCATCGCTTCGCAGCCGTTGGAGCTCTCGCTCGTGGTGGTCGAGCCGCTCCAGAAGCTGGCTCAGGCGCTGGTCACGCTCGACCAGGTGTGAATTCAGCCGGTCGAGCCGGTCTTCGTATTCCTGTTGCCGCAGTAGCTCTTGTTCGAGTTTCGCCTGCAGGTCGCCGACCGAGGCATCTCGGTTGGCCAGCTCCCTTTGCCTCCGCTCGTCCGAAGACGTGAGCTCGGCGTTCTCATGTTGGGCGTGTTGGAGCTTGCGCTGAGTTGTGGACAGTGCAGCCTTTGTCTCCTCGACCTCCCGCTCGAGCTCAGACGTGCGCGCGGTGCGTTCGTCGAGCGCACTGCGCGCAGCTGCGAGATCGCCGAGCTGCGCCTCGTTTGCCGCCTCGAGCCTCGCCAGCATCTCATCGCGCTGAGCGAGATTCCCCTCGACCATCTGTAGACCCGCGCGCATACGATCAACTTCTTCCGCGAATGCGGCTGCCTTCTGTTCGCTGGAAAAGAGCAGACGGTCCCGTTCAGAGGACTCGGCCTTCGCTTGGGCGAGAGCACTGCGCACCGCCGCGAGATCGCTGATCTGAGCCTCGTTCGCGGCCTCGAGCTTCGCGAGCATCTCGTCGCGCTGAGCGAGATTTCCCTCGGCTATCTGCTGTGCCGCCTTCATGGCTTCGACTTCTTCCACGAGCTCAGCCGCCTCTTTTTCGCTGGACGAGAGCAGACGGTCCCGTTCGGAAGACTCGGCATGTGCCCGGGCGAGCTCCGCCTGGACGAGCTCGAGCTCTTGCCGGACGTCGTCACGGTCGTTGGAAAGCTCCTCGAGCCTTACGTCTCGTTCCGCGATCAGTCCAAGCAACTCGTCGATCTGAGTTGCCGTCTCCTTGCTGGCAAGATCGAGCTCACGAAGTCGCAACGCGCGCTGATCGAGCGCCGCTTCGGCGCCCGCGACCCGTTGCAACTCCTGCTCGAGCGCGATCGACTGGCGTTGCAGCGCCTCGCCGCGTTCGTCGAGCTCAGCAGCGGTTCGCGCGAGGTATGCCTCCAGGTTGCGAGCCAGCTTTCCCCGGATGCCGCGCGGCGGTCTAGGTCGTTCGCGCGGCGAACCAGCAGACTTGTCGCTTGGGTCCTCCGCGAGGTCGAAGAGCTTACGGCGCCACTCCGCGTCTTCGTTGCGCCCATCCGCTAGCGGTTTGTTCCCGCCAAAGTCCTGGAGTGGATTCGCCGGCGATTGCCCGCCCCGAGCGGTGTTGGCGAACGCGATCACGTTGTTCGCCTGCCATGCGACATCCCCCGAGGTGGGCGCCATTCCCGATTCACCGGCCAGAACCGTCTCGAGCATGTGCGGCTCGGCGAAGCCACGCTCGATGATGATCTCGGTGAGCGACGTTCCATTCCTTTGTTGTTCGGCGAGCGCCTGCTCGAGCTGCGTGGCGGTGAGGACACCACGTTCAACGAGAAGCTGGCCGAGTGGACGCGGCGGGATGGCGGCAGGATTCACTTGGTCTCCATCGGCAGCCTCTAGGTTTTGCTTGACGCGCTTATGCGTCCCACGATGAAGCCAGGGGGCCCATTGCTCGAGCTGTAGAGCAGCTGCCGCCCGACCGAGTGGGTCAACGTCGCGTTTTGGCGGAAAGACGACGTTGGTCTGGTGCGGTTCACCCGGCGCGAGTTGATGGAAGCGCGACGGCGTCTTTCGATCGGTGGTGGTATTACGCGTCAGGTTGGCGGTGTTTGCTGGCGCCATTGTCGGCGCCGGGGGCCGGGTCGAGCGGGTTGGAGCTGGAGCGCGTCGACGAGGATGGGGCCGCTGGTGTAGACGCCGTTTGCCGGGGTGCGGCGGTAGAGGCTGAGCAGGCGGATGAGCTTGTCGGCGTTGGTGGGTGAGCCGAGGATGCAGGCGGCGACGATTTCTTTGCGGCTGGTGCGTTCGCCGGCCTGTTCGGCGAGCTCGACCAGCTGGTCGAGGCGGGCGTTGATTGGGACGGGCAGGCTGAGCCCGACCGGGCGCTCGGGGCAGCGCGGCAGCGGTGTCTGGGGCGGGATGGTTGCGTGCTTGTCGGCCATCGTGTGGAGATACGATGATTATATGTCGTTCATGTGATTGCCGTTTCCGGGGCCGGTGGGAGCAACCGAGGTTTCGGGAGAGAGAAAAACCCGGAATTTGCGGGATCCACAAGCGAGAAAACACGCAATTTACGGATTTTCGATTAGGACATGAATATCGACTGGACTGCACCCCGGAATTACCCGACAGAGGCAGGTCAGGTCTGGGTGTCGCGTCGGAGAGCGCTAAGCCAGGCCATCTCGGAACCGATCGTGTCGGCCGTATGAACCCGCGGTCGATTGATGCGCAGCAGATACGGCCGGTCATCCGCGTCAACTCTGAAGGTCGTGTTCTGTTCGTAGCGCTGGAGCGTCAGTGGTGCATCGTCGAGACCGTAGCTCGCCAAGGCCGTTCGCCCGACCCGGCGAAGCCGCAGAAGTTGCCCGCGCCTGCTCAGCGATGCGAATGCGTCCACGCGGACGACTCTTGCTCGGGCGCGCCCACTCGCGCGATCCTACTGGCCCGGGTGATCGGGCGAGTCGTCTCCCGTGTGCCCGAGTGTGCAGAAATGTCTCTTGACGATTCTGGCCGATACCAGCTACGCGGACAGGGACGAATGTGCTTAGCACCAGACGGGCGTCAGTCTGCGACCGTCGTCAGCGCGTAGGCTGCTGCGTCCGCCTCGCTCAGCGCTCGTCCGGCGGCCCACGCGGCAGCGAGCTCGGCTTCGCCGAGCCGCTCGCGAACCGGACCGCTGCAGTCGGTGTAGACGCGAGCAGCCCACGGCTCGAGCGGCCGGCCGAGACGCTCGTGGAGGGCCTCTGCTGCGCCGAGCAGCCGGGCCGACACGCCGAGCTCTCCGAGCGTGGCGAGCGCACAGCCGAGGCCTCCCAGGTTCCAGGCGATGTTCATGTGCCAGCCGGTCTGCCGTGCGAGCTCCAGGCTTTCCGCAAAGAGGTGCACGGCTTCCTCCAGCTGCCGCTCGTACAGCGCCACCACGCCGAGGTCGAGGAGGCAGTTGCAGATGTCGTCTCTGGCGCCGAGCTCTCTCACGCCTGCCAGCGACTCCTCGAGACAAGCGCGTGCGCGGACGGAGTCGCCGGTCTGCATCGACCACAGTCCCTCGTCGTGCAGGACCCCCAGCAAGGGCTTGTGCGCTCCGAGGTCGCGGAAGATCGCGGCCGCCGAGGAGGCGAAGGCCTGGAAGGCCGCGTCATCACCCTCGAGGCCGGCGATCATCGAGAGGCTGTGCAGACACTTGCCCTCGTCGAGCCGGTCGCCGAGCTCTCGGTGGAGCGCGATAGCCTCTTCCGCCCACGCGCGGGCCGACGTGAGCTCCCCGTCCCACGCACCGAGGAACGACGCGGTCTGGAGGGCTCTCGCCTTGACAGGCTTCGAGACGTCGGACAAGCGCGGAAGAACTCGTTCGCACCACTCCCACCCTTCCGCGAGATACCCGAATCGCGTAAAGGGGATACTCACAGCGAGGCGTACTGTTCGTTCGACGTCGTCGTGTGCGTCCAGCCACCCGAGCGCGCTCCGAAAGTTGCCGAGCTCTCGTTCGTGGGCGGGCCAGTCGACCGTCGGCAACACCCACCTCTCCTCCGCGACCCGTTCGGCGAGCGTCAGGAAATACTCGGCGTGGCGGCGAGCAACCTCCTCGCCTTCACCGAGCTCGTCGAGCCGCTCGAGCGCGTACGCGCGGATCGTCTCGAGCATCGTGAAGCGCGGCTCGCCGTCGGGCTGCTCCTCCTGGCGGAGGAGACTGTTGTCGATCAGCGCCGAGAGCCCGGTCAGGAGACCGCCGCCACCGCAGACCGCGTCGGCTGCTTCGAGCGTGCACCCGGCTGCGAACACTGCGAGCCGCGCGAAAAGCGCCTGCTCGTCCGGGCCGAGCAGGCCGTAGCTCCAGTCGATGGTCGCGCGGAGGGTCTGCTGGCGCGCGGGCATGTCTCGTGGGCCGCCGATGAGCAGGTCGAAGCGCTGCTCGAGCCGCGCGAGCAGCGCCTGCGGCGAGAGCAGCTTCGCGCGTGCGGCCGCCAGCTCGATTGCAAGGGGTAGGCCGTCGAGCTTCACGCAGATCTCCGCGATCGCCGGCGCATTCGCATCGGTGACCGCGAAGTCCGCCTTCACCGCCCGCGCACGGTCGATGAAGAGCGCGACCGACTCGTACTGCGACAGCGACGCGATCTCCGGCAGGTGCGCAGGATCGGGCAAGGACAAGGACGGCACCGGGAACTCGTGCTCGCCCGAGACGTGAAGCGGCGTCCGGCTCGTGACGAGCAGCTTCAGCTGCGGCGCGGCGGCGAGCAGCTCGGCGAGCTCTGGCGCCGCATCGACCAGCTGCTCGACGTTGTCGAGGACGAGCAGCAACTGCCTGTGGGCGAGGAACTCTTTCAGGCTGTCTGCGATCGGCGCCGTAGCGGTCTCCTTGAGCCCCACCGTTTGCGCGATCGTCGGTAGCACGAGCGCCGAGTCGGCGATCGGCTCCAGCGCGACGAGAAAGACGCCCTGCGGGAAGTCCTCGACGAGTTCGGCCGCCGCCTGCAGGCCGAGGCGGGTCTTGCCGGAGCCACCGGGGCCGGTGAGCGTCAAGAGGCGGACGTTCGTTCGCGACAGCAGGTCGGCTACCGCGGCCAGCTCGCGCTGGCGACCGATCAGCGGCGTCGGTTGAACGGGCAGGTTCGTGGGCCGGTTCTCGAGCGTCCGCAGCGACGGGAACTCGCCCGGCAGCCCGGCGATCACGAGCTGGGAGAGTCGCTGCGGGCTCGTCAAGTCCTTGAGCCGGTGCTCGCCGAGGTCGCGGAGCGCGACGCCGTCGGGAAGCTCGTCCTCGACGAGCTCGCGCGTCGCCTGCGAGAGCAGCGTCTGGCCGCCGTGCGCGGCCGCGCAGATCCGCGCGGCGCGCGGGACATCGAGCCCGACGTATCCGGTCGGTGCAACGTTTGGTTGGCCGGTGTGGAGGCCGATCCGCACGGACAGCCGGGCCGCGGTCAGCTCGCGCTGGAGCCGCGTCGCGGCGGACACGGCGCCGGTGGCGCTCGGGAACGCGGCGAAGAAGGCCTCGCCTTGGGTGTCGACCTCGTGTCCTCCGTCGTCGGCGAGCGCGGCTCGGATTAGGCGGTGGTGCTCGGCCAGCAACTCCCCATAGGCGTCCTTGCCGATCCGCGTGAGGAGCGCCGTCGATCCCTCGACATCCGTGAAGAGAAAAGTGACGGTCCCGCTCGGCAGTTCCCCGGCCACGCGACGAGTGTGCCAGTGCCGGTGGGGAGAGTCCACAGGCCTGCAAGCTTTGACCCTGGTCCGGGACCTCCCACGCGTGCGGACTACTACTGCTGAGCCAAGCCGTCGAGGCAGGCGATGTTCACGTGGGCCAGCGTGCGGGAATGTCACCCGAGCTTCAGAGGATCTCCCGGCTGAGCGCCGCTCGGCGTCGCAGTGTCGCGGACGCCGGCGGACCCACCCCGTGCGCTTCGCATCGGACGACGTCGTCCGGCTCCGTTCGGATGCCGAGGTCGAGTGCTTCCTCAGAGCGCCCGGGAGTTGACTACCTACGTGAGACTAACCCGGGACCGTGTATTCGGCCGTGCATCTCGTACCATGGCGGAG
>Ga0307278_10000175_pt1 | contig 32650 bp, 42 predicted proteins | sample ER_DNA_117_FD_194482 | JGI IMG/M metagenome (GOLD analysis project Ga0307278, IMG submission 194482) | Bulk soil microbial communities from the East River watershed near Crested Butte, Colorado, United States - ER_DNA_117 | ecosystem: Environmental > Terrestrial > Soil > Floodplain | place... | reverse complement strand
GCTGGAGATCCTGTGGCACTGCCTCATCCGCGGGCAGCTCTACAACGAGGCCACCCACGTCGCCAACCGCAACCGAGCCCTCGGCCGCGCCGCCTGAGCCGGTGGTTGACAAAGGGTGTCTCACCGCCCGGCGTCCGCCGAGGGCCCCGGCACGCCACGGATGGCGCCGCGGCCGCGCAGCCGGCGGACGCCGCCGCGCCGCCGCCTCGCCGGGGCGAGGGCCTCGCGGGCCAGCACCGTCAGCTCCGCGTCGAGCACCTCGTGCTCCTCGAGGAAGGCAAGGTGGCCGGCGTCCTCCAGGACGAGCAGGCGGGCACCGGGGATCTTCTCGGCCATGTGGCGCGCGCTGGCCGGAGGGGTGAGGCGGTCGGCGTCGCCGACCGCGACCAGCGTCGGCAGGTCGAGCTGCTCCAGCACGTGGGAGAGGTCGAAGTCGATCAGGCTGGGGAAGACCTTGGCCCAGACCTCGATGTCGGTGCTGGCCAGCATGCGGTCGATGAAGGCGACCTGCCCCGGCGAGGGCTTGGAGCCGAAGCCGAACAGGCGCGTGCCGAGGTAGCCGAGGTCGCTGCCGCGCCGCCGCAGCTGCGCGGCGCGCACCGGGTCCTGGCCGAAGAACTTGAAGGCGAACTTGATCGCTGAGCGCTGCACGGTGAGCGCGCCGCGCGCGGTGACCGCCGCGCTCATCCCCTTGAGGGCGTCGGCGTAGGTCGAGTCGACCAGCGCCAGCCCGGCGACCTGGCCGCCCATGCGCTCGGGCTGGAGCTCGGCGAGCTTCAGGGCGGCCATGCCGCCCATCGAGTGCGCGACCAGCACCACCCGCTCCTCGCCGGTCCAGTCGAGCACCGCGGCCAGGTCGCCGGCGAGGGCGTCGAGCGAGTAGTCGTGGTCGTCCGGGCGGCCGGAGCGGCCGTGGCCGCGCTGGTCGAAGAAGACGCAGCGGAACTCGGCGGGCAGGTCGCGGCGCTGGTAATGCCAGGCGTCCTGGGTGAGCGAGAAGCCGTGGGCGAACACCAGGCAGGGCCCCGAGCCGAGCTCCTCGACGTGCAGCTGCACCCCGTCGTGGCTGGTGACCGTCGCCGGCGTGCCGCGCAGGGCGCCGAAGCGCTCGCCCGCCTCGGAGTCTGGCCGGCGCCGGTCGCGCCTGACCAGGGCCCGCTCCGCCGCGATGCCGGCGCCGACGCCGACCACCACGCCGAGACCGCCGAGGAGCAGCCCGACGCCCTTGGCGGTGAGCGGCGGCGCGGCCTTTGGCTCCTCGCCGGCGAGCTTGGCGAGGGCGGCCGGCGCCGGCGGCGCCGGGATGCGGCCCTTGCGGCCGGCGGCGGCCGCCTCGGGCCTCCCCGCCCGCGTCTCGCGGGCCGGCCTCCCCGAGCCGCTCTTCCTGGTCGCCATCGTCCCAGGTCTCCCTCTCCCCCGTCGTCGGGCCGGTTCACCCTGACCCGGCGCCGGCCGGGGTGGCGGCGTGGTCCGGGTGCAGGTGGACCCGTGGCAACCTGGCGGACAGCCCGCAGGTCACCTCGTAGTCGATCGTACCGAGGGTGGCGCTCCACTCGCCCACGCCCGGCTCCCCCCGGGCCGGGTCGCCCAGCAGGGTGGCCACCTCGCCCACCCACACGTCCGCCTCGCCGACGTCGACCATGACCTGGTCCATGGTGACCGTGCCGACCTGGGGGACGTCCCGGCCGGCGAGGATCACCCGGATGCGGCCGGAGAGGGCACGGCGCACGCCGTCGGCGTACCCGACCGGCAGGGTGGCCACACGCGTGCGAGCGGGCGCGGCCCAGCGGTGACCGTAGGAGACGCGCTCGCCGGCCTCGACGGTGCGCAGCGCCGAGACGGCGACGCGCAGGGCGAGCGCGGGCCGCAGGCGGCTGGCGACCTCGGCCGCCAGCTCCGGGCTCGGCGCCAGGCCGTACAGCTCGATGCCGGCCCGGACTAGGTCGAAGCGCGCGTCGTCGCGCAGGGTGGCGCCGGCGCTGTTGGCCAGGTGGCGCCAGCGGGGCGCGAGCCCGGCGGCCGCCGCGGTCGCCAGCGCCTCCCGGTACCGCGCCAGCTGGGCGTCGGTGGTCGCCTTCTTGGACGGCTCGTCGGCCACGGCGAAGTGGCTCCACAGCCCGTCCACCTCGAGGCCCGGCTCGGCCAGGGCGGCCTGCGCCAGCCCCGCCAGCTCGGCGGGCGCGCAGCCCTGGCGGTGCATGCCGGTGTCGACCTTGAGGTGGGCGGCGACCTTGGCGCCGGCCCGCCTGCCCGCCGCGCCGAACGCCTGCACCCCGGTCGGCGTGCAGACGGTCACGGCGATGCTCTGCTCGGCGCAGGCGTCGGCGGCGGCGGGGTGCGGCTCGGACAGGACCAGCACCGGCGCGGAGATGCCGGCGGCGCGCAGCTCGAGCGCCTCCTCGACCAGGGCGACGCCGAGCCAGGAGGCGCCGGCGCGCAGGACGGTGCGTGCCACCGGCACGGCGCCGTGCCCGTAGGCGTCCGCCTTGACGACCGCGAGCATCCGCGCCGGGGCGACCTCGGCGAGCAGCGTGCGGACGTTGTGGGCGACGGCGCCGTGGTCGACCTCGACCCAGGCGGGCCGCAGCCCCGGCCAGGGGGTCCGGGTCACCATCCTTCCCCCGCGCCGGAGAGCAGCTCGCTGAAGGCGGCGGGAAGGTGCGCGGCCACGTCGCCGGCGGCCACCGAGACCGGACCGAGGTCGCGGGTCGCCAGGGCGCCGGCCCGCCCGTGGACCCAGGCGCCGAGGCGGGCGGCGTCGAAGGTGGAACGTCCCTGGGCGAGCAACGCGCCGGTCAGGCCGGTGAGCACGTCGCCGGTGCCGCCCGAGGCGAGCGCCGGCACGCCGGTCGGGTTGACCACCAGGCGGCCGTCCGGCTCGGCGACCACGGTGTGGTTGCCCTTGAGCAGCACGGTCGCGCCCCAGGCGGCGGCGCGCTCGGCGGCCCGGTGCAGGCGGGTGCCCTCGGCGCCTGGGGCCAGCCGGGCGAACTCGCCCTCGTGCGGGGTGAGCAGGGTGGCGCCCTCCCGGCCGGCCAGCGGCCCGCTGTTGACCGGGGGGCTGCCGCTCGGCGCTGCCTGGCCACCCGCCGCTCGGGTTCCGGCCTCGCTCTCAAGCCCCCCGGTGCCGAGGGCGAACAGGCCGTCCGCGTCGACCACCGCCGGCCCCCGGTAGGCGGCGAGCAGCGCGCGCACCGCCTCGCCGGTGGCCATCGACCGGCCCAGGCCGGGCCCGAGCGCCAGGGCGGCGGCCTCGTCCAGCCAGCGCGCGCAGGCGCCGACCGCGTCCGGGGTGATGCCGCCGTCCGCCTCGGGCAGGGCGACGGTGAGGGCCTCCGGGACCGCCGCGCCCACCCGCGCGGCCACCGAGGCCGGCACGGCCAGCACCAGGAGCCCCACGCCGGCGCGGCGGGCGGCCAGGCCCATCAGGGTCGGCGCGCCGGCCATGCCGCTGGAGCCGCCGATCGCGAGCAGCACGCCGCGGGAGCGCTTGTGCAGCTCGCCGAGGGGCACGGGCACCAGCCCGGCCAGGTCGGCGGCCTCGCTCACGCCCCAGCGGCCGGCCTCCAGTGGCAGGCCGATGTCGGCCACCACCAGGCGGCCGACCCGCTCGCTGCCAGGCGGCGTCAGGTGCCCGGGCTTGGCGGCCTGGAAGGTCACGGTGACGTCGGCCGTGACCGCCTCGCCCGCCACGGCGCCGCTGGCGCCGTCGACTCCCGACGGGATGTCGACCGCGACCACCGGCGCCCTGGCGGCGCCGACGGCGGCGATCGCCACTGCCACGGCGCCACGCGGCGCACCGGACGCGCCGGTGCCGAGCAACCCGTCGATGGCGAGGTCGGCCCCGGCGAGCAGGCGCCCGGCGAGCTCGGGGCTGAACAGGCGCACCCTGCCGCCCGCCGCCTGGACCAGGGCGACGCAGCGGCGCTCCTCCTCCCCCAGCTCCTCGGGGGCATGGGTGGTCAGCGCCTCGGCACCGGCGCCGCGCCGGGCAAGGCGGGCGAGGGCCTCGAGGGCGTCGCCGCCGTTGTGCCCCTTACCGGCCAGCGCGACCACCCGCCGCCCGGCCGCACCACCGGCCAGCTCCCGCCCGGCGGCGGCCACCGCCGCCCCCGCCCGCGCCATCAGCGCGGCCACCGGGATGCCGGCCTGCGCCGCCGCCCGGTCGGCCGCCTGGACCACCGCCACCTCCGCGACCGGCTTCACGGCCGATCCTCTGTTGACCGGGGGGCTACCGCTTCGCTACTTGAGCCCCCCGGACCCCCCAACTGCTCCCGAGACCGGGGGGCTACCGCTTCGCTACTCGAGCCCCCCGGACCCCCCCGCTCGCGGCGGCGGCGCACCCAGGGGGGCGGGCCGGAGGGGCGGCGTGGCTCGCCCTCGGCCACCACCGCCGCCACGGCGGTGTCCCTGGTGTCCGAGAGCGACAGGTGCCACCGCCGCACTCCCAGCTCGTTGGCCCACTCGGCCAGCTCGCCGGCGAGCGCGATCGACGGCGCGCCCGACGGGTGGTTGACCACTTCCAGGTCGGTGTAGCGGAAGCCCGAGAAGCCCACCCCGAGCGCCTTTGAGACGGCCTCCTTGGCCGCCCAGCGCTTGGCCAGGTAGGCGGCGGCGCCGACGCCCCGGCGCGCCGAGGCGGCCCGCTCGGCCGGGGTGAAGACGCGCTCGGCGAAGCGGGGGTGTCGTTCCAGCGCGCGGGCGATGCGGGCCACCTCGACGGCGTCGACCCCGATGCCGACGATCATCGAACGCCGAACCGACCCCTGACCTCGGGCCGGGTCAGCAGGAAGAGGATCAGCGCGTCGAACAGCAGCGCCAGCAGGCTGAAGGAGGCCAGGTGGATCAGGGTCAGCAGCCCCGTCCCGGCGATGGCCGCGTACCAGCCCCAGCGCTCGCCCTTGAGCAGGCCGACTCCGCCGGCGACCAGCGCGGCGACCAGCGCGAACAGGAACAGGGCCAGGCCGGTGGCGCTGCCGGAGCCGAGCACCAGGCTCTGTAGCAGTGGGAAGCCGACGAAGGCGGCGTCGATGAACAGCAGGATGGCGACGATGCTGACCGACTGCTCGGGATCGATCTCGAAGGATGCCATGGCGCCGCAATCGTAGAGCACCGGCTGGCAACCTTCAGCCTGCGCTCCGGCTACTGCCTGAGGAAGGTGGCCTTGTAGGTCGCCGGGCTGGCGGGGGCGACGATGTTGTGGGTCTGGGCGCCACCGTCCGACCAGGAGCTGAAGTTCCAGGTCTTGCCCCTGACCCGCTGCCCCGATGGCGCGCCGATGGTGTTGCTCGACCCGACGATCACGGTCCTGGTGAAGGTCGTCGCGCTGCTGGCGCCGTTGAACGTGAGCTGCGCCTTGCTCGGGTCGGAGGTGAAGGTCAGGGTGACCGTCTTCGGGTCGAGGCGGACCGTGGTCGAGCCGGTCAGGCCGCCCGAGTCGGTCGCGGTGAGCCGGAGCACCAGGTACGACGGGTACTCGTGGTCGGGCGCGACGAACGAGCCGCTGGCCACGTCCTCGAAGGACTGCACCACGTGGGTGTGGCAGTTCGACGGGCAGTGCTCGATCTGCAGCGTCCAGTCCAGCGCGGAGGCGGGCAGGCTGCCGTTCTGGGCGTCGGAGGCCGAGCCGGAGAACCCGATCGTGTCGCCGACCTTCCAGGTCGTGCCGGCCGTCGGGGTGGCGATCACCGGGACCGGCGGGGTGTTGTTGGCGGTGATGGTCACCGCCGCCGGCGCGCTGGTGGCCCCGTTGCGGTCGGTCACCACCAGCCTGGCGGTGTAGCTGCCCGGCTGGGTGTAGGTGTAGCTCGCGGTGGAGCCGGTGGCGTCGCCGTAGGCGCCGTCGCCGTTGAGGTCCCACGACCAGGCGGTGATGCCGTCGCCGGGGTCCTGGTCGCTGGAGGCACGGCCGTCGAAGCTGACCGAGAGGGGCGCCGCGCCGCTGGTCGGGTTCGCCTGGACCACGGCGTTCGGCGGGGTGTTGGCGCCCTGGTAGCTGATGCGACGGATGGTCCCGCCGGTGAGGTCGACGTAGAAGAGGTCGCCGCCGGGCCCGGTCTTCAGGTCGACCGGGTTGGCCGCCGCGGCCGCGAACGTCTCCCGCTGGGAGGGGTCGGGCGTGCCGTTCGCGCCCTTGCGCATCGCCCAGATGCAGTCGCGAGAGTAGTCGGCGAAGAACAGCGCGCCGTCGTAGGCGGCCGGGTAGTTCCCGCCACTGCCGGCGAAGGCCATGCCGGAGATCGAGGAACTGCCGGTCGGGCACGACTCGCCGGCCACTACCTTGGCGCCGTGGTCGTAGGCGTAGTGCGGGGCGGTGACGGCGCCCGCCTGGGCGTAGAGGTTCTCGCAGAGGTTGAGGTTGGCGCCGTCGTAGCCGGCCTGGCGCCCGGCGCCCTCGTAGCAGGGCCAGCCGAAGTTGACCGCCGCGGAGGTCGGGTCGGCGATCCGGTCGATCTCCTCCCAGGTGTTCCAGCCGACGTCGCCCAGCCAGACCTCGTTGGTGCCCGGCTTGAGGGTGAAGCGGAACGGGTTGCGCAGCCCGGAGGCGACGATGCGGCGGGCGTTGGTGTCCGGGCCGGGCAGCGGGTTGCCGGTCGCCGGCGCCCCGGTGGCCGGGTCGATCCGCAGGACCGTGCCGGACAGCCCGGTCGGGTCGCCGGAGCTGCGCAGGTCCTGGCTGCGCAGGGCGCCGCCCTCGGCGGTCGGCGGGGTGAGGGTGGCGCCGACGCCGCCGGGCGGGTCGCCGCACGGGTTGAGCGGGCTGCCGTCCTGGCCCCAGTCGGTGAAGTTGAAGCTGGCGCCGTCGCCGCCGCTGACGTACAGCGCGCCGTCGGCGCCGAAGGCCAGGGAGCCGATCGAGTGGCTCGGGTACTGCTGGCACCAGTCCTCGACCAGCACCTGCTCCGACCCGGTCATGACGTTGCCGCTGGCCTGCAGGCGCGAGACCCGCCCGCTGATCACGCAGCCGTCGGCGGTCGCCCCCGGCGGGGTCGGGCAGCCGTCGGAGGTGCCGCCGACCGTGCCCCACTTCGGCGCGCTGCCGCCGATGTCGGCGTCGTGGGCGTACAGGACGTAGACGTACGGGTTGCTCGGGAAGCTCGGGTCGAGGGCCATGCCGAGCAGCCCGCGGTCCCAGAAGTTGTGGACCTTCGTGCGCAGGTCGGCGAAGACCGTCGGGGTGGTGTCGCTGAGGTTGTCGAACACCTTGACCAGGCCGCTCTTCTCCCCCACGAAGACGCGGCCGTCGCCGGCGAACTGCAGCACCGTCGGCTCGGTGAGCCCGGTGAAGACGATCGTCTCCTGGAACCCCGTCGGCAGGGTCGCCGCCCGGGCCGCCGTGACCGGCGCCAGCGGCGTCGCCCCGAGCAGCAACGCACAGGCAGCGATGAGGGTGAGCCCAGCAAGCCAGCGTCCGCGATGCACCTAACCGCCCCCCCGCCAGGCGATGACCAGGTTCAGCATGCGGAGGCATGTATCGGCCGGCAATACAGCGTTCTACCGAGAACACGCTGGTCGGCGCTGCTGCGCGGCTACTCGACGGTGACGCTTTTCGCCAGGTTCCGCGGCTTGTCGATGGGGCAGCCGCGGATCTCGGCCACGTAGTAGCTGAGCAGTTGCAACGGCACCAGGGTGACCAGCGGCGAGAGCAGGCTCGCGGTGGCCGGCACGCGCAGCACCTCCTGCGCGTGGACGGTCACGTCGGCGTCGCCGTCCTCGGCGATGCAGATCACCGCCGCGCCCCGCGAGGCGACCTCCTGCATGTTGGTCACCGTCTTGGCGTGGACGTGGCTGGACGGGTGCACCACCACCACGGGGGTGCCCTCCTCGATCAGGGCGATCGGGCCGTGCTTGAGCTCGCCGGCGGGGTAGCCCTCGGCGTGGATGTAGCTGATCTCCTTGAGCTTGAGCGCGCCTTCCAGGGCCATCGGGTAGCCGACGTGGCGGCCGAGGAACAGGAAGCTGTCGGCCTTGGCGTACTTCTCCGCGACGGCCCGGACCTCGCCGGCCCGCTCCAGGCAGGTCTCGATCTTGCCGGGGACCTCCTGCAGCTCGCTCACGACGGCGGCGATCTCGTCGGGGAACTTGGTGCCGCGGACCTGGGCCAGGTAGAGGGCGACCAGGTACATGGCCAGGATCTGGGCGGCGAACGTCTTGGTGGCCGCGACGCAGACCTCCGGGCCGGCGCGGGTGTAGAGCACCGCGTCGGACTCGCGCGGGATCGACGAGCCGACCGTGTTGCTGACCGTCAGCACCCGGGCGCGCTGGCGGCGGGCGTAGCGGGCCGCCGCCAGGGTGTCGGCCGTCTCGCCCGACTGGGAGATCGCGACCACCAGGGTGTTGCGGTCCAGCACCGGGTCGCGGTAGCGGAACTCGCTGGCCATCTCGATCTCGACCGGCAGCCGCGTCCAGTGCTCGATGGCGTACTTGGCCACCAGGCCGGCGTGGTAGGCGGTGCCGCAGGCGACCACGAACACCTTGTCCACCTCGCGCAGCTCGTCCTCGCTCATGCGCAGCTCGTCCAGGACGAGGCGGCCGTCGAGGTCGGTGCGGCCCTCGAGGGTCTGCTTGATGGCCAGGGGCTGCTCGTAGATCTCCTTGAGCATGAAGTGGGCGTAGCCGCCCTTCTCGGCCGCGCCGAGGTCCCAGTCGACCCAGTGGCTGTGGGGGGCCACCGGGTTGCCGTCCAGGTCGCTGACCTCGAAGCTGTCGGGGGTGAGCACCGCCACCTGGTCGTCCTCGAGGATGACGCCGTCCTTGGTGCGGTCCAGGAACGCGGCGAAGTCGCTGGCGACGAAGTTCTCGCCCTGGCCGCGCCCGGCGACCAGCGGCAGGTCGCGCTTGCCGGCGACCACCGTTTGCGGGTCCCCGGCGTGCACCACCGCGATCGCGAACGAGCCCTCCAGCTCCTGCAGCGCGCTGCGCACGGCCTCGGGGAACGCCTGGCCGGCGGCCAGGGCGGCCTCCACCAGGTGGGCGACGCACTCGGTGTCGGTCTGGGAGGTGAGCACGTGGCCCTCGGCCTCCAGCCGGACGCGCAGGGCGAGGAAGTTCTCGATGATGCCGTTGTGGATCACGGCCACCTCGCCGCTGCAGTCGACGTGCGGGTGGGCGTTGACGTCGACGGGCGCGCCGTGGGTGGCCCAGCGGGTGTGGCCGATGCCGGTCACCCCTGGCAGGGCCTGCTCGCTGCCGAGCTCCTTCTCGAGCACCTCGAGCCGGCCGGCCTTGCGCACCACGTTGACGTGGCCGTCCTCCACGACGGCGGCCCCGGCCGAGTCGTAGCCGCGGTACTCGAGCCGGCGCAACCCGGCCAGAAGGATGGGCAGGGCCTGCTGCGGCCCGACATAGCCGACGATCCCACACATGCGATGGCGCTCCTACCGCTTGGCTTCCAGCCCCCGGACCCCCCCAAGGGCGCCGCGGCCGACAATGCTAGCAGCCGCCGTTCCGCCGGCCCTCATCCCATCGGGGGGCTATCGCTCCGCTACTTGAGCCCCCCGAACCCCCGGCCTGCATCCGGGTGACCCGCCTACGCGCGGACCAGGGAGGCGGCGGCGCGGAGCTGGGCGCTCGCGCCGACCTCGCGCCAGAAGGCGAGGGCGCGGTCGAGCTGGGCCTCGGCCTCGGCGGGACGGCGGGTCTCGAGCAGCCGGCGGGCCGCGCGCTGGCGGGCGACGGCCTCGTCCGGACGCGAGCCGATGGCCGCGTAGATGCCGGCCGCGCGCAGCGGGTCGTCGGCGACCATGGCCCGGGCCGCGGCCAGCCAGGGCGACGACACCACGCCGTCGAGCACCTCCGGCTCGTAGCCGAGCTCGCGCAGGACCACGCCGAAGTCGGCTCCGAGCGCCGGCTCCAGCAGGCCGCCGAGGCTGCCGAGCAGCTCCTCGGCGACGGCGCGGGCCTCCGCCGCGCGGCCGTCGGCGAGCAGGGCGGCGGCCTGGAAGGCCTGGGCCGGGCGCACGTTCTGCGCATCGGTGGTCTCCCGGGCCAGCCGCAGCGCGGCGGCCGCGTCCGCCAGGGCGGCCGCGATCTCGCCGCGTGCGAGGCGGATGCGGCCGCGCCATAGCCGGCACCAGCTCTGCAGGTAGTGGCTCTCGCCGCCCTCCGCCTCGGCGATGAACTCGTCGGCCACGCCGCTTGCCTCGTCCCAGCTCCCCGTCCAGTACGCCTCCGCCACCCGCTCGGCCTCCAGCCAGCGGAACTCGTGCAGGGCGCCGAAGCGCTCGGCCACCCGCCAGGCGGCCGCCTGGGCGTGGAAGCAGCGCGCCAGGTCGCCGTGGGCGGCGAAGGCGTAGGCCAGGTTGACCCGCCAGCGGATGGCGTAGGGCGAGCCGTGGACGTCGCACAGGGCCACCGCCCGCTCCAGGTCGGCGGTGCCGTTCTCGTCGCCGCCCTCGATCCGGGCCAGGCCGATGATGCCGAGCGCGCCGGCCTCCAGGTCGCGCTGGCCGAGCTCCTCGGCCATGGCCAGCGCCTCCTTGCCGGCCGCCAGCGCCTCGGCCCGCTTGGTACCGCCGACCAGCAGCATCCCGGCGGCCTCGTTGAGCACCTTCAGCTTGGAGCGCGACGGCGGCGCGTCGGCGACCAGGTCGAGCGCGCGCTCCACGTGGGCGAGGCGCTCCTCGCCGCGCCCGCGCAGCCAGACGAAGCGGCCGAGGAACATCTCGGCCTCGGCCGCCCGGCTCCGCTCGCCGGCCGCCAGCAGCGCGTCGCGCGCCTCGGTGAGCAGCTCCTCCCCGCCGCCCTCGCTGAGGTAGGCGGCACGGCCGGCGCGCAGCAGCAGCTCGGGGCGCTGCGAATCGCGCGGCGGCCAGAGCTCGAGCGCCTGGCTGTACCAGCGTGCGGCGGTGCCGTACACCCCCAGCGCCGCCGCGCGGTCGCCGGCGTCGCGCAGGGCCAGGCGCGCCTGCACCGGCAGGTCGGCGTCGTCGCGCCCGCTGGCCTGGCCGAATGCGAGCGCCCGCTGGTAGTGGTGGGCGAGCAGCTCGGCGCGGTTCTCGGCGCGGTCGCGGCGGCGGGCGGCGGCGAGGGACTCGATCCAGCTCGCGGCCCTGCGGTGCCGCTCGGCCCGGCGGACGCGCGGGATCTGCTCGTAGGCGACGTCGCGCACGAGCACGTGACGGAAGCCGTACTGGCGCTCGCCGGCCACCGACGAGCGCTTGATCTGGTGCACGAACTCCTTGCGCTCCAGGCGCTCCAGGCAGTCCTCCAGCCAGGCCTCGTCGTGGCCGCCGATGGCGGCCAGGGCGCCGACCCAGCCGACCCGGCCGAGCACGGCGGCGTCCTGCAGCACCGCCTTCTCGTCCGGCGCCAGCGCGTCCAGGCGTGCCGCGATGATCGCGTGGACACTCTCGGGCATGGCGCCGGGCAGACCGGCTTCGCGCTCGCTGGCGAGCGCGTCGCGGCGGTCCTGGCCGGAGCCGTGGTCGCGGAGCATGTGCACGTACTCCTCGGCGAACAGCGGGTTGCCGCCGACCAGGGCGAGCAGCTCCGGCCCGACGGTGGCGGGCAGCCGGTAGCGCACCAGCAGCCGCTCCAGCAGGTTGCTGGTGTCGGTGTCGGACAGCGGTCCGAGCGGGACGGTGCTGGCCGGCGCCCGCAGCGGCCAGCGCTCCTCCAGCTCCGGCCTGGCGGTGGCGAGCACCAGCAGCGGCAGCGGGCCGGGCTGGCCAGCCGCGTCCTGGCCGGTCAGCTTGTCCAGGAAGTCGAGCAGGGCGTAGTCGGCCCAGTGGAGGTCCTCGACCACCAGGACCAGCGCGCGGCGCCTGGCGGCGAGCCCGTAGAGGAAGCGGCGCCAGGCGGCGAGGGCCTCCTCGCGCCCGCCGGGCATCAGCGCGACCTCGCCGGCGACCGCCTGGCGCAGCTCGGCGACCAGCCGGCTCTTGCCCATCCCCGCGTCGCCGAGCAGGGTCACCAGCTGGGGCCGGCCGCTGGTGCGGACGCGGATGAAAAGCTCGAGCAGCAGTGCCAGCTCGTGCTCGCGGCCGACCAGCGGCAGCTCCGCCGCCTGGCCGAGCTCGGTCGGCGCGGCGTTCAGCGGGGCGATCGCCGGCCAGACCGCCACCGGCTCGTCGCGGCTCTCGAGCGCGAGCAGGCTGGCGCCGCCGTAGGCGATGGCGCGGCGGGTGAGCCGCTCGGTGGCGTCGGAGACCAGGATCGCGCCGGGCGGGGCCGCCTGCTGGATGCGGGCGCACGTGGTGACCAGGTCGCCGGTGACCCGGCCGGGACCCGCCGGCTGCGGGAGCTCGGGCGCGGCGACCGGCCCCCGGCGCGCGGGGCCGGTGCGGACCAGCGCCTTGCCGGTGGTTATCGCGACGCGCAGGCGCACCTCTGGCACGCCCCATCCGGGGCGGCACGCGCCCGGACCGGCCCGCGCCCGCTCGCCCAGCAGCGCGTCGCGGATGGCCAGGGCCGCCCGCACCGCCCGCTCGGGGTCGTCCTCGCGGGTCCGCGGCACCCCGAACACGGCGATCGTGGTGCCGCCGACCACCTGCTCGACCGTGCCGCCGTAGCTCTCGATCTCGGCGCGGGCCCGCTCGAGGTGGCCGGCCAGCATGCGGCCGACGTCCTCGGGGTCACGCTCGCCGAACTGGGGGACGGTCTCGTCGACGTCCGCGAAGAGCACGGTGACGACCTTGCGCTCGGCGCCGTCCGGCGGTTGCCTGGTTCCCTTCGTCATCGCACCTGCCTAGAGGGATCGCGCGGGATGGCGCGCCAGGAGGGCGAGGCGGCGAGCGAACCGCCCACAACCAGGCGCCGTACTCGCTGAAGTGTACGAGCTGGCCGGCGACGGGCAAAGGCGCTTGGCGCGGCACGGACCCTACGGGCACGGCCAGAGACCCCTGGTCTCATTCGGGGGGAGCCCGGGACAGCTCCCCCCCGAGCTCCCTGTTCGGGCCCCGGGTGGCTGCGGCGGGATCCTGTGGGCCTTGGGTGGCTGCGGGGGATCTACGGAGCCAGAGGCCCGCACCCGCTACTTGTCGGGGCGGTCGGGCCGGCCGTCCCCGTCAGGGTCGGTGGGGAACATGTCGCCGAGCTTGCGTGAGACGCGCCGCTGCATCAGCACGATCAGCGCGGCGCCGGCGACCGCCAGGAGCACGAAGGGCAGGGTGATGCGGCGCGCGCCGGACCCCTGCGGTGGCAGCGTGGTCGAGGTGGTGCTGGCCTGGGCCAGGGCCGCGCTCGCCGTCAGCAGCAGCAGGGCCTTGGCGCCGACGGCCGCGGCGGCCAGCCTGGCCGGCGCCCGTCGCCAGCGGTTCCGCATGAGGTTCCTCCTAGATGCGACCCAGCTCGTCGCCGACGATCGTGGCCAGGCGCTCGGCCACGTCCCGGGCGACGGCCTCGGTCGGCGCCTCGACCATGACACGGACCAGCGGCTCGGTACCCGACGCGCGCACCAGCACCCGGCCGCGGTCGCCGAGCGCGGCCTCCTCGGCCGCGACGGCGGCGCCGATCGCCGCCGAGGACACCAGGGCGTCGCGGTCGGCCACGCGCACGTTGACCAGCACCTGCGGCAGGCGGCGCATGACCGTGGCCAGCTCGGAGAGCGGCCGGCCGGTGCGTGCCATGATCGCCAGCAGGCGCAGCGCGGTGAGCACGCCGTCACCGGTGGTCGCCCGGTCCAGGAAGATGATGTGGCCGGACTGCTCGCCGCCGAGGACGTGGCCGCCCGCCCGCATGGCCTCGAGCACGTAGCGGTCGCCGACGGCGGTCTGCACCACCGCCACGTCGTGGGCGGCCATCGCCTGCCGGAAGCCGAGGTTGGTCATCACGGTGGTGACCACCGTGCCGCTCGGCAGGGCGCCGCGCTCGCGCTCGTCGAGCGCGGCCACCGCCAGGATCACGTCGCCGTCGACCAGCTCGCCGTGCTCGTCCACGGCGATCAGGCGGTCGGCGTCGCCGTCGTGGGCCAGGCCGACGGCGGCGCCGCTGCCGCGCACCGCCGCCTGCACGTGCTCCGGGTGGGTGGAGCCGACCCCGGCGTTGATGTTCTCCCCGTCCGGCTCGGCCGCCAGCGCGGTGACCCGGGCGCCGGCGCGGCGGTACGCCTCCGGGGCGACCGTGGCGGCCGCGCCGTTGGCGCAGTCGACCACCAGCTCCAGGCCGCCGAGGTCGGGGACGCCCTCGAGCAGGTGGGCGAGGTAGGCCTCGACGGCGTCGCCGGCCTCCCGCACCCGGCCGACCGCGCCCGCCACCGGCCGCGGCGCCTCCTGGTCGGCCGAGCCGATGGCCGCCTCGATGCGCTCCTCGAGCGCGTCGGGCAGCTTGAAGCCTTCCGGGCCGAAGAACTTGATGCCGTTGTCGGGCATGGGGTTGTGCGAGGCCGAGATGACCGCGCCGGCGGCGGCGCCGTAGTGGCGCGTGAGGAAGGCGACCGCCGGGGTGGGCACCACGCCGACGAGCAGCGCGTCCCCGCCCGCGCTGCAGATCCCGGCGACCAGCGCGCTCTCGAGCAGGTGACCGGAGGCGCGCGGGTCGCGGCCCACCACCACCATCGGCCGGCCGGCGTGCGCCCGCTCGGCGGCCCACAGCGCCCCGACCGCGGCGCGGCCGAGCGCGAGCGCCAGCTCCGGGGTGAGGTCGCCGTTGGCCCGTCCGCGCACCCCATCGGTCCCGAAAAGCTTCCCCAAGAGCGTGCTCCCAACGTCCTCGATCGCGGTCAGCGTGGTGAGACGGCATTGTGCCACGACCTCGCTGACTGCTTCGCGCAGTTTGCCCGAGGTGCGGCTCGCGGCCCAACCTGATATCGATCGCATGGACCGCACATCACGCCCGCCACCGTCGGGCCAGCGCGAAACGGAAGCCCCATGGGACAACGTACCTGCCCGCACTGCGGCACCACCAACGCGCAGGATGCGAGGACCTGCTCATGGTGCGGCCGGTCGCTCGACGAGGACGCCACCCAGCCACTCGCCGGCCCCGTCCCGCCGCGGTCCGGTGGGGAGCAACCCTCCGCCGAGGGCTGGCAGCGCGGCGACACCGTGCCGGAGCAGCCCGCCGGCGGCTCATGGGACCAGGCACCCACCCAGCCGCAGCCACAGAGCGGCGCCTGGGAGCCCGCCAGCCCGGCGCAGCCCGCCGCCGGGTCCTGGGACCAGGCACCCACCCAGCGGCAGCCACAGAGCGGCTCCTGGGAGCCCCCCAGCCCGGCGCAGCCCGGGGACCAGGCACCGACGCAGCGGCAGCCCCAGGGAGCCTCCTGGGAGGCGCCAAGCCCGGCGCAGCCGTCGGCTGGCTCCTGGGACACGGCACCGACGAGCCAGCAGCCGCACGGCGGCGCCTGGGAGCCCGCCGGGCAGCAGCCCGCCGAGGGCGCCTGGCAGCCCGGCGCGGGGCAGGCCTCGGGCGGCGCCTGGGAGCCGGGCGGGGCGCAGCAGCCGCCTCCGCCGCCGGGCGGCGGCTGGCAGCAACCCGCCGATGCGGCGCCGGGGTGGGGGCAGCAGCCCGCCTGGGGCGCCCCGGGGGCGGGCGGGCAGGCGCAGTGGGGCACGATGGGGCAGGCGCCCCCGCGCCGGGGCAAGCGGGTGCTCTGGATCGTCCTGGGCGTCGTGGTGGTGCTGGCCCTGATCGGGGTCGCTGTCGCCGTCACCAACGTCGGCGGCACGGTGCGCAAGGTGGCCCGCTCCAACGAGCCGCTGCAGGCTCCGGCGAGCATCGGCGGGCTCGCCCGCATCGACAGCGGCGGGATCCGCTCAACGCTCGACCAGCAGTCCAACCAGCTGCGCCAGAAGGGCGCCAAGAACTTCGTGGTGGCCGCCTACGGCACCCAGACCCAGCCGCAGTTCGTCCTGGTCGCCGTGCGCGAGGCCAACGACAAGACGCGGCAGGACATCACCAGCGGCTTCGACCAGGCGCTGGTGCAGCAGTCCGGCGGCGCCGCCCGCCAGGACCAGACCTACAAGCAGGGCGGCGTCGAGTACCGCTGCACAGCGTCCCAGTTCGGCGCGACCGTTGCCATCTGCCGCTTCGACGACGGCGACGTGGTCGGCTTCGGCTTCAGCGGGACCCAGAACACCCAGCGGGTGAGCCAGTTCACCGCCGAGGCCCGCGACAAGATGAAGTGACGAAGTAGGAGGTGGCCCGCAGCCGCACAAGGCGGCGGCGGGCCACCGACGTTTCTATTAACCGCTCAGCGCTTGGAGTACTGGGGCGCCTTGCGGGCCTTCTTGAGGCCGTACTTCTTGCGCTCGACCTCGCGCGCGTCGCGGGTCAGGAAGCCGCGCTTCTTCAGCTCGCCGCGCAGCTCCTCGTCGAGGTCGATGAGGGCCCGGGCGATGCCGTGGCGAAGCGCTCCCGCCTGGCCGGAGATTCCGCCGCCGACCAGGCTGGCGATCACGTCGTAGCGCTCGAGGGTGTTGGTGACCCGCAGCGGCTCGGTGATCAGCCGGCGGTGGGTCGGGTTGGGGAAGTAGTCGTCGAGCGGGCGGCCGTTGAGCTTGAACGTGCCGGTCCCCTCGACCAGGCGCACCCGGCAGATGGCCTCCTTGCGGCGGCCGGTGCCTCGGGCGAGCTGAGTGGGAGCAGCCAACTGAGCAGTCCTCCTGTCACGCCTGCTTGGCGCCTGATTCCGGGCCGAGCTCCAGCGGCACCGGCTGCTGGGCGGAGTGCGGGTGGGTCGGGCCGTCGTAGACCTTCAGCTTGGAGGCCATCTGCCGGCCGAGACGGTTGTGCGGCAGCATCCCCCTGACCGCCTTCTCGACGGCGCGGGAGGGGCGCTGGGCGAGCAGCGCGCTGTACGGCGTGGCCTTCAGGCCCCCCGGGTAGCCGGAGTGCCGGTAGGCCATCTTCTGCTCCCGCTTCTTCCCGGTGAGGTGGATCTTGGCCGCGTTCACGATGATCACGTGGTCGCCGGTGTCGACGTGGGGCGCGAAGATCGGCTTGTGCTTGCCGCGCAGGATGCGCGCGACCTGGGCGGCGAGGCGGCCGAGGGTCTGGCCGTCGGCGTCGACGACGTACCAGGTGCGCTTGATGTCCTGCGGGCGCGGCGAGAACGTCCGCTGACTGGCGACGGGCATGCGAGCAAACTCCATAACGGGCGAGGGCGTTGGGCGGTCACGTGCACGCGCATGCGGCACGGTCTGCCCGTGCAGACGGTCAAGGCTAGCGGTCTTCGCGGCATACGGCAACTACAACGACGGCCGCACTTCCCAGCCCTTCGAAGTAACCAGCGTCAGGGCGTCCCGACGGGCAGGGCGAGCGAGCGCGGGTAGGTGACCGCCTCGAGCACCAGGCCGTGGGGCGGGGCGACCTGGCCGGCGGCGGCGCGGTCACGGCCGGCGAGCACGGCGGCGGTGCCGGCCGGGTCGCGGCGGCCGTCGCCGACGGCGAGCAGGTAGCCGACGATGCTGCGCACCATCTGCCAGCAGAACGCGTCGGCCACCACCCGCACCTCGACCAGGCCGCGGACCCGGCGCACGCCGAGCGAGCGCAGGCGGCGGGTGGTGCTGGCGCCGGCGCGCGCGCGGCAGAAGGCGGCGAAGTCGTGCTCGCCGACCAGGCAGGCGGCCGCCTGGCGCATCCGCGCCAGGTCGAGCGGGCGCTGCCAGACGAGCACGAAGCCCCTGGTCAGCGGGTCGGGGTCGCCGGAGTCGTCGATGCGGTAGCGGTAGGTGCGGCGCCGCGCCGAGAAGCGGGCGTCGAAGCCGTCCGGCGCCCAGTCCGCGGCCCGCACCACCACGGCCGGGCCGAGGGTGGCGTTGACGGCGCGGCGCACCCGCGCCGGGTCGAGGCGGCCGGGTACGTCGGCGTGGACGACCTGGCCGCGGGCGTGGACGCCGGCGTCGGTGCGGCCGGCTCCGACGGTCTCGACCGGCTCGCGGGCGAGCCGTGCCAGGACCGCTTCCAGCTCTCCCTGGACGGTGCGCCGGTCGGGCTGGCGCGCGAAGCCGGTGAAGGCGCCGCCGTCGTAGGCGATCAGCAGCCGCAGCCGGCGCAGCGGCTCAGCGCTTCCCGCCGCCGTCCTGCCCGTCCTTGTCCTGCTCGTCGCCCTCGGCGCTGGCCTGCTCCGGCTCGCCGGCCTCGTCCTCGCCGGCCTCCTCCTCGGCCGCCTCGGCGCGGGCCTGCCCCTCGGCCTCCTCGGCCTCCTCGGCCTCGTCCTCGCCGGCGGCGGGCACGCCCGCCTCGATCTCGGCGTCGGTCGGCACGTCCGGACGCTCCTCGTCCACTTCCTCGACGGCCTCGCCGGCCAGGGCGGCGTCGACCTCTTCGGTCTCCTCGCCGCGGCGGCGGCGGGCGGCGGCGCGGCGCTGGGCGCGGTTGGCGCCCTCGGGCGCGGCCTCGCCGGCGCGCGCCCGACGGCGGCCGAAGCGGCGGCGGCCGCCACCCTCGCTCGTGCCCGCCTCCTTGACCTCGCCGGCGTCGAGGTCGACCAGCTCGATCAGGGCCATCGGCGCGGAGTCGCCCGGCCGCGGGCCGAGCTTGAGGATGCGCGTGTAGCCGCCGTGACGGTCGGCGTACCTGGGCGCGATCTCCGCGAACAGCTTGTGGACGACCTCCTTGTCCCGCACCACGGTGAGGACCTGGCGCCTCGAGGCCACGTCGCCGCGCTTGGCGAAGGTGATGAGCCGCTCTGCCTGGGGCCGCAGGCGCTTGGCCTTGGCCTGGGTGGTGCGGATGCGACCCTCGGTGAACAGCGACCGGGCAAGGTTGGCGATGAGCATGCGCTCGTGGCTCGGTCCCCCGCCCAGGCGAGGCCCCTTGGTCGGGGTCGGCATGGTGTGTCAGCTCCTTGGTGTGGTCATTCCTCGCGCAGCGACAGGCCCAGCTCGTGCAGCTTCTCGCGGACCTCGTCGATCGACTTGGCACCGAAGTTGCGGATGTCGAGCAGGTCGGCCTCGGACTTGGTGACCAGCTCGCCCACGGTGGTGATGCCCTCGCGCTTGAGGCAGTTGTAGGAGCGCACCGAGAGGTCCAGCTCCTCGATCGGGGTGTCGAGGTTGGCCCCGAGCGGCCCGACCTGCTCGGCGGGGCCGAGCTGCAGGCCCTCGCCGCCACCGGTGAGGTCGGCGAACAGGCTGACCAGCTCCCGCAGGGTGCCGCCGGCGGAGGCCAGGGCGTCCTCGGGGCTCAGCGAGCCGTCGGTCTCGACGTCGAGGAGGAGCCGGTCGTAGTTGGTCATCTCACCCGAGCGGGTCGCCTCGACCGTGTAGCTGACCCGGCGCACCGGCGAGAAGATCGAGTCGACCGGGATGCGGCCGATCTCGTCGCTCGCCGACTTGTTGCGCTCGGCCGGCCGGTAGCCGCGGCCCTTCTCCACCCGCAGCTCCATCTCCAGCTTGGCCTTGCCGTTGAGCGTGGCGATGTGCAGCTCGGGGTTGATCACGTCGATGTCGGCCGGCGGCACGATATCGGCGGCGGTCACGTCGGCCGCGCCGGTGGCCCGCAGGAACATCGTGGCGGGCTCGGGCGTCTCGCTGCGCAGGCGCAGCTCCTTGACGTTCAGGATGATGTCGGTGACGTCCTCCTTCACGCCCGTGATGGACGAGAACTCGTGCAGGACGCCGTCGATCTTGATCGAGGTCACGGCCGCCCCCGGGATGGAGGACAGCAGCGTGCGGCGCAGCGAGTTGCCGAGCGTGTAGCCGAAGCCGGGCTCGAGCGGCTCGATCACGAAGCGCGTGCGGTTGTCCGCCAGCGGGTTGGTCTCGATGCGGGGACGCGAGATCTCCATGTGTCTGCTTCCACCTCCGGCTCCCCGGGCCCGCCATATGACCCTTCAGGGATGCCCTTGTCTGGCTATTTGCTGTAGTGCTCGACGATGAGTTGCTCCTGGATGGGCACTTCGACCTGGTCGCGGGTGGGAAGCGCGGTCACGGTGAGCAGCGCCTCGCCCGCGTTCAGCTCGATCCAGCCGGGCTGGGGCCGGCCGACGGCGAGCTGGATCGACTCGTGCACGTTGAGGTTGTCGCGCGTCTTCTCCTTGACCTGCACCACGTCCCCGGGCCGGACGGAGTACGAAGGGATGTTCACCTTCTTGCCGTTCACGGTCACGTGGTTGTGGCGCACGAGCTGCCTGGCCTGGTCGCGCGAGCGGGCCAGGCCGCCCCGGTACACGACGTTGTCGAGCCGGGTCTCGAGGAGCTGCAGGAGGACCTCGCCGGTGATGCCCTTGCGGCGAGCCGCCTCCTTGTAGTAGTTGCGGAACTGCGTCTCGAGCACGCCGTAGATGCGGCGCGCCTTCTGCTTCTCCCGGAGCTGCAGCAGGTACTCGGACTCCTTGATGCGTCCGCGTCCGTGCTCACCGGGCGGGTAGGGGCGCTTCTCGACCGCGCACTTCGGGCCCTCGCAGCGGGAGCCCTTCAGGAACAGCTTGGTCTTCTCGCGCCGGCACAGCTTGCAGTCTGGGCCTGTGTATCGTGCCAACTTCTTCGTTCGCTCCTCTCCTGGCTCCCTCAGCAGGGCGCTCCTTGCCGGCGCCCGCCGGGCCATGTGGCCGCGGGTGCACCTCATTCCAGCCGGGACTACCGCTTGGCTCCTCGAGTCCCGGACCCTTGGTCGTTACACGCGGCGCCGCTTCGGCGGGCGGCAGCCGTTGTGGGGCACCGGGGTGACGTCCTGGATGCCCTGGATCTCGAGCCCGGTGGCCTGCAGGGACCGGATGGCGGTCTCGCGGCCCGACCCTGGACCCTTGACGAACACGTCGACCTTGCGCACGCCGTGCTCCTGGGCGCGGCGGGCGGCCTGCTCGGCGGCGAGCTGCGCCGCGAAGGGGGTCGACTTGCGCGAGCCCTTGAAGCCGACGTTGCCCGACGACGCCCACGCGATCACGTTGCCCTGGGGATCGGTGATGGTCACGAGCGTGTTGTTGAAGCTCGACTTGATGTGCGCGTGCGCGTGCGCGATGTTCTTCTTCTCGCGCCGCCGCGGCTTCTTGGCTCCGCCCTTCTTCGGTGGCAAGAAGGTTCTCCTTTTCTTCTCGGTCTTCGATCTTCGCGTCTAGCGGTGGCCCCTCTTGGTTCTTCGGGGGGTTGCGGGGGGCGGAGCCCCCGCGGTCGTTACTTCTTGGTGGCCTTCTTCTTGCCGGCGACGGTCTTCTTCGGCCCCTTGCGGGTGCGGGCGTTGGTGTGGGTGCGCTGGCCCCGCACCGGCAGCCCGCGCCGGTGGCGGATGCCCTGGTAGCAGCCGATCTCGATCTTGCGCTTGATGTCCTGGGCGACCTCGCGGCGCAGGTCCCCCTCGACCTTGTAGTGGCCGTCGATCCACTCGCGCAGGCGGACGACCTCCTCCTCGGAGAGGTCGCGCACGCGCGTGTTGGGGTTCACCCTGGTGCCCTTGAGCGTCTCGAGAGCGCGGGTGCGGCCGAGGCCGAAGATGTAGGTGAGGCCGACCTCCACCCGCTTCTCACGGGGAAGGTCGACGCCGGCGATACGTGCCATATGCCTGCCTGAACCTCCGCGTTCGTGCTCCTCGGCCCGGGGCTGTTCTCAGCCCTGCCGCTGCTTGTGGCGAGGGTTGGTGCAGATCACCAGCACCTTGCCGTGGCGCCGGATGATCTTGCACTTCTCGCAGATTCTCTTGACCGAAGGCTGGACCTTCATCGTTGTTCTCCCTCCCGCCGCCGCCTACTTGTAGCGGTAGGTGATGCGGCCGCGGTTGAGGTCATAGGGTGAGAGCTCGACGACGACCCGGTCGCCGGGCAGGATGCGGATGTAGTGCATGCGCATCTTCCCGGAGATGTGGGCCAGGACGCGGTGGCCGTTGGCCAGCTCGACCCGGAACATGGCGTTGGGAAGGGGCTCGACGACCGTCCCCTCCACCTCGATCGCACCGTCCTTCTTCGGCAAACTCTTCCCTTCACTCCGTAACGGCGGGCACGCGTGCGCGCCCGAATTCTGAGTAGATCACTTGAACGAGGGATGCCGGGGCGAAGCCCACGGCAGCACGCCCGTGGCGAACCACGGGTCCAGCGTTAGAAGATAGCAGCTCATCGCCGCTGCCAGCAAGGCGCAAGCGGCTCACCGGGCCATCGCCTCCGGCAGCCACTCGCTCTGCACGCGCCCGTCGAGCAGGGTCAGCACCTCGGGCCCGTGCTCGGTGATGGCCACCGTGTGCTCGAAGTGGGCCGAGCGCGAGCCGTCCCTGGTCACCACCGTCCAGTGGTCGTCGAGCACCTCGGTCTCCGGCCCGCCGCGGTTGAGCATCGGCTCGATCGCCAGCACCAGCCCGGCGTCCAGGCGCAGGCCGCGCCCTGGCCGGCCGTAGTTGGGCACCTGCGGCTCCTCGTGCATGCGGGTGCCGATGCCGTGGCCGACGTACTCGCGCACCACCCCGTAGCCCCCGGTGGCTGCGACCTGCTCGACGGCGTGGCCGATGTCGGAAAGGCGGTTGCCCGCCCGGCACTTGTCGATCCCGGCCCACAGGGCGTGCTCGGTGGTCTCGATCAGCATCCGGTCGGCCGCCTGGATCTCGCCGACCGGGACGGTCACGGCGGCGTCGCCGTGGTAGCCCTCGACGATCGCGCCGCAGTCGACGGAGAGGATGTCGCCCTCGCGCAGCCGGTAGTCGTTGGGGATGCCGTGGACGATCCAGTCGTTGGGCGACAGGCACAGGGTGGCGGGGAAGCCGTGATAGCCCTTGAAGGAGGGCACCGCGCCGGCCGCCGTGATGGTGCGCTCGGCCAGCGCGTCCAGCTCCAGCAGGCTGACCCCGGGGCGGACGGCCTCGGTGACCACCGTGAGGGTGTGGCCGACCAGCCGCCCCGCCTTGCGCATGCGGGCGATCTCCTCGGCGGACTTGCGGATGATCACGTCGCCTTCTTCGCCGCCAAGGCGTCCAGGATGCGCACGGTGACCTCCTCCACCGGACCGATCGCGTCGACCGGGATCAGCAGGCCGCGGTGGCGGTAGTAGTCGATCAACGGCCGCGTCTTCTCGGCGAAGACCTCCAGGCGGTGGCGGATGGTCTGCTCGGTGTCGTCGGAGCGGTGCAGCGCCGCCGAGCGCCCCGCCAGCCGCCGGAACAGCTCCTCCTCGGTCACCTCGAAGTTCAGCGCCGCGTCCAGCGGCGTCTCCAGCCCCGCCAGCCGCCGGTCCAGCGCCTCGGCCTGCGCCACCGTGCGCGGGAACCCGTCCAGCACGAAGCCGGCGTCGCAGTCGCGCTCGGCCAGGCGGTCCATCACCATGGCGATCACGACCTCGTCGGGCACCAGGTCGCCACGGTCCATGTACGCCTGGGCGACGCGGCCGAGGGCGGTGCCCTCCGCGACGTTGCTCCGGAAGATGTCGCCGGTGGCCACGTCGCCACAGCTGAAGTGCTCGGCGATTCGGACCGCCTGGGTGCCCTTGCCGGCCCCAGGCGGACCGATCAACACGACGCGCACAGGACGCCTCCCCCCGGTTCACCGGTCCCGACTGTCAACGCAAGAACCCTTCGTAGTTGCGCATCAGCAGCTGGGACTCGATCTGCTTCATGGTCTCCAGGCCCACGCCGACGGTGATCAGGATGGCGGTGCCGCCGAAGGGGAACTGCTGCACGTTGGCGGCGGCCAGGGCGATGATCGGCAGCAGGGCGACGAAGGCCAGGAACAGGGACCCGGGCAAGGTGATCCGGGTCAGGATGTGGTTGAGGTAGGCGGCGGTCGGCCGCCCCGGCCGGATGCCGGGGATGAAGCCGCCGTACTTCTGCATGTTGTCGGCCGTGTCGACCGGGTTGAACGCGATCGAGTTGTAGAAGTACGCGAACGCGATGATCATCAGGAAGTAGCTGATCGCGTAGACCGGGTGGGCTCCCGACTGGAAGAAGCGGGTGTTGAGGTCGGTGACCCACGGCTTGTTCACGATCGAGGCGAGCAGCGTCGGCAGGTACAGCAGGCTGGACGCGAAGATGATCGGGATCACGCCCGCCTGGTTCACCTTGAGCGGGATGTAGGTGGACGAGCCGCCGTACATGCGCCGGCCCACCTGCCGCTTGGCGTACTGCACCGGGATGCGGCGCTGCGCCTGCTCGACGAAGATCACCGCGACGACCACCAGCAGGCCGAGGATGCAGACCACGGTGAACAGCGGCCAGCCCTTGGAGCTCAGGATGTTCGCGCCCTGGGTCGGGAGCCTGGCCACGATCGCCGTGAAGATCAGCACCGACATGCCGTTGCCGACCCCGCGCTGGGTGATCAGCTCGCCGAGCCACATGATCAGCGCGGTCCCCGCGGTCAGGGTGAGCACCGCCAGCGCGAACCGCGCCGGGGTGAGCCCGGGGAAGATGTCGACACCCGGCAGCAGGCCCTGGCGGTGGGCGAGGGTGACGATGCCGGCCGACTGCAGCAGCGCCAGCGCCACGGTCACGTAGCGGGTGTACTGCTGGATCTTCTTGCGGCCCTGCTCCCCCTCCTTCTGCAGCTGCTCCAGCCGGGGGATCACCACGCCGAGGAGCTGCATGATGATCGACGAGGTGATGTACGGCATGATCCCGAGCGCGAAGATGGCGAACTGCGTCAGCGCGCCGCCCGAGAACAGGTTGATCAGGTTGAAGGCGCCGTTGCTCGCGTCGGCTGACGTCTTCAGGAAGTTCTGCACCGACTTGTAGTCAACCCCGGGCACCGGGAGGTGCGACCCGAGCCGGTACACGGCGATGATCCCCAGCGTGAACAGGATCTTGCCGCGCAGGTCGGGGAGCTTGAACGCGTTGCGGAAGGCCGACAGCATGCGCGACTCCTAGACGACTTCCACGGTGCCGCCGGCGGCGGTGATCTTCTCGGCCGCCGTCGACGAGAAGGCGTGCGCCCGCACCTGCAGCGCGACCGAGACCTCGCCCCGCCCGAGCACCTTCACCGGCGCTCCCTTGCGGGCGAGGCCCTGGCTGACCATCGCCTCCGGGTCGACGCTGCCGCCCTTTGGCAGGGCGGCGGCGAGCCGTTCCACGTTCACCACCGACCACTGCACCTTGTTGGGGTTGGTGAAGCCCTTGAGCTTGGGCACGCGCCGCTGCAGCGGCATCTGGCCGCCCTCGAAGCCGGCACGGATGCGGCCGCGGGCGTGGGAGCCCTTGGTGCCCCGGCCGGCGGTCTTGCCCTTGCCGGCGGCCTCGCCGCGGCCCTTGCGGGTGCGCGCGGACGTCGAGCCTGGCGCCGGCCGCAGATGATGCAGCTTCACTCCTTCACCTCCTCCACCTTGATCAGGTGGGAAACCTTGGTCAGCATGCCGCGGATCTCCGGCCGGTCCTCCTTGAGGACCACGTCGCCGAGGTGCTTGAGGCCGAGACCGCGGACGGTGGCGCGCTGGTCGGGGGGCCGCCCGATCAGCGAGCGCGTCTGGGTCACCTTGAGCCGGGTGCTCACGCGCTGGCCTCCTTGCCGGCGGCGCCCGGCGCGGCCGCCACCGCGGCCGCCTCGCGCTGCCGCCGCACCGTGGTGGGCGACATCTCGGCCAGCTCGAAGCCGCGCATGGCGGCCAGCTCCTCGGGCCGCTTGAGCTGCTTCAGCCCGGCCACGGTGGCGTGGACGATGTTGATCGGGTTGGCCGACCCCAGCGACTTGGACAGCACGTCGGTCACGCCGGCCGCCTCGAGGACCTGGCGCACCGGGCCGCCGGCGATCACGCCGGTACCGGGGGACGCCGGCTTGAGCAGCACACGCCCGGCGCCGTCGGCGCCGAGGACCTCGTGCGGGATGGTGCTTCCGATCCGCGGGACCGCGAAGAAGTTCTTCTTGGCCACCTCGACGCCCTTCTGGATGGCCGAGGGGACCTCGCGGGCCTTGCCGTAGCCGACGCCAACCTTGCCGTTGCCGTCGCCCACCACCACGAGCGCGGTGAAGGAGAAGCGGCGGCCGCCCTTGACCACCTTGGCGACGCGGTTGATCGCGACCACTCGCTCTTCGAACTGCGTCTTCGGGGAGTCATCTCGGCCGCTGCCACCGCGGTCGTCACGGGGTGGCCGGTTGCTCTGTCCACCGGGACCCCGGCGAGCGGGGGCTGGTGCCATTCGTTGCCTCCTTGGTTCGTCTTCGAGTCTAGAAGTCCAGACCGCCTTCGCGGGCGGCGTCGGCGAGGGCCTTGACGCGGCCGTGGTACTGGTAGCCGCCCCGGTCGAAGACCACCGAGCTGACCCCGGCCGCCTTGGCCCGCTTGGCCAGCTCGTCGCCGACCCGGCGGGCGGCCGCCTTCTTGTCGCCCTCGCCGGCCAGGGTCGCCGACCCGGCCGCCGCCACGGTCCTGCCGGCTGCGTCGTCGATGATCTGCGCGTAGATGTGCCGGTTGGAGCGGAACACGGCCAGGCGCGGCCGTTCGGCCGTGCCGACCACGCGGCGCCTGACGCGCGCGTGCCGCCTCAGCCGCCCCTGCCGCTTGGCGCGAGCTACATCCATGGTTCGCTTCCCCTGTCTTACTTGGCGGTCTTCCCGGCCTTGCGGCGCACCACCTCGCCCGCGTAGCGCACGCCCTTGCCCTTGTAGGGGTCGGGACGGCGCAGGCTGCGGATCTCGGCGGCCACCTGGCCGACCCGCTGCTTGTCGATGCCCTTGACCGAGAACCTGGTGGGCGACTCCACCTGGAAGGTGATGCCGTCCGACGCCTTGACCGTGACCGGGTGCGAGAAGCCCAGGCTGAACACCAGGTCCGAGCCCTGCGCCTGCACACGGTAGCCGACGCCCTGGATCTCGAGCCGCTTCTCGAAGCCCTTGGTCACGCCCTCGACCATGTTGGCCACCAGCGAGCGGACCAGGCCGTGGCGCGCGCGGCTGTCGCGCTCGTCGTCCGGGCGCACCACGCGCAGCACGCCGTCGGACTGCTCGAGCGTGATCGGCGCCGGGATGTCCTGGGAGAGCGTGCCCTTCGGGCCGGTCACCACGGCCGCCGAGCCTTCCATCCTCACCTCGACGCCATCCGGGAGCTGGATGGGGAGGTAGCCGATACGGGACATGCTCGCTCCCCCTTACCAGACGTAGGCCAGGACCTCGCCGCCGATGCCGGCCTTGTGGGCGTGGCGGTCGGTGAGGAGCCCCTGGGAGGTCGAGATGATGGCGATGCCGAGCCCGCCGAGGACCCGCGGCAGCGCCTCCTTCTTGGCATACACGCGCAGCCCCGGCTTGGAGATGCGGCGCACGCCGCTGATCGTCCGCTCGCGGTTGGGGCCGTACTTCAGCTCGATCTTGAGGTTGCTGCCAACCTCGGCCCGCTCCACCGCCCAGTCCTTGATGTAGCCCTCCTGCTTGAGGACCTTGGCGAGCTGCACCTTGACCTTGGAGCTGGGCATGACGACGTCGTCGTGGTAGGCGGCGTTGCCGTTGCGCAGCCGCGTGAGCATGTCGGCGATCGGGTCGGTCATGGTCATCCGCGCTCGCCTCCCTACCAGCTCGACTTGGTCACGCCGGGCAGCTCGCCGGCGTGGGCGAGCTGCCGCACGCAGATGCGGCAGAGACCGAACTTGCGCAGCACCGCCCGTGGGCGGCCGCAGCGCTGGCAGCGCGTGTAGGCCCGCACCTTGAACTTCGGGGTGCGCTTGGCCTTGGCGATCAACGACTTCTTGGCCATCTGGCTGGTGTTACCTCCTGGCCTGGCCGGTTCGCGGGGTCCGATTGCTCCGCGCCTGACCAGAGCCTGTCGTGTGTCACGTGGTCCGGAACGGGAACCCGAGCGCGCGCAGCAGCGCCCGCCCGTGGTCGTCGGTCTCCGCGGTGGTCACCAGCGTGATGTCCATGCCGCGGATCCGCTCGATCTTGTCGTAGTCGACCTCCGGGAACACGAGCTGCTCGGTGAGCCCGAAGGTGTAGTTGCCGTGCCCGTCGAAGGTGCGCGGCGAGAGCCCGCGGAAGTCGCGGATGCGGGGCAGCGCGAGCGAGAGCAGGCGGTCGAGGAACTCCCACATGCGGTCGCCGCGCAGGGTCACCTTGGCCCCGACGGACTGGCCCTCGCGGATCTTGAAGCCGGCGATGGACTTCTTCGCCTTGGTCACCAGGGGACGCTGGCCCGTGATCTCGGTCAGGTCGCGGACGGCGCCGTCGAGCAGCCTCGGCTCCTTCGAGCCCTCGCCCACGCCCATGTTCACCACGACCTTGACCGGCCGCGGCACCTGCATGACGTTGGCCAGCCCGAGCTCGTCCTTGAGCTGGGCCCGGAGCTCGGCGCCGTAGCGCGCCTTGAGGCGCGGCACCTCGGTTGCGGTCTGGGTCATCGCTATCGCTTCGCTTCCTCGCGTCCTAGATCGTCGCGCCGCACTTGGCGCAGACGCGGACTTTGTTGCCCTCGTCGTCGCGGTGCGCCACGCGCGTCGGGTGGCCGCCGTCCGGGCAGACGATCTGCACGTTGGACGCGTCCACCCAGGCTTCTTTCTCGGTGATGCCGCCGGTCTGCCCGCCCCGCTGGGTGGGCCGGATCTTCAGGTGCCGCTTGACACGGTTGACGCCCTCGACCAGCACCTTGTTGCGGCGTGGGTCGGTCCTGATGACCTTGCCGGTGACCCCGAGGTCCTTGCCGGCCATCACGATGACGCGGTCGTCCTTGTGGATCTTCACTAGAGGACCTCCGGAGCCAAGCTGATGATCTTCATGAAGCGCTTCTCGCGCAGCTCGCGGCCGACCGGGCCGAAGATGCGCGTGCCGCGGGGGTTCTGCTGCTCGTTGATGAGCACGGCGGCGTTCTCGTCGAAGCGGATGTAGGAGCCGTCGGGCCGGCGCTTCTGCTGCTTGACCCGGACCACGACCGCCTTGACGATCTCGCCTTCCTTGACCGCGCCGCCGGGGATGGCGTCCTTCACGGTCGCGACGATCGTGTCGCCGATGGAGGCGTAGCGCCGCCCGGAGCCGCCGAGCACGCGGATGCAGAGGATCTCCTTGGCCCCCGTGTTGTCCGCGACCTTGAGCCGCGACTCCTGCTGGATCATGTCATCTCGCTTCCTGTGTCCCTGTTCTTCCAGGGCTATCGCTTCGCTACTCGAGCCCCGGACCCTACTTGGCCTTCACCACGACCTCGACCACGCGCCAGCGCTTGGTGGCCGACTGCGGGCGGGTCTCCATCAGCCGGACGGTGTCGCCGACGCGAGCCTCGTTCTGCTCGTCGTGGGCCTTCAGCCTGGTCGTGCGCCGGATCGTCTTGTGGTACAGGCGGTGCTGGCGGACGTCCTCGACGCGGACGACCACCGTCTTGTCCATCTTGTCGGAGACCACCACCCCCATGCGCACCTTGCGCTTGGGCCGGGCCGCGCGTGGCGCGGCCTGGTCGGCGGCCCTCGTGTTCGACGTCGTCTCTGGCATCGGTCGCTATCCCCTCCTGCGCCGGCGCCCGGCCGGGCGGGTGGCGGCCGCGGCGACCGGCTCGGCCTCCCCGGCCAGCTCCCGCTGGCGCATGACCGTGAAGATGCGGGCGATGTCCTTGCGCACCTCCCGCAGCCGGTGCTGGTTGTCGAGCTGCCCGGTGACGTTCTGGAACCGGAGGTTGAACAGCTCCTTCTTGGCCTCGGCGAGCCTCTCCGCGAGCTGCTCGGCGTCCAGGTCGGCCAGTTCTGTTGCCTTCATGGTCATCACCTTGCGTCCGCGGCTTCGGCGCGCTTCACGAACTTGCACTTCAGCGGCAGCTTGTGGGCGGCCAGCCGCATCGCCTCCTGGGCGGTGGCCTCGGGCACGCCGGACAGCTCGAACATCACCCGGCCAGGCTTGACCACGGCCACCCACCACTCGGGCGAGCCCTTGCCCGAGCCCATGCGGGTCTCGGCCGGCTTCTTGGTCAGCGGCCGGTCGGGGTAGATGTTGATCCACACCTTGCCGCCACGCTTGATGTACCTGGTCATGGCGATACGGGCGGCCTCGATCTGACGGTTGGTGACCCAGGCCGGCTCGGCCGCCTGCAGGCCGTACTCGCCGAAGCTGACCCTGGTGCCGCCGCTGGCCAGCCCGCCGCGGCGGGGGCGGTGCTGCTTGCGGTGCTTGATCCGCTTGGGTGTCAACATCGGTCGATCACCCCTGCCCCTGCTCGGCGCCGCCGGCCTCCGGCGTGGCGGCCGGCGGTGTCGCCGGCGTGGCGGGCGCCGCTGTCGCCGGCGTGGCGGCCGGCGGTGCCTCCGGCGTGGCGGGCGCCGCTGTCGCCGGCGTGGCGGGCGCCGCCTCGGCCGCGGCCGGCGGGCTGGTCGAGCTCGGCTGCGACCGGCTCCGGCCGCCGTTGGGACGGCCGCGGCCGTCTGGGCGGCCGCCGCCGTCGCCGCGGCCCCGGCCACGACCACGGTCACTGGCGCGCGCGCGGGCGCGCGCGCGCTCGGCTTCCTGCTCCTCGCGGGAGGGCAGCACGTCGCCCCGGTAGATCCAGACCTTCACACCGATCTGACCGAAGGTGGTGCGGCCCTCCGCCAGACCGTAGTCGATATCGGCCCGCAGGGTGTGCAGGGGCACGCGGCCCTCGCGGTACCACTCGGTGCGGGCCATCTCGGCACCGCCCAGCCGGCCGGAGCACTGCACCCGGATGCCCTTGGCGCCGCCCTTCATGGCCGAGTTGACCGCGCGGCGCATCGCCCGGCGGAACGAGACCCGGCTGGCGAGCTGCTCCGCGACGCCTTGCGCGACCAGCTGCGCGTCGGTCTCGGCGCCCTTCACCTCGAGGATGTTGAGGGTCACCTGCTTGTGGGTGATCTTGTCGAGGTCGGCGCGGATCTGGTCGGCCTCGGCGCCGCGGCGGCCGATGACCACGCCCGGCCGGGCGGTGTGGATGTCCACCCGCACCCGGTCGCGGGTGCGCTCGATCTCCACCCGGGAGATGCCGGCATGCGTCAGGCGGCGCTTGAGGTACCTCCGGATGGCGATGTCCTCGTGCAGGTAGCGCTGGTAGTCCTTTTCAGCGAACCAACGGGATTTCCAGTCCGTGGTGACCCCGAGCCGGAAGCCGTACGGGTTGACCTTCTGTCCCACTACGAGGCCTCCCTGGAGTCGACGACGACGGTGATGTGGCTGGTGCGCTTGCGGATCCGGTAGGCGCGTCCGAGCGCCCGCGGCCGGTAGCGCGGCAGGGTCGGGCCCTCGTCGACGAACGCCCGCGAGATGAACAGCGTGTCCGCCGGGAGCTGGTGGTTGTGCTCCGCGTTGGCGATGGCGGAGTCCAGCACCTTGCGCACCGGCAGCGCCGCCGCGCGGGGCGTGTAGAGCAGGATCCGCCGTGCCTCGTCGACGTGCTGGCCGCGGATGAGGTCCACGACCCGGCGCGCCTTGAACGGCGTCACCCGGACGAACCGGGCCTGGGCCTTCACTTCCATTTCTCGTGTCCCTCGTTCTGTCGTCAACGCACCCCGGTGGCCCGCTCCTGGGAGCGGTGCACGCGGAAGGTGCGGGTGGGGGCGAACTCGCCCAGCTTGTGGCCGACCATCGCCTCGGAGATGTAGATGGGCACGTGCTTGCGTCCGTCGTGGACGGCGATCGTGTGGCCCACCATGTCCGGGATGACGGTCGAGCGACGCGACCACGTCTTGATGACGCGCTTGTCGCGCCGACGGTTCAGCTCGTCGACCTTGGCCAGCAGGTGGTCGTCGACGAACGGACCTTTCTTCAACGAACGTCCCATGTCTTATCTTCCTCTGCCCTTGCGGCGGCGGCGGACGATGAGCTGGTCGGAGGGCTTGCGGCGGCGGGTGCGGCCCTCCGTCTTGCCCCACGGGGTGGTTGGGTGCCGGCCACCGGAGCTCTTGCCCTCGCCGCCGCCGAGCGGGTGGTCGACCGGGTTCATGGCGACCCCGCGCACCGACGGGCGCTTGCCCTTCCAGCGCAGGCGCCCCGCCTTGCCCCAGTTGATCAGCTCCTGCTCGGCGTTGCCCACCTCGCCGACGGTGGCGCGGCAGCTGGCCTGCACCTGGCGGATCTCACCCGACGGCATGCGCAGGGTGGCGAGCTGACCCTCCTTGGCCAGGAGCTGGATGCCGGAGCCGGCCGAGCGGGCCATCTTGGCCCCGCCGCCCGGGCGCAGCTCCACGTTGTGGACGATCGTACCGACCGGGATGTTCTTCAGCGGCAGGGCGTTGCCCGGCTTGATGTCGGCGCCCTCGCCGGACTCCACCAGGTCGCCGACGCGCAGGCGGCTGGGCGCGATGATGTAGCGCTTCTCGCCGTCGGCGTAGTGCAGCAGGGCGATGCGGGCGGTGCGGTTGGGGTCGTACTCGATCCCGGCGACCTTGGCGGGCACGCCGTCCTTGTCGCGACGGAAGTCGATCACGCGGTAACGCTGCTTGTGACCGCCGCCCTGGTGGCGCGTTGTGATGCGCCCGTGCACGTTGCGGCCGCCCTTGCGCGGCGCCGGCGCGAGCAGCGACTTCTCCGGGGTCTTCTTGGTGACCTCGACGAAGTCGGCCACCGAGGAGCCCCGCCGTGCCGGCGTCGTCGGCTTGTACTTGCGGATGCCCATGGCTACTTGGCCTCGAAGATCTCGATCTTGTCGTCCGGGTGCAGCGTCACCAGGGCGCGCTTGGTCGACTTGCGGACACCGACGACCTGCCTGGTGCGCTTGCGCTTGCCCTTGCGGTGCAGCGTGTTCACGTTGGTCACCCGGACCTCGAAGATGGCCTGGATGGCCTCCTTGATCTCGGTCTTGTTCGCGTCCGGGCGCACGATGAAGGTGTAGGTGTTGGCGTCCAGCAGGGCGTAGGACTTCTCGCTGACGACCGGGGACAGGATCACGTCGCGCGGGTCTTTCATCACGCCTCCTGCCGTTCAGAGCCGGGGGCTACCGCTTCGCTGCTCGAGCCCCCGGACCCC